>FLNX01005011.1_pt1 | contig 150994 bp, 131 predicted proteins | sample 1140341 | NCBI WGS metagenome assembly FLNX01 (sample SAMEA3878208, study PRJEB12797) | bioreactor metagenome | biome: Moose rumen | place: Sweden | collected 2011-10
ACCGAGGCCATTGTCATCAGTGAGACCACCACGGTGAAAGCCTTCGCTGCCATGGACGGCATGCTCGACAGCGAGGTCGCCACGGCGGTTTATACCATCACTGAGGCTCCTACGCCGAGTGAGTATGTCCGTGTCACAGACCTCGCACAGCTCGGCAACGGCTCGAAGGTGGTCTTCGCCGCACGTTTCAACGAGAACGCCAACGAATACTATGCCATGACAGCACAGGCATCCGGCAAGCCTACCGGCGTCCTCTTCACAAGTGCCGCAGAGACACTCCCAAGCACCATCGTTGATGAAGAAAGCACCTATTATTGGACTGTGGCTGTTAACGGTGACAGTTATACCTTCACCAACGCCAACGGCGATGTGTTAGGTTACACCAGCGGCACCAACTTCGCGACAGGCGGTGACAACACAGCATGGGCGATCACATTAGCGACATCAGCAGAAGGCACGATGGTTCCGAATTACAGTGGTTTTGTCGTGAGCAACGTAAACAATGAAGTGAGAGCCATTGCCTTAAACAACAACTATAACTTTGGTCCGTACCACACGCAAAATATGACAAGTGGTCAGGCAGGCAGCTACAACTTCTTCCTCGACATGTTCGCCACCGAAGGCAGCAGCACTCTTGTATGCGCGACACCCACGTTCACTCCTGCATCAGGAACATACTATGAGGTGCAGAGCGTCAGCATCAGCTGCACCACCGAGGACGCCGTCATCTACTACACTCTTGACGGCACCGACCCGACAACGCAGAGCACAGTATATACCGAGGCCATTGCCATCGGCGAGACCACGACGGTGAAGGCCATTGCCGTGAAGGAAGGCTATGAGAACAGCGCGATAGCTACAGCTGACTACACTATAATATTAGGTGCGGTCACTGTTTTCAATCAAGACTGGGAAGGTGACATGAACGGCTGGACCTTTGTGACAGTGGAAGGCATCAAGCCTTGGACCATCGCGCAATACAGTGGCAACCATTATGCTTACGGCAACGGTTACAACGGCGGTGCCAACGAGCAATGGTGCATCTCACCTGCCTTCAGCCTCAACTTGTACAGCAATGCCTCGTTGACATTCAGAAACGCGAAGAACTACACAGGTCCTGACATGCAGCTGTTCTTCTCAAACAACTATGATGGCGAGAATCCGGCCGCAGCCACTTGGACAGAACTTGAGTTCAACAAATCGACAGGCTCATTCGCATGGGCTGAGTCCGGCACCATTGACCTTGCCAACTTCACTGGCGACGCATGCTACATCGGCTTCAAATATACCTCGACAGAGACTGAGGCAGCAGCATGGGAGGTTGACGACATCATCCTTATGGGATTCACCTCAGAGCCATATCTGACGGTGACGCCGAGTGCTTTGTCAGGGTTCACCCACATCATCGGTCAGGGTCCGTCGGCATCGCAGACTTTTGTCCTGACAGCAGGTAACATCACGCCGGCACCGGGCGGAACAACAGGCAGCGTCGTATTGCAGGTTGTAAGTCCATTTAGCATCTCTCTTGATGACGAAGACTATGATTCAGAGATTTACTTCGAGGGTATCACAAACCTTGAGCCTACCACAATCTATGTCAGAATGAATGGCGCAGAAATTGGTCAGTACACAGGTGCTGTCAACGTCTATGCATCAACAGGGAATGAGGCAGAGGTGACATTAAGCGGAACGGTTATAGAAGAGCCTACTCCGGGTGACGGCTGGAACAGGATTTATTCACTTGCCGACCTCCACGACGGCGACCAAGTCATCATCGCGTCACGTTACGATGCAGCTGTCGGCAACGGTTATTATGCGATGCCGGCAGTCGTTTCCGGCAAGCCTGACGGCGTGCTCTTCACATCAGACAACAACGGTGGCATAGAGTCACTTCCTGCCGAGATTGCCAACGACGCCAACACTTACTTGTGGAATGTCGCGCTCAACGGTAATGTCATCACATTTGTAAACGCAGCCGGAGACACTCTGGGCTACAGCAACAGCACCAATTTCGCCGGCAACGTCAACACGGAATGGAACATCGCGCTTGAGACATCCGGCGATAACGCCATGATTCCGACATACACCGGATTCGTCATCACCAATGGTGTGACGACAAACAGAGGCATCGCGAAGAACAACATCAACAAATTCGGAGCTTATTCGACAAGCAACATCAACAATGCCGACTACAACTTCTACATGGACATCTTCGTGAATGGCGGCACGGTGACACTGACGGTGGCGCCACCTGTGTTCAGCATGGCAGCAGGCACTTACTTCGACGACATCGATGTAGAGATTATGTGTACCACCGAGGGCGCCACTATTTACTACACTCTTGACGGCACCGACCCGACGACGAGCAGCAGCGTATATACCTCGGCCATACACATCAGTGAAACGACGACATTGAAAGCTTTCGGCGTCAAGGAAGGTTATGCCGACAGTAACATCACGACAGCGGAATATGTGATAGAAGACGCCCCGTCGATTATCACTATTGCCGAAGCCAAGGCGTTGGAACTCAACGAGTACGCCATGGTTCAGGGTGTTACCACCTTCGTCGATGGACGTAATGTCTATATCCAGGATGCGACGGCAGGTATAGTCCTTTACCTCAACATCAACACCGTCCCGGAGACATTGACAGCCGGCGATATGGTGGTGGCATACGGTAGGAGATCGGTTTACAACGGCCTCATAGAGCTGAACGACATCGACGGAACATCGACAAGCCAGTTCAACATCATCTCAAGCGGCAACGAGCTGCCACTTGCCACGGTGACAATAGCTGAGATTATGGCCGACTACGCCGACGCAAACATGTTGCAATCGACCCGCGTGTTGATTGAAGAGGCCACAATCGGAGCCATCAACAACAACGGCAACACTCCTGTCGCCCAGGGCGATGACGAGATTAACATCTACAAGATGCCTGTCGTGGAAGGTCTTGAGGAAGGCGACATCGTGACGTTCATCGGTGTCATCGGATGCTACAACAACCCGCAGATGCGCATCGCCAGCGCCGACGACGTTGAGTTCTATCATCCCGGCGGTGACGACCCGATTTTGGTTGTGTCAGAATCAGCCTTGAGCGGATTCACCTACCCATTCGGACATGGTCCTTCAACGGCCCAGACATTCACCGTGTCAGGTGAGAATCTGCCACCGGTGCCGGGTTCAGACACAGGCGGTGTAAGACTTGAGGTCAGCAACCCGTATTACTTCGAGATTTCACTTAACGGCGTCTCATACTCGCACCAGGTAACCATCCAAGAGGTTGTCGGAACGCTTGAGCCTACGACAATTTACGTGAGACTGAAGGCTGACATGAACGTCGGAAATTACCAGAGCACCATCACCATCGAAGACTTCGTTACAGTGACGGTCAGCTTGAGCGGCAATGTCACGCCAAACACAGGTGTTGACGAGAACTTCGCATCAAGCGTAAGCATTTGGAACAATGTCAACGAGCTTTATGTTGAGAACTCGGGCGGCAACACCTTACAGTTTGTCGTTTACAACCTCATCGGCCAGCCGGTGTTGAGCGCGACAATAGCCACAGGCTCTAATATCATCCGTCACGACCTCGCTGAAGGCGTTTACATCGTAAGGATGAGCGACGGCAAGGAGATGGTGGGAGTGAAAGTAGCTATTAGACATTAGACGTTAGACATTAGACGTTAGACATTAGACGTTAGATTTTAGCCGTTAGACCATAAAAGTTTAACGGCTATTTTTGTCCATTATACCAAAAAAGTAGAGACGTTTTGAGAAACATCTCTACAATTATAGGTGGAGATTTCTCCACTTCGGTCGAAATGACGACTACTCCATAACTCTGCAGACCAGATTTCTGTCGCCAAAGGCGTCGTCGATGCGGGTGACGTGCGGGAAGTATTTGTCCTGGACGTCGCTCTTCAATGGGAAGCCTGCCTCTTCACGTGTGAATGGGAAGTTCCACTCGTTTGCCATCAGCATCTCGGCTGTGTATGGAGCGTGTGAGATGATGTTGTCACCCTGAGGTGCCTTGCCGTCCTCGATGTCCTTGATTTCCTGACGGATCTTAATCATTGCATCGACAAATCTGTCGAGTTCGGCTAACGGCTCGCTCTCGGTAGGCTCAACCATCAAAGTCTCGTGAACCGGGAATGCCACTGTCGGTGCGTGGAAGCCATAGTCCATCAGACGTTTGGCGATGTCGATAGCGGCAACGCCTGTGGCTTTGTTGATGCCATTGATGTCGAGAATCATCTCGTGAGCGACGTGACCATTATTGCCGGTATAAAGAATCGGATAGTAATCTTTAAGTCTGTCTTTCAAATAGTTAGCGTTGAGGATAGCACCCATTGTAGCTTTCTTCAGTCCTTCGCCGCCCAACATCTTGAGGTAGCAGTAGGTGATTGTGAGTATCTGTGCGCTACCGAATGGGGCTGCTGACACTGCACCCATCTGTCTCTCGCCGCCGGTCTTGAAGCAGACGTGGCTTGGGAGGAACGGCACGAGATGTTCCGCCACGCCAATAGGGCCTACACCCGGACCACCGCCGCCGTGAGGGATGGCGAATGTCTTGTGCAGGTTGAGGTGGCACACGTCAGCACCGATGAAGCCGGGGCATGTGAGGCCTACCTGTGCGTTCATGTTGGCGCCGTCCATATAAACCTGTCCGCCGTTGTCGTGGACGATTTTCACGAGGGTACGGATGCCGTCCTCATAGATACCGTGTGTCGAAGGATATGTCACCATGAAAGCGCATAGAGTGTCTTTATACTGCTCAGCTTTCTCCTTAGCGTCGGCGAGGTCGATGTTACCGTGGTCATCACATTTCACTACTACGACCTGCAAGCCTGCCATTGCTGCTGATGCCGGGTTGGTGCCGTGTGCCGATGCAGGAATCAGACAGATGTTGCGCTGACCCTGTCCGTTGGCTTCCTGATAGCGGCGTATGGTCATCAAGCCGGCGTATTCTCCGCTGGCACCTGAGTTAGGCATGAACGAGATGCCTTTGAAGCCTGTAATTTCGCAGAGGTCTTTCTCCATCTCGTTTATCATCTCGAGATAACCTTCAGCCTGTTCTGCCGGCACGAATGGATGGATGTTGCCGAATTCAGGCCAGCTGAGTGCGAACATCGATGTTGCAGGGTTCAGCTTCATGGTGCATGAGCCGAGCGGAATCATCGAGCGGTTAAGGCTGAGGTCGCGGTTTTCGAGTTGTTTCATATAACGCATCATGTCGGTCTCGCTGCGATATTTGGAGAACACAGGAGCCGTGAGGAAAGGAGAAGTCCTTCTCATGCCCTCCTGTATGCCGCAGAAACTCTGGCAGTTAGGGTCGCAAACCAACTCTTCGTGTTTCTTGCCGAGGGCTTCAGCCACCACCTCGCCTATCTCGTTGAGGTCTTCACGGCATGTGGTCTCGTCGATGCTGATGCCGAAGTGCTGCTTGTCGATGATACGGAAGTTCATGCAATGTCTCTCTGCCGCTTCTTTCACCTTGCAGGTGCATGTGCCTTCTGGCATTTCGAACAGCAATGTGTCGAAGAAGTGTTTGTTGAGCTGTTTCACGCCGAGTTTCGCCAACTCTGAGGTGAGTTTTCCTGCGAGGCAGTTGATATGATGTGCTATTTCCTTGATGCCGTCCTGTCCGTGATAGATTGCGTAGAATCCCGACATGATGGCGAGCAATGCCTGTGCTGTGCAGATGTTTGACGTGGCCTTCTCGCGTTTGATGTGCTGTTCGCGTGTCTGAAGCGCGAGACGGTATGCTGGGTTGCCGAGGGCGTCTTTTGAGATGCCTATGATACGGCCTGGCATCGAGCGTTTGTAGGCTTCTGTCGTGGCGAAGTAACCTGCGTGAGGACCGCCGAAAGCCATCGGGAGACCGAAACGCTGGTTGCTGCCGAACACCACGTCAGCACCCCATTCGCCTGGAGGTGTTATGAGTGCGAGACTCATGAGGTCAGCGGCGACACCGACCTGCATGCCTTTCTCTTTCCAAACCTTCACATCTTCACGATAATCGATGACTTCACCGTACTGGTTAGGATTCTGGACGACAACTCCGAAGTACTCCTCACCTGCGTTGAAATTCTTGATATCATCAACAACGACTTCTATTCCGAGAAAATGAGCACGTGTCTTGATGACCTCGATAGTCTGCGGGAACATGTCGTTTGCCACGAAAATCTTGTTGACGCCAGCCTTCACCTGTGCGCGTGAACGCTCGTGGTAGAACATGAGCATTGTCTCGGCTGCTGCTGTCGCCTCGTCGAGCAATGACGCGTTTGCCAAAGGCATGGCGGTCATGTCGCTGATGACAGTCTGGAAGTTGAGCAAAGCCTCAAGACGGCCCTGTGAAACCTCAGCCTGATAAGGAGTGTATGAAGTGTACCAACCCGGATTCTCAAGGATGTTGCGGGTGATGACGCCAGGGGTTATCACGTTGTAGTAACCCATTCCGATGTAGCTGCGGAACTGTTTGTTCTTGGCGCCTATCGCCTTGAGGTGGCTGATGACTTCGTATTCGTTCATTCCGCGACCGATTTTAAGGTCGTTTTTCAGACGGATATCAGGAGAAATAATCTCATCGACGAGCTGTTCGGTCGATTTCACGCCTATGACCTTGAGCATTTTTTCAACATCTGCTTCTGTAGGGCCATTGTGACGTTTAATGAAGTTGTTGTTAATCATAAAGTTATATTTTTATTTATCATTAATTTCAAAACGTGCAAATTTAATTTTTTTTCTTCAATTTTCAGAAAGTTTTTTTATTTTTGCATCATAAAAATTAAAAATAACGCTTCAACATGAGAAAAACTCTGCTTTTTGTGATGATTTTGGCAATAACAGCCATAAGTTGCAGCAAACACAAATCAAAATCATTGGAATACAACGATGACGATCCCATACAAATGGTGTTTCGCGGCGAGCATAAAATAAACGTGTCGTCAGATTACAGCCTGAGTTTCACGGCTATTAACGAGCTGCCCGCCGTCGAGGTGCTGACAGTTGATGCTAACGGATTGCTTTATGGGAAGAATGTTGGCAACGCCCGTGTGAAAATTTCCAATGGCTATAATGAGAAGACCGTTGACGTCACTGTCAGTCTTTTCGAGGAGCCTACATTTGAATTTGGATGTAACACCGACAGGATCAAAGAGTTATACGGACGTCCGTTCCAGTCGGGATACATCGACACTATACTTATTTACCGATACACGTCAAGCGAAGGATATTCTTACGCATGCGGCGAGATGGATTTCCTGTTCGATGACGGGATATATATCGAATCAGCCGTTTACCTCCACAAGAAAGCGCAATTGTTGCTAAGCCGTTATTTTGAGGACAATTACATTCTTGACACTGTGGTGGGCGACAGCGTTCCGACGGAGATTTACAGGAACCTGCTTGACCCGACTATTGTTTGTGTGAAGTCGGACTCCGGAAATCAATATGATGAGATATGTCTGGCTTATTACAGAGCTGATGTGAAGTCATGCGCAAGTGTCTTGAACAGGCGTCCGCGCTCTTCAAAGTTATTATACTGATCATAGCTGGCGGCGGCTGGCGAAAGCAGACAGACATCGCCATTTTTTGACAGGGTCTTAACAATTCCAAAGGCTTCGTCGAGGTCTTTGAAATTTTTCATATCTCCTTGATAATGAGCATCTTGAAGCAGCTCAAACATACGTTGTCCCGCCTTGCCGGTAAATAGGACATGCGGCAAGGGGTTGTTTTTCAGATGATCTATCAAAGGCGAATAGTCGATGTCACGGTCGTAGCCTCCGAGAAGCAGGAAGGTGACGTTTTTTATGGTCTGCAGAGCGGCGACAGTGGCTTGCGGGATGGTGGAGATGCTGTCATTGTAGAATGTCACGCCTTGAAAAGTGCCCACGAGTTCCTGACGGTGCTCAAGCGGCCGGAAGGTGTAGAGATAAGGCAAGACCTCGTCCACAGAGATGCCATAGGCATGGATGGCACAAAGCGCAGCCTTGACATTCAAGCGGTTATGCTCTCCTCTCAACGGAATAGCCTCCCAATCGACAGCGAAATCATAATATTGGTAATTCAACGAGCGAATCATCATCTTATCCGCCTCATAGCAGAACTCATCATTGGTGACAGCCCAGTCGTTGTCATCCATATTCTTGATAATGTTTAACTTAGCATCACGATAAGCGTCAAAAGTCCCGAAATGGTCGAGATGCTCCTCAAACACGTTAAGCAATATCCCGATGTGCGGACTTCGATGGATAAATTGCAGCTGATGTGCCGAAAGCTCAAAGACTACCACCGACTTGTTGTTTATCTTTTCGATGACGTCAAACACCGGAACGCCTATGTTGCCGGCCAAGACAACGTCTTTCCCCGATTCTTTCAGAAGATGGTAAATCAGCGACGAGGTGGTGCTTTTGCCTTTTGTCCCCGTGACACCTATCACCTGGTCGTGGCAAGCCTCAAGGAACAAATCGGTTTGCGAGGTGATTTTTGAAAGGTCTATATCTTTGTCTTTCAATGAGATACCTGGTGTTTTTATCACTAAGTCGTAATCGTTGACGGCATCAAGATAGTTGTCACCAAAATACATCGGGATATTGTAAGACATATCTTTGAAAGCCGTTTCATTTTTGTCGGCGATTCCGACCACGGCATGAGGCAGGAATTTCCTTATGAAAGCCAGCGACGACTTACCTTCGCGTCCGAAACCGAGGATGAGGATGCGTTTGCCGCGAAAGCGTTTGAATATGATGTTCATATTAATCATAAAGAGCCTCCTTTATTATGTTTTGAAACGATTCAGAAAGATTGTTGCGGTCGTCAAACTGCGACACATAATCTTCAACGCTCAAGCCATCTATTGGTTGCATCCCGTAAAGAATCGTATCTTTCAGATTATCATCATGATACAGTATGTTATTGATGCAGGCGCGCACCTCTCCCACTGTCCCCACACATTCAAAGGGCTTCACCTCCACCGTGCCGTCGAGCTGGTCGAGGACAGGACGCAAGTCGTTGTCTTTCAGCAAGTCTTTACCAAATATCTCTGTCAGTTCGGTTCTTGAGATGAATGGAGACAAGGCGAGCCATGTGAACAAGCATTTCGGGCATTTCCCGCACCACGAGTCGGTCTTGGAGCCTGCGTTGCAGCTTTTGAATACTTTACGATAACCCCCGGCACGGCTGAACAGCTTGGCTATTTGAAGCTCATTGAGCGGTCTCAGGAAGCTAAAGTATTGAATGTCAGCGTTAATATATTGTCTGACATAGCTCCTGAAATCGTTTTCAAACGCCACCGACTTGCTATACTGATGGTTTATCTCGGTGTCGGGTACCGTTGGCTCGTTGGCAGATGACTCATTCGACAAAGCAATATATTTCGATTTTGTAGCGAAACCAATCAAAATGGTATAAAACGCCAATAGTGCCGAGAATGGCGTATGTCCGTTGAGATAGCCTTCGGCGTTCATTTTCAGCATCGTGGGGTCGAGGGTGCGCAGTATCACAGCTGTCCGGCTCTCGTCGAATCCGGCGGCGGCGACACATTCCTTGGTAGCTCCGCGAGGGTTGATAATCAAAGGGATGGAAGGTAGCTTGTTCTTCAACAGTTCAAGGGTGACGACGGAGTCTTTGCCGCCTCCAACGGGGATGAGAGCTTGTTCATGGAGCAGTGCGTCATAATCAGGCATATAATTCTCCACTCCGCTTCGCTGCGGTCGAGATGACGACAACTCCATGAATTCGTCAATATCCGTCTGGATTCCATTCACATAGAAAAACTCGCCCAACCCATTGAAATACAGCTTCTTCCACCATGCAATCTGTTCTTCATTTAAAGGAAACGGCTTAATGACGACATTTTTCGGGCAAGCGATCTTCCAATAGCTTACAAGCTCAATCATTCCGATGTGAAACACGAGATTGTCGAGAAAAGGCTTGGGGATGGCGTCCCAATGGTAAAATGAGCGCGCAGGAATGCAGAAGCAGGGATGAAATTCAATTTGTTTGGGGTTTCCCGACTCCATTTCATTTCCCTCGAAATGACGTTCACCCTTCAACACAAAGTCAAATTCGGCAACAAAATCCCCCTTTTCCATCGAATAACGGAAATCTTCGTAGCATAAAGCCTCGAACTTCACTCTCAATGAGTCATATTTCACCTGGTTCATCATCTCACTCTCAATTATATTTTAAACTCAAACAAAACAATCCCTCACCTCGACATAAAACGCAACTCTTCACTCTCAACACTTCATTCTTCACCTCACTTTCACCGCCTCATAAAACATCTCATGAATCTTCGTTCTTATATCGTTTTGCGCCAGCTTATTATTGGCAGCATCAGGATAAACACGGTTTGACAGGAAAATCACGATGAGGTTATTTTCAGGGTCTGCCCAGGCGAAAGTGCCTGTAAAACCTGTATGTCCGAAGCTTCTCATCGACGCTTGTCTTGCCGGAGTGTAATACGTCACCGTGGGGTCAACCTCAGGTTTGTCGAACCCGATGCCACGGCGGTTCATGTTATCTTTAAATGGAGCGGAGGTGAATTTTTTTATCGTAAAACTCGACAAAAACTGTCGGTTGTTTGCATAGCCTTCATTCAGAAGCAGTTGCATCATCACGGCGAGGTCACGCGCATTGGCGAAGAGACCGGCATGACCCGAAACGCCGCCCATCAGTGCCGCCGTCTGGTCATGCACGTCACCCTGCAAGAGCTGCATCCTGAAATAGGTGTCATTTTCGGTAGGCGCAATCTTATCTATCTCGATGTGTTTCAACGGTTTATAATAGATATGATTGAGATTCAGGGGCTTGTAGAAGTTCTCATCCAGATATTTCTCAAACGGCATGTCGGCAACCATCTCCACTATTTTCGGAAGATAATAAAAGCCCATGTCGCTGTATTTGTACTTCTTCGCGATGGTATCCGACGCTTTCACCGTCTCATAAATCTCAAACCGGAAATCTTTTGAGATATACATGCCTTCGGCGACGCGCACGGTATGCTCCTCGTCTATGTTTTTCCTGAACACTTCGGCGTCGGGCTTTTCGTTGTCGATAAGACTCTTATATATTGGTATCCAAGCGAATAGCCCTGCCTGATGAGTCATAATCTCAATCAGTTTGATGTCCTTTTTGTTGGTGTTCCGCAGATACGGAAAATAGTCGCTGAGTTTGCTTTCCAAGCTTATTTTGCCCTCGTCATACAGTTTCATAATGGCGAATGTCGTTGCAAACACCTTTGTGAGCGAGGCGATGTCATACACATCATCGCCAACGACTTCATGCCCTTCGTCGTAGGTGAAATGGCCGAAACATTTGTCATATATGACCTTACCGTCCTTCATGGCAAAAATCTGACAGCCGGGATACGCTCCCATTTCTATACCATCCAATGCTATGGAGTCGATAAGCTTAATATATTCATTATCAATGATATTCATCGGCAAAGTCTCAGGTGTGAGCATGTCATGAAAACTCAAGCCATAGCCATTCTTGTATTTTTTGTTGATGCTGACCGGCAGCTTTCCGACGGGATTCAGCTTTCCGACGAGCACGTCAGCAACAGCATTCATGGCGCATGGCGTGTCCTCATAACCTATTACCACCGCCGACGGTGTCTTCTTGAACGTGAATTTGTTAAGAGCATACGGACAAGCGAACAGGTTGAGGATTATCTTGTTGTCTTTGCTTATCTCATAAACGAAATCGGTGAGATAGCTGTTGATTCCGAAATCTCTTGTGGCATAAATCGAGGTGTTCTGAACATTGACAACGACTTGCTGATAGTTTTTCAACTCATTGATAATGTTTTTCTTACTGATTGTATTCAATTCCTCATAAAGGAGATAAGTGTTGACGTCATAGCCTGCCGCTTTGAGTTTCGCGCCCACTTTGTCGGTTTTTCCGAAGGTCAGAACCGCTATTTTTTGAGATTTGTCAAGAGGCAGTGTCTCCCTGTCGTTTCTAATCATCGTAACCGCCTCATTATAAAGCCTCTGCTTCAGATTATTATATTTTTCCTGATGCAAGTCATTATCCACATATTGTTCCGGTTGCGGTTGATAATTTGCGAGGTCGAGGCGGTATTTATATCGCAGCACTTTCTTGCAGCTCTCCTCCACCCTATTTGCCACTTCTTCGTTATCTAATTGATTTACAATGTTTAATATCGTCGTTTCCGGGTTTATCGGCATCAACACCACGTCAACTCCCGCCATTATTGCGCATAATCCGACGCTGTCGGGATGCACACCTTGGTAGGCACCTTTCATTTCCATGGCGTCGCTGAAAATGATGCCGTCGAAGCCCATTTGCTCTTTCAGCAGTCCTGTGACCACGTTTTTCGATATTGACGACGAGAGATTTTTCACCGGTTCGAGTGCCGGCATGTAAAGATGTCCCACCATGAGGCCGGCGACGCCCGCATGTATAAGATAATCAAAAGGATACAGCTCTGTCTTCTTCAGCTCTTTAAGTTTCTTGTTCACTATAGGAAGAGCCTCATGAGAGTCGGTTTTAGTGTCGCCATGACCCGGGAAATGTTTCATCGTAGGCAGCACGCCGTTGTCTTGAAGTCCCAAAGCATACTGTGTGCCATATAGTGCCACTGTTTTCGGGTCTTCGCCGAAGCTACGCATGCCTATGACAGGATTTTTAGGCTCGTTGTTGACATCGATATCAGGTGCGAAGTTGACATTGATGCCGATGCGTCGGCACTGTTCCGCTATATAGCGTCCCATCTCACCTATAAGCTCTTGATTCTTAATGGCTCCGAGTGTCATCTGGTAAGGATATGACATGCCGTCGTTGAGGCGCATGCCGAGGCCCCATTCGCCGTCAATGGCTACCATCAGTGGCGTCTGTGCCACCGATTGCCATGCGTTGGCCTGTTTTAGCACAAGCTCCGCGTCGGTGCGGAAAAACGTCACGCCACCTATATTGTACCGCTCAATAAGTTGTTTGATGTCAGTGAAAAACTCCTTGTTGGGATAGTTGGCACGCACATTGACAAGTTGCCCGACTCTCTGCTCGTTGGTTAACGAGTTATACACAGAATCGACCCAGCGGTCCTCATCCGACTGCGCTTGAGCTACATAGCCCGCAAACAAAATCACTATGGCTATAAAAAATCTCCTCATTGTTTGGTAATACTTATAAGTTCTTCAATATCAAACGGTTTGCCGATTATGGTCTTGTTTTCGTCAAGTAATATTATTGAAGGCGTGGCGTTTACCGCGAAGTCTTCCACAATCGGCGAGTTCCATCCTTGTCCGTCGCAAATGTTATAATATTTTCTCAGATGGTTTTTCCTTATCATGCGTCTCACTTTCTTCAAATCGCCCGAAACATTTACAGTCACGATGGAGAAATCCTTGTTTTTCCTCATGAATCTGCCGAAATCCTTTATCAAGTCACGGCAATGTTGGCACGAATACGACCAAAACAGTAATATAACATATTGTGTTTCAATGTCATACATATCAAAGGCAGCACCTTTTATCGTGACGGCATTAATATCAGGTGCCGGCGAGCCTATTTTCACTCTGTTGTAAGACTCGGCTATGGCGAGCATTTCCTGCGTCTCTGTTGCCGTCGGGTTTACATATTGGAAATATGGGAGGCTTATCATATAGTCAACGGCGATATTGGCTCCCATTTCTGAAAAACCATATATAAGATATTGAAACACAAACTTATACATCGGATAAGAAGTGTAGCACCTGCTCATGATGTTGTCGGCGGCAAGAATCAGGTTGTAACTCGGATTGCTTTGCGATTGGCTTGCTTTTTGCACCATCGTCATGTAATCGGTGATGGCGTTTTTCAGCGTCTCGCTGTCAATCAGACTCTTGTCGTTGAAGTCCAACCTGTCGAGCGCAGAATCGCTGTATTGACATCTTGCAGTGAAGAAGCCAAGCAGCAATGCTGTGATTATGAAGAGTTTACACTTGTTCATTATTATCTTGTCATTTTTTCGTACAGTCGTGTAAGTTGTCTGCGATGGGCTTCATCTTCTTCGGCGATGTTTTTAACCACGTTGGCATATTTCTTGTCTGTGATAAGCAGGATTGCCGCCACCGCCTCTTCTTTGTCGTATCCCGAGTGATATCCCTCGACTATCTTATTGATGCCCGCGTCGGTGTTGAGGTTCACGAACACCTTGTAAAATCTCGGCATCGCCTCTGGTTTGATGCCTTTCATCGTCATGATGAAGGTGTCCTTCTGCTCTGTCGTGGCTTTTTTCATGGCATAAGCTAACGCCTCGCGCACATCGTCCACATATTCATCGTCGCAGTTGGCAAGCATGATTTTCAACAGGTCGGCATGTGAGGCGTTTACGACATTTTTCAGTGCCTTGTAAGCGGCGTCTTTCATCGCCTTGTCGTTCCAGCTGAGCATATCGACGACATTGTTATGCAGCTGCATACACTGTCGTTCGCTCAAAATCTCGAGTGCCGCCATTTTTTGCTTTTCGTCGCCCCGCATCATTTCTTTCAGGATAGGTGCGACATTGCCACTGTAAGTGATCATCATTTCTGTTATAACAGGCTGATGCTCAGTGCCGAACATCGGTTTCACCAATGCTATACCCTCTTCATTCACAAGCTTGAACAGCGTGCGTATCGCCTCATCCACCACATCGGGGTTTTCTGACGACAGTTGTGCCATGACGAAATCCCCGTAATTCTTGTTGCCTATCTCGCCTATCCATCGTACGACGTCAGCAACAGCGTCTTTTTTAGCGTATTTTCTGACCACTATGTCGCACACCTCTTCGTTGGCGTAAGGCTTCATCAGGTCGAGAGCGGTTCTTCGCACGCCTTGGTCTTTGTTTTTCAACGCCTTATACAGATAAGGCATGGCTTCCTCGCCTTTCATTGTCACCAAGATACGCATCGCGCCGATTTTTATTTCGGGGTCTTTTTTCTTATAAAGCTTCTTGCATCCTTTCTCAACTTTCGCCATCTGGCTGTCGCACTGCATCCTCACAAGTGAGGCATACACCTCCAGCTTAAGCTTGTCGTCGGCACCTTTGAGCCACGACACGAGGACGTTTTCAAGGTTCAAGAGCTTCAGTCGCCCAATGGCATAGGCATAAGAGTCTTTATGGTCCAGATTGCCGTCATTCATCGTGATGAGTTTATATAAGTGTTCGCCGTAAGACGGTATCTCAGCCATCGTCCTGATGGCGGCATCGGCGTACAAATTGTCGTCAACAAATTTGTTAAGCCTGTCGATGTCTTTATAAGTGCCGTAATATTTGAACAACGAAATCATGAATATGTTCTTGCTCATATCATCACAGGACGCGATGCCATCCAACAAGGCATAGCTGAGCCGGTCTTTTTCCTTTTTCAGATTTGTTTTTCCGATATATCTCGCTATGTTCGTGAGGGCGTCCTCCATCATGGCGCGCTGACGTCCGTCGTTGATTTTCGGATATAACATCACAAGTGCCTCTATCTGTCGCTCGTCGTAGGCGAAAATCTCCTCGATGTTACTTTTCAGATGAGGGTTTTTGTTTGAAAACTGTTTCAGCACCATGTCGAGCGACACATTCTCATCATTGAGGTCGGGGACAAATTGGCCGCGCATCTGCGAAGGCATGATGGCGAAAAACATTAAAAAAGCGATGACAAAGCCTTTCGATTTCATATCAAATACAATTTAAATCATTATTTATCAATCATTTACAAAAAATTTGCATTAAAAATGCCCGCATATTTTTCAAATTACAAATATAATAAATATCTGAAATATGGGTCAAATTTTTTTGTACTTTTGTGGCGATTTTTAAGAACACGGGTATATTTTCACAAATATGAAGAAGATTGAGATTAAGGATTTTGAGCTTTACACCACAGGAATCATCAGCATAGCGTGGAAAGAAGGCAAGAAAGACATGTTTTTGAACGTTGACCTCGACCTTGCGGCGATGATGAGGCTTTGCAAGATTGAGGGATTGTCATACGAGAAGGTGCAGCAACTCTCTGATAATCAGAAGCCTATCACATTTCACAAGGCATCGGTTTATCTTTTCCAGGAGGACGACCGTCCGGGACAGTATTGTTTGAGTGAGGCAATGTTCGAAGACGATGGCATCGACATCTATTACTGCGAAATCAAAGGCTGAAGATAACGTTTTGCCACATCTCCGCGACTTCGCCGCCATCGACTTTGAGGCCGCCAACGGCGAGACCACCAGCGTGTGCAGCATGGGAGTCGTTATCGTGCACGACCGCGAGATTGTTGAGGAATTCTACAGCCTCGTGAAGCCCGTGCCGAATCATTATGATTTTTACACAACCAAAATCCACGGATTAAAGAAAAAAGACACCGACAAAGCCCCTATCTTCCCCCAGGTTTGGAACCAGATCGAGAAGAAACTCAGGGGGTTGCCGTTTGTGGCGCACGGCTTCGAGTTTGAAAAAAGATGTCTGAACTCGCTGTTCGAGTACTATCACATGGGGCGCAAACGCTTCAAGATTTACGACACCAAACATGCCTCGGAAATTGTTTTTCCCGACTTGGAAAACCATAAACTACAGACAGTCGCCGTAGAATGCGGCTATGATTTCTCAAATCAGAAGAAACATCACAACGCGCTGGCTGATGCGGAGGCATGTGCGAGGATAGCGATGGAGGTTTTCTCGTCACTTTAATCCGTATTTAGCACCCCATCATCGCTGCGGGAGTGATATTTAAAACCTGGCACAAAAGACGTGCGATTTTCAATGTGGGTTCAGCGCGACCAGAAACATAATCGCTTATGCGGGAAGGACTTACACCGATTTCCTGTGCCAGCTGCTTCTGGCTCATTTTCTTGTCTTCGAGAGACATCTCTATAAGCTGTGCGACAGTTGGTTTCCCGATTGGAAAATGCTCCTTTTCGTATTCAATAACAGTATCCGACATCAGCGTAAGCTCGATAGAGTTGCGGTCGTTGGTTGGGGTGTTGTCGTCAACCAATGGCAGCAGCTCTTCTATCCGCTGAAGCGCAAATTCATACTGTTCTTTGGTTATTTTGCTCATAATTCATCCTCCTATATGGTTTTAGCGTCAATTTTGTCATAATCTGCGTGGGTTCCTACATATCGTATGAAAATATGTCCGATTGTAAACTTCACCACAACAATCAGTCGGTATTTGTCACCTTTGATATTGAACACATATCGTTGATTTTCAACATAATCTGCCGCCGGGAAATCGATTCTGATATCCGCCAGATTCTTCCACTCCGCATTTTCAGCCACATCATACCATCGTTCGAATGCCGTTTGTGCGTCCGCATGTCCCTCTTCCTGATAGAACTCGACCAATTTCCTATGTGAAACTATTCTCATATCGGCTGCAAATATACATAAAATTTTGTAATATGCAATAAAATTATTAAAATATTTTGAAAAATAAAATTTATAAAGCGGCGGCCTTATTTTCATCCGCATGGTTGATAGTCCTCAGCCTCTTGATGTAAATCAGGTTCATCCTCTTTCTTAACGCCGTCACTGAAAGTCAACGAAAACGTGTAATCTTTAATGTAATTGACATCTATAAATCGTATCATTCAACACCTCCTTCCTACCACATATAAATAATGATTTCATGGAATCTTGAGATTTTTGGCATAATTTTAAAACTATGCAGAAGTACAATAAGTTTTTCAGACTTGCAGCCTGATTCTAATACATCTGCGCTGGCTACAACGTGCAGCACACCGCAGAAATCGGAACTTTCAGAATTACCAACTCAAGGTATCAGGATGGCAAGCCGAGGCTGGTGTTTCGGTTGGGATAAACTGGTATTTACATCTTAAACAAATGATTATATATCTTGTCACAGATTGTACCCAAACGCTCTATACTTTCGCCCAGTTAAGACTTTCCTTGAAATACTTAGTAATATCTTGTTTATCAGAATTGAGTGTTATTCCCAAGAAGAAAGCTGCACGAGACACACCAACATAAATATAGCGCTTTATTAAATCAGTATCACCAACCGCATCATCGATGTTATGGAAGAACACAACATCAAACTCCATACCTTTAACAACATCAATAGGATATACTCTTATTTGATGATTGCTCTCAAGAACATTCCCTCCGCTACCATCTATAATCTCTATACCAGAATCAAGAATAAAGTCAGTGTTTTTTAATTTGTCAACAAATTCTGCTATGGCATTCTTGTTATTCATGAAAATTGCAATAGAAGGAAGTTTTTTGCCGTAGGCTATGTAAACTTCTTTAATCCTATTCTCAATCCAATCAATCTTAGTGTCTTCGTCCGTTGATGTAAAAGTTAAAGGTTCTGGCACTTTTGTTGATTTCATGTAGGCTTTATAATCCGGCTCTTCTCCAATAGTATCAGAATACATTGCTCGAGCTACTTTAAGCAAACTTGAACTTTGACGATATGATGTTGTCATTTTCATCAACTTCATATTGCCTACGTAAGGTTGTATGCTATCCCAAAAAGTAATACCCTGATGTGTAAGTCTTTGCATCAAATCGCCGCACAAAGTAAATGAGTTGTAATCATTATATAACAAAGATTGCATCGCATAAATATCACATTCGCAAAAGTCTGTAACTTCATCCACTCCAATAATAGGACGAGCCAATGCCTGATATGCTTCAATAAATGGATGATTTGTTTTTTCTCTGTTTATACGAAGTACTTCTTTTACAAGATTATTGATAAAACCTATAAGCAACGATTGCTCTTGTGGATGTAATTCGTTTCCACCTCTACGTTTAAGCATTGCCTCCAATTCTGTCAGATTCCATTTATTATCTTTTTGTGTCAAGGCCTGACGACGGAAGCGTTTGTATTTTCCTGCTAATCCAATAAACAAGTTGGTTCTCAACCCCCTGGTATATTTTGCATATTGTTCAAAAAGAGCCAACTCTCCAATTCTATCCATCTTGCTTTTATGCTCTTCTGTAACAATAGGCACTAAAAGTTCATTTAATTGTTCTTGCCTTTGAGTTAAGTGTATATCCTTGTTTTTCTTACTATGACACAAGCGTTTGAACCATGTACGAATCATGTCGATAATCTTTGTATCAAATTCTTCATTCTTAACCTCTAAATTATCAACAGATTCCTGATCTTCTTCCACATCATCATTTTGTTCTGTCAGCTGTATGTTGGCCAATGAGATTAGTTTGTCATATATTGATTTATTCTCTTTGCTAAGTAGATAAATTTCTTCTGATATTTGTTTTAATATGGTTCTGCTTTCAGATATTAAATCTAAACAATCTCTACTGTACAGTTGTTCAAGAGAGTTGAAAAGTTGTATGAATTGTGATATTTTGTTGTAATCTTCAGCTTCATCTAATCTTTTCTTAATATTTACAGCTATATTCTCCCAACGATACTTTTGGTCGTTTTCCTCTAACTTTGGAAGTTTATTCTTGACTTTTAAACTGTCGATAAAATATTCAGAGAAGCTTTTTATTATCCCGTAACAATTATTAAACAAGACTTCTGTACTACGGCCTGCTTTAAACTGTGTGGAATCATTTGACAGATCAAAGAGTTGATAATCTTCAAGTAATACAACATTTCTGTATTCAGCCCAGCTCCAAACCTTTGCACTGGTATTTGCCAAACCCTCACGATTCATGGCATCTTTCAGGTATTCCTTCAAAAGTTTTGAAGGAGAGAAAAACATCCAATCTCGATGTTCTTTAATTGCTTCTTTTAAGTGATCACGCTGAGAAGCAGTAAGCTGATACTGATTTGTTTCATGATCAAAGTCTTCATCGATGGCATCCCAATCTGTTAGATATTTCAAACGCTGTATCATTGTTGTTGTTTTTCCTGTACCAGGACCACCATCAATAACAACAGTTACACCATTGAAAAGGTTTTGTGTTTTAATTCTATTTTGAACAGGATCAAGTATTGGGTTGAAACGCAGTTTTCCTTGCTGATGAATGTACCTTGTCAACTGTTCCATTTCCTCTTGCTGCAAAGTAAGAATATCATGAAGGCGATTATTTCAGTCAGAAGAAGGTCAGCCAGACATACAGAGCGTTAGGAAGTCTTAAGTTATACAATCTCAGCAACATAAGCTTTGACACCATCGCGAGCGGCAACGACTCCGTGAAATTGCTCAACTGCATAGTGACGCTGCAAAAAGACAAGATTCACTACTATAACATTCAGCTTGAGGGCACCAATTCAGGCGGCGACTTAGGCACTCTGGGAAGCTTCTCTTATCGTAACAACAACATTTTCAGAGGCTCAGAGGTGTTTAGAATCACTTTCAGATACGGTTTCCAAGCCCAAAGAGTTGAAAATTTCGTTGTTAACGAAGGACTCTTCAACACCCAGGAATTCAGCGCGGAGGCCAGCATCACGTTCCCGCGATTCCTAAGCCCCATCAATTTGCATCGTTTTGTGAGCGAATACCAGCCTAAAACAATGATTGCCACGGGTTATAACATGCAAATCCGACCGATGTACAACAGATATATCATCACAGCATCGTATGGTTACAATTGGATGTCAACAAGCACCATAGAACACTACCTCACACCCATCAACTTAAACGCTGTCAAGGTGTTGCCGTCAGACATTTTCGAGGAGTTGCTAAGCATGGAGACAAACCAGCGCATCAAGGACCAATATACCGACCACTTGATTTTGGGTTTGAATTATTCGTTTATCTTCAACAACCAGAATGTCAAGAAGACCAACGACTTCGTCTATTTCAAATTCGACATCGAGACATCAGGCAATCTTTTGTCGCTCCTGAACAACACGCCAATCATCAAACAAACCGATAACTATCACGAAATCATTGGGATACGATATGCGCAATACCTTAAGTTTCAGTTTGATTTCAGGTTTTACCATTACTTTAGAAACAAAAACATGTTAGCGTTGCGTTTCGCATATGGTCAGGGCATAGCATATGGCAACTCTCACGACATCCCATTTGAAAAGAGTTTCTATGCCGGAGGTACCAATGGCATGCGCGGATGGCAGTTTAGGACTCTCGGTCCCGGAGAATTTAACAACGAGTGGGGCGTCAACATGGAACATATAGGCGATTTGCATATTGAATCAAATATTGAATATCGTTTTCCTCTTTACGGCATGGTCAAAGGAGCTTTGTTCTCGGATATAGGCAACATCTGGACTTTAAGCGACAACGAGTCGTTTCCGGGAGGTCAATTCAAGTTCAACAAATTCTACAAACAGATGGCATTGGACGCCGGTTTCGGGATACGTGTAGATTTCTCGTTTTTCCTCATCCGTATTGACATGGCGATACCGTTATACGACCCATCATATTCAGAATCAGAGAGATGGAGAGCCGGCAAGTTGCAATTACAAAACATCGGCTGGAATTTTGGCATAGGATACCCATTTTAACATGACGCGACAGGATTTGTACAAGGCACTCACCACCTCGTTTGGCTACGACCCCACGGAAGGCCAACGTACTGTGTTGTATCATCTCGCGGCCTTTCTATTGTCTGAGAAGCCCAATCCCGCTTACCTTTTGCAAGGATATGCCGGTACCGGAAAGACCACTCTTGTGACCACTTTGGTGAAGACGCTTCCACAGATTGGGCTGCGCTACCAGCTAATGGCACCCACAGGTAGAGCTGCCAAGGTGTTGAGCGGCTACACAGGCAAGAACGCATCCACCTTACATCGCAAGATTTACCGTTTCCAACAATACGCCGACGGCTCGTTCCGCATGACGAGATCTGAAAACAAGGCTAAAGACACCCTCTTCATTGTGGATGAATGCTCAATGATTCCTGATGATTTCTCAAGCGGGCGTTCTCTGCTCGACGACCTCATCGGCTATGTGTTCAGTGGCGAAAACTGCAAGCTCCTGCTTATCGGCGACAACGCCCAGCTGCCTCCGGTGGGATTGGAAAACAGCCCCGCCAACGACATTGAAGTGCTGAAGCATGGCTTTAATCTCACCGTGGCAACACATGAACTCACCGAGGTGATGCGACAAGAAGAAGAATCGGGGATTTTGTGGAACGCCACATATCTACGCCGTCATTTCGAAGGAGATTTCTCCATTCCGCTACGCTCCAGTCGAAATGACGCGTTACTGCCCCTTTTTAATGTCAACGGTTTTCCTGACGTGCATCGCATTGAACCTCAAGAGTTTGAAGAATTGCTATGGCAAAATTTCAATGGCAATAACAACAACGCCGTCATAATCTGCAAGAGCAACAAACGCGCCAATATGTACAATCAGGCTATTCGTGCACGTATCTTGCAGGAAGATGGTGAGATTTCGACAGGCGATAAGCTGATGGTAGTGAAAAACAACTATTTCTGGACCGATGAGGATCAAAAAATCAGTTTTATCGCCAACGGCGACATGGTCGAGCTGATGCGCATCAACAATATTGAGGAGATGTACGGCTTCCATTATGCCGATGTTGAGATACAACTCTCCGATTATCAAGAAGAACCAAATCTGTCAGTAAAAATTCTCCTTGAAACTCTCACCAGCAACTCCCCTGCCCTCACTCAAGATGAATCTGACAAACTTTACAAAGCCATTGAAGAAGATTACATGGACATCCCGAACCGTCGTGACAGATACAAGGCGATGCGACAAAACCCATATTTCAACGCGTTGCAGGTGAAGTTCGGCTATGCGCTCACCTGCCATAAGACGCAGGGCGGACAATGGCAGACAGTGTTCATCGACGCGCCTTATCTCGAGGACGAAGAACCTTTGCAGCTCAGCGACTTACGTTGGTTTTACACTGCCGTTACACGCGCTCAGAAACAGCTGTATTTCGTCAATTTCAAAGACGAATATTTTGAATAAAAGAGATGCTGTATTGCTACAGCATCCCCACCATAAACAAAAAAAACAAATTAGTCGCTTATGCGACACTACCCTATTTCGTGAATTTATGATTCTTTCCCGGATAATAAGCCATATCGCCAAGTTCCTCTTCAATTCGCATCAGCTGATTGTATTTGCAGATACGGTCGGTACGTGACGCAGAACCTGTTTTTATCTCGCCGGTGTTCAATGCCACGGCGAGGTCGGCGATAGTCGTGTCTTCTGTCTCTCCAGAACGATGACTCATAACAGCGGTATATTGGTTTCGATAGGCAAGATTAACAGCTGCAATAGTCTCTGTCAGCGAACCTATCTGATTGACTTTCACCAATATAGAGTTAGCGACATTACGGTCGATACCCATCTTCAAGCGTTCAACATTTGTGACAAAGAGGTCGTCGCCAACGAGTTGTATCTTACTGCCCATAGTGTCGGTCATGAGTTTCCATCCATCCCAATCGTCTTCAGCCATGCCGTCTTCGATAGAGATGATAGGATATTTCTTCACCCAGTTATTCCAAAACTCCACCATTTCCTTGGCGTTCAGCTTCTCGCCTGTCGATTTGTGCAGATGGTAAGCCTTTTCTTCCGGAAGGTAGTATTCTGATGAAGCGGCGTCGAGAGCGATGAACACGTCTTCGCCAGGACGATAGCCAGCTTTCTCTATAGCTTTGAGAATCACTTCAATACCCTCGTCGTTTGATTTGAGATTTGGTGCGAAGCCACCTTCATCGCCAACATTTGTCGAATAACCGGCGGCTTTCAGCACGTTTTTGAGGTTGTGGAATATCTCAGAGCCCATCTGAATAGCCTGATGGAATGATGTCGCGCCGACCGGCATAATCATAAACTCTTGGAAGTCAACGCTATTATCAGCATGAGAACCGCCATTGAGTATATTCATCATAGGTATTGGCAATGTGTTTGCGCTGACACCGCCGACATAGCGATACAATGGCTGGTCGGTATATATGGCACCGGCTTTGGCGCATGCGAGTGACACGCCGAGTATTGCGTTGGCACCGAAGTTTCCTTTGTTTTTTGTGCCGTCAAGCTCAATCATCTTGGCATCGATGGCATTCTGGTCTGTAACCTCATAGCCTTCAATAGCTTTTGCTATCTCGTTGTTCACATGGTCAACTGCCTTGTAAACGCTCTTGCCCATGAATTTCGTTTTGTCACCATCGCGAAGTTCCACAGCCTCATGGACACCTGTCGAGGCGCCTGATGGCACTGCTGCTCTGCCGAGAATGCCGTCTTCGGTGATGACATCGACTTCCACTGTCGGATTTCCGCGAGAATCCAGGATCTGGCGGGCATGAATTTTTTCTATTCTACTCATTTTATTCTATTTTTAAATATTTTCAATACAAGTTACAAAGATACAAAAAAAGATAACAGATAAAGGATAAAAGATAAAAGAATTTTTTTAAAAAAACAGTAGAGACGCCTTGATGACGCCTCTACCTTAAGCCTCTAAACTTATAAACTTTTAAGCTTCTAAGCTATTAAGCTAATTTATTCAGCCTTTGGAGCCTCTTCAGCCGGTGTAGCGTTTTCTGCCGGAGCAACAGCTACTTCTTCAGCCTTGGGAGCCGTCTCGGTTGCTTTCTTCTTGCCACCACGACGTGTTGACTTGGTTGTCTTAGCGGCGGCCTTCTTGCCGTTGGTGTAAACATCGTTGTAGTCAACGAGTTCCATCATGCACATATCCGCATTGTCACCGGCACGCAGACCAAGTTTTATGATACGTGTGTAGCCGCCAGGACGGTTAGCCACTTTCTGGCTCACCTCACGGAACAACTCTGTGACAGCGTATTTGTTTTGCAACTGTGCGAAAACGACACGACGAGAGTTTGTGGAGTCGTCTTTGGAACGTGTGATCATCGGTTCGACGTAGGTACGCAAAGCCTTTGCCTTAGCCGTTGTGGTAATGATGCGTTTCTCAAGTATCAGCGACGACGCCATATTTGACAGCATGGCATTACGGTGAGCGGCTTTTCTTCCTAAATGATTGATTTTCTTATTGTGTCTCATCTCTTTTATTCCTTATCTAATTTATATTTACTGATATTCATTCCAAATTCGAGTCCTTTGCTTCTGACCAGGTCTTCCAATTCTGTGAGTGACTTCTTACCGAAGTTACGGAATTTAAGCAGGTCGGCCTTGTTGAGGGCAACGAGTTCGCCGATTGTCTCGACTTCGGCTGCTTTGAGGCAGTTCAGAGCGCGAACTGAAAGATCCATGTCAACGAGTTTGGTCTTCAGAAGTTGACGAATATGCAGTGAGCCTTCGTCAAAGTCTTCCGACACCGTTTTCTGTTCATCCATCATGGTGATGCGTTCGTCGGAGAACAGCATGAAGTGATAAATGAGGATCTTAGCAGCTTCCGTCATTGCATCTTTCGGATTGATAGAGCCATCTGTTTCGATGTCAAGGATGAGCTTCTCGTAGTCGGTTTTTTGTTCGACACGATAGTTGTCAACCTTGAAACTGACGTTTCTGATAGGTGTATGGATTGAATCGATGGCGATGGTGTTGACCGGCGCGTTAAGAACCTTGTTCTCATCAGCGTTGACATAGCCTCTGCCTTTTCCTATGGTCATGTCGATTGTCAGTTTCACCGATGGATCCATGTGGCAGATAACGAGTTCCGGGTTCAGCACTTGGAACACTGAGAGGAACTTGTTGATGTCACCTGCGACGAATTCTTCTTGTCCGCCGATGACGACGGTGACTTTCTCGAATGTCTCACCCGGGATCTGTTGTTTGAAACGAACCTGTTTGAACTTGAGCACTATATCGGTAAGGTCTTCAATGACGCCTGGGATTGGAGCCATTTCGTGTTCCACGCCTTCAATGCGTATTGAAGTGATGGCGTAACCTTCAAGCGATGAGAGGAGTACTCTTCTCAGGGCGTTACCTATTGTCATGCCGTAGCCGGGTTCGAGCGGGCGAAATTCGAAGACACCGTGTTTGTCTGTCGATTCTACCATGACGACCTTGTCAGGTCTTTGAAATGCTAATATTGCCATAATATCAGTTTATATTCGATTATTTAGAATACAACTCAACGATCAGTTGTTCATTGATGGTTTCAGGAATATCCTCGCGGTTCGGATAGTTCATGAACTTTCCTGTGAGGGTTGCTGAATCCCATTCTAACCATGGGAAGCTGTTTGAATGGCCTTCCACTGCGTTTGTGATGACTTCCAAGCTCTTTGATTTCTCGCGCACTGCCACGATGTCGCCTGGTTTCAGCATTGCTGAAGGGATGTTCATCACCCTGCCGTTCACTGTGATGTGACGGTGGCTGACGAGCTGGCGGGCAGCGTCACGTGTGGGGGCGATACCGAGACGATAGACGGTGTTGTCCAAACGTGATTCGATGAGCTGGAGGAGGATTTCACCGGTGATACCTTTCTTCTTCGAGGCCTTCTCGAAGGTGTTGCGGAACTGACGCTCAAGGATACCATAGGTGTATTTTGCCTTCTGCTTCTCCTGCAACTGGATGCCGTACTCAGAAACTTTTTTGCGCTTCTTGGCGGCGCCATGTTGTCCCGGAGGGAAATTTCTCTTTTCGTAATACTTGTCTGAGCCGTAGATTGGTTCACCAAACTTACGGGCGATCTTTGTCTTAGGACCTGTATATCTTGCCATAACTTTTTCTTTTTAAATGTTTAACAATTACACTCTTCTGCGTTTTGGCGGACGGCAACCGTTGTGCGGTATTGGAGTGACGTCGATGATTTCTGTCACCTCCACGCCTGATGAGTGGATAGCGCGGATAGCTGATTCACGACCTGCGCCCGGCCCCTTGACATAAACTTTCACTTTACGTAATCCCAAGTCATACGCTGTCTTTGAGCATTCCTCTGCTGCCATCTGAGCCGCGTAAGGGGTGTTCTTCTTCGAGCCCTTGAAGCCCATTTTTCCGGCTGATGCCCAAGAAATGACTTGTCCTTCATTGTTTGCTAATGAAATGATGATGTTGTTGAAAGAAGCTTTGATAAAAGCCTTACCGGTAGCCTCAATCTTCACAACACGTTTCTTAGCCGATTTTGTGTTTTTTGCCATTTTTTGACTTTAATTTTTTAATGGTATTTAATATGCATCCAACCATGAGTAGTCTTTAGTCTTTAGTCTTTAGAGGACTAACAACTAAAAACTAAAAACTAAAAACTACTTAGTGGCTTTCTTCTTGTTAGCGACTGTCTTCTTACGACCTTTACGTGTACGAGCGTTGTTTTTCGTACTCTGACCACGCAATGGCAATCCGAGACGGTGGCGGATTCCTCTGTAGCAACCGATATCCATCAAACGTTTGATGTTGATTTGCACCTCGCTGCGGAGTTCACCTTCAGTCTTGTAGTTGTCGGCGATGATGTTACGGATAGCATTCTGCTCATCATCGGTCCAATCCTGGACTTTTTTGTCAGCCGCGACGTTGGCTTCCGCAAGGATAGCCTTGGCAGCTGAACGGCCGATACCGTAAATGTAGGTTAAAGATATTTGACCTTGTTTGTTGTTCGGGATATCTACACCAGCAATTCTAGCCATAATTTTATCTCTTTTTAATTAGCCCTGACGTTGTTTTTCCTTAGGGTTTTTTTTGTTAATTACATACAATTTACCTTTGCGACGCACTATTTTGCAATCGTCTGATCTCTTCTTGATTGATGCTCTTACTTTCATTTTATTTATTTTTTTACTTTTTTCGAAGCATTCTATTTTTAGGGCGCAAAATTACAATTTTTTACGTTACGTTTTACAAAAATAACGCATTTTTTTTATTTGTACCTGAAAGTTATACGACCTTTTGTCAAATCGTAAGGCGACATCTCGAGTTTTACCTTGTCTCCAGGGAGAATTTTGATGTAATGCATACGCATTTTTCCGGAGATGTGTGCAATAATCTGCAGTCCGTTCTCCAATTCAACCCGGAACATAGCATTACCGAGCGATTCTGTTACTGTACCGTCTTGTTCTATCGACAATTGTTTTGCCATATAATTTCTTTTTATTTGTTGTTTTCTACTGCTTCAGCCCATTCAAAACTGGATAATATTTCAGCTTTGCCGTGACGCACGGCTATATCGTGTTCGAAATGCGCGGCCGGTTTCCTGTCGCGTGTGGTGATGGTCCAGCCGTCGCGTTCCTGCACGATTTCTTTCTTTCCGAGAGTTATCATCGGTTCGATGGCGAGTACCATGCCTTCGTTCAGCTTGACGCCAGTGCCACGTTTGCCGTAGTTAGGCACCTGCGGATCCTCATGCATTTTACGTCCCACGCCATGACCGACAAGCTCACGGACGACGCCGTAACCGAATTGTTCGACATGGCTTTGGACAGCGTATCCTATGTCGCCCACACGGTTGCCTGCCACCGCTACCTCGATGCCTTTGTAGAGCGACTCCTTCGTGCGTTTGAGAAGGAGCCTCACCTCTTCAGGCACCTCGCCGCAGCAGAATGTGTAGGCCGAGTCACCGACATAGCCGTTAAGCACAGTGCCACAGTCGATTGAGACAATGTCGCCGTCGCGAAGCTCGTAGTTGCCCGGTATGCCGTGAACCACCTGCTCGTTGACAGAGATGCATAAACTTCCGGGAAATCCTTCGTAGCCCTTGAAAGCAGGAGTTGCGCCATGGTCTCTGATAAACTCTTCGGCGAGTTTGTCGAGGTCTATGGTACGGACTCCCGGACGTATATGCTTTCCCACTTCGCCGAGGGTCTTGCCCACCAGCAAAGCAGCTTGTCTCAGCAATTCAATTTCGTTATCTGTTCTGAAATGAATCATTTTTCCTTTAGAAATTACATTCTACCCACGCGACCTTTGATACGGCCTGACTTTGTGAGACCGTCGTAATGACGCATAAGCAGATGACTTTCAATCTGTTGTAATGTATCCAGCACCACTCCGACGAGAATCAGCAATGATGTTCCGCCATAGAACTGGCTGAACTGCTGGTTGACACCCATCAGAGAGACGAGAGCAGGCATGATAGCCACGACGCCAAGGAACAATGATCCCGGAAGGGTTATTCTTGACATGATGGTATCGATATAGTCTTTCGTCTGCTTGCCGGGCTTCACGCCAGGGATGAAACCGCCGTTCTTCTTGATATCTTCCGCCATCTGCGCCGGGTTGATGGTCACAGCGGTGTAGAAGTATGTGAAGGCGACGATTAAGACAAAGAACACGAAGTTGTACCAGAATCCGTTCATGTTGGTCATAGCTCTCATGAATCCGCCCATTCTGTCAGGATCCGAATATCTGAAGAATGTGATAGGCACAAACATGATCGCCTGGGCGAAGATGATAGGCATGACGCCGGCGGCGTTGACCTTCAACGGGATGTACTGACGCACTCCACCGTACTGTTTGTTGCCCACGACACGTTTCGCATACTGTACCGGGACCTTGCGGGTGCCTTGCACGAGCAATATTGTCATGATGATAACGAGTACGAGGAACACGATCTCCAACAGGAAGAAGATAGGTCCGCCTGTTCCTTCGGTGAAGCGTGATGCGACTTCAGCGAACAGAGCGAATGGCAGACGCGCTATGATACCTATCATGATGATGAGTGAGATACCATTGCCGATGCCCTTGTCGGTGATACGCTCGCCGAGCCACATGATGAACAATGTTCCTGCGATGAGGATTATCACTGAAGAAATCCAGAAGAACAATGTCGGGGCTCCGCCGTTGAACGGATAGATTGCCGTAGCGGGCAGCTGGGCCCTGAGGTTAGCGATGTAACCGGGAGCCTGCACTGCCACGATAAGCACTGTAAGGTAACGTGTAATCTGGTTGATCTTGCGATGGCCGCTCTCGCCTTCCTTCTGCAAACGCTGGAAGTATGGGATAGCCATGCCGAGCAACTGGATGATGATGCTTGCGGTGATATAAGGCATGATACCGAGTGCGAACACAGAGGCATTTGCGAAAGCACCGCCAGAGAACATATTCAACAAACCAAGGAGACCGGAACTGCTTTGGTTTTTCAACGCCGCCAGCTCATTGGGGTCGATACCCGGAAGCACCACGTATGATCCGAAGCGGTAGATCAAGATGATCATCAGCGTATAGAGGATTCTCTTGCGAAGTTCCTCGATTTTAAAGATATTCTGGATGTTCTCCCTGAGTCGCTTGTTCATCCAAAGAAGACCAGCGATGACGAGGCACACCAAAATAACTATTAATAACTCCTTCATATCTCTTCAGTTTAGTTGATTAAATTTTCTCTATCGTACCACCAGCCTTTGTGATAGCCTCTTCAGCGCCTTTCGACCATGCGTTGGCTTTCACGTTGACTGCTTTTGTCAATTCACCGTTTCCGAGAATTTTTACTAATTCATTTTTTCCGACGAAACCGTTTTCTTTCAACAGTTCAGGGGTGATGTCTGTGATGCCGCTGTTAGCCAAGTCTTCGAGAACCTCGATGTTCACCGGGCGGTATTCCACACGGTTGATGTTCTTGAATCCGTACTTTGGCACGAGACGTGCGAGAGGCATCTGGCCGCCCTCGAAACCGATCTTATGAGTGTTGCCTGAGCGTGAGCCGGCTCCTTTGTGACCGCGTGTTGACGTGCCACCGTAGCCTGAGCCTTGTCCGCGACCGATTCTCTTGCGAGCTTTCACAGAACCTTTTGCCGGTTTAAGATTACTAAGATCCATACTGTTTTAATTTTCTTAGTTTAACAATTAGATTTCTTCAATTTTAAGAAGGTGTTTCACTTTCTCTACCATGCCCGCCACCGAAGGGTTTTCAATGTCCACTTCCACTGACTGGTGCATTTTTCTGAGGTTCAAGCTCTTCAGAGTGTCCTTCTGATCCTGTGGTCTGCCGATGCCACTTCTAATCTGAGTTATTCTTACTTTTTTCATTGTTCAAAATTTTTAGATTATCCGTTAAACACCACATCCAAATCCACACCTCTCATCTGTGCCACTGTACGCGCGTCGCGCATCTTTGCGAGGGCGGCGAAGGTGGCTTTCACCACTGAGTGAGGGTTTGATGAACCTTTTGATTTTGCGAGAACGTTCTTCACGCCGACGCTTTCAAGAACAGCACGCATTGCGCCGCCTGCGATGACACCGGTACCGGGGGTTGCCGGCTGGATGTAAACGTATGCTCCGCAATATTTTCCGTATTGTTCGTGAGGAAGAGTACCGTTGATGACCGGAACCTTGATAAGGTTCTTCTTGGCATCTTCTGTACCTTTTTGAACAGCGGCTTGAACTTCCTTGGCCTTACCGAGGCCGTAGCCCACCACGCCGTTTTCGTTACCGACGACGACGAGGGCTGCGAAGGTAAACGCGCGTCCACCTTTGGTAACTTTAGTCACACGGCCGACGTGGACCAGACGTTCTTTCAACTCGATTTCCGAAGTTTTCACTTTTTTTACGTTGACTTCTGCCATAGTTTTTAGAATTTTAATCCTCCATTACGAGCGCCGTCTGCTAAAGACTTAACTCTTCCGTGATACAAATAACCGTTACGGTCGAACACCACCGTCTCGATACCTGCAGCCTTGGCTTTTTCTGCCACGAGGTTGCCTACCTTGGCGGCTTTCTCGATCTTCGTAATCTTTTCCTGTTCGATGCCGTTCTCCGTCGAGCTGGCACTGACCAAAGTCCTGCCGGCCTCATCGTCGATAAGCTGAACATAAATCTGCTTGTTGCTTCTAAAGACAGACATTCTCGGGCGTGTCGCTGTGCCGCTGATGGTCTTGCGGACGCGTCTCTTGATGTTTAATCTTCTTTCGATCTTCTTATTCATCTTTCTTGCGTTTTAAAAATTAAACATTATTTACCTGCTGCCTTACCGGCCTTACGGCGCAGCACCTCGCCCTCAAACTTGATACCCTTGCCCTTGTAAGGCTCCGGTTTGCGGTATGAGCGGATCTTTGCTGCCACCTGACCGAGCAACTGCTTGTCGTATGAACGCATCTTGAGGATAGGGTTCTTACCTCTTTCATTGATAGTCTCGCATGTTATCTCATCAGGCATTACGAAAATAATGTTGTGAGAGAAACCGAGTGATAGCTCGAGCTGTTTGCCGTTGGCTTTAGCTTCCGCCTTGTAACCTACGCCGACGAACTCCTGCACTGTCTCGAAGCCTTCCGACACGCCCTTCACCATGTTGAAGAACAAGGCGCGGTATAGGCCGTGTTTAGCTGATGCGTCAGGGATGTTAGCCGGTGCCACATGGATGTGACCGTCTTCTATTTTAACGTCAACGTCACCATGGAAGTCCTGGCTTAGTGTGCCGAGTTTTCCTTTGACGGTGAGAACGTTATCTTTAATTGTAACCTCAGTACCTGCTGGGATTGCAATAGGTAATTTACCGATTCTTGATAATGCCATAGTTGTTTCCTCCTAAATTATGATACATAGCACAACACTTCGCCTCCGACATGGAGATTACGGGCTTCTTTATCGGTCATAATGCCTCTTGAGGTCGAGATGATGGCGATACCAAGGCCGTTCATGACTCTCGGGAGGTTTTCCGAGTCAGCGTACTGACGGAGACCAGGGCGCGACACGCGCTCGATTGTCATGATAGCTGGCTGTTTGGTGACGGGGTGGTATTTAAGAGCGATCTTAATAGTACCTTGTGGTCCGTCTTCTTCGAACTTATAGTTAAGGATATAGCCTTTTTCGAAGAGGATCTTGGTGATAGCCTTCTTCACGTTTGAAGCAGGAACTTCCACTATTCTATGTTTAGCGTTGACGGCATTGCGTACGCGTGTCAAAAAATCTGCTATAGGGTCTGTAATCATAGTTTTAATCCTTTTAATTAATTACCAACTTGCTTTTTTAACACCTGGGATCAAGCCTTTGAGGGCCATTTCACGGAAGTTGATACGTGAGATGCCGAACTGACGCATATAACCTTTTGGACGTCCTGTAAGCTGACAACGATTGTGTACGCGGACTGGTGAAGCGTTTCTTGGGAGCTTCTGGAGACCTACGTAGTCGCCGGCGGCCTTGAGGGCGGCGCGTTTCTCAGCGTATTTCTCTACCATCGCCATTCTCTTGCGCTCGCGCGCTTTCATTGATTCTTTTGCCATATCTTACTTATTTTTTCTGGTTTTTAAATGGAAGACCAAACTGTTTCAACAAGGCCATTGCTTCCTTGTCGGTGTTCGCTGATGTGACGAAGGTGATATCCATACCGTTGATTTTGTTTACTTTATCCATATCAATCTCCGGGAAGATGATCTGTTCGGTCACGCCGAAGCTGTAATTGCCGCGGCCGTCGAAGCCTTTGTCATTAATACCTCTGAAGTCACGAACACGTGGGAGTGCTACAGCGACGAGGCGTTCGAGAAACTCGTACATCTTGTCACCGCGCAATGTCACGCGCACGCCGATCGGGTTACCACGACGCAGTTTGAAGTTTGACACGTCGTGTCTTGAGATTGTCGGTACGGCTTTTTGTCCGGTGATAGCTGTCATTTCCTCTACACCATAGTCAATCAGTTTCTTGTCGGCGAGAGCTGCGCCGATACCCTGATTGAGCGAAATTTTCAAAAGCCGTGGAACCTGCATCACAGTCTTGTACTGGAATTCCTTCATCAATGCAGGCACGATTTCGCTCTTGTACTGTACTTTAAGTCTGGGTTGATAGTTCATTACTTAATAACCTCCCCTGTTTTTTTAGAATAACGGACTAATTTTCCTTGTTCATCTTTTTTACGACCTATGCGGCCGGCTTTGCCGTCCTTGTCACAAACCATGACGTTTGAGGCATGGATGGAAGCTTCTTTCTTTATGATACCACCTTTAGGGTTCTCAGTGCTTGGTCTTGCGTGCTTCGACACGAGGTTGACGCCGTCAACGATGACGCGGTTCTTCTCTTTATCGACGCTGAGGACTGTGCCTTTCTTGCCCTTTTGGGTTCCGGCGATAACTACCACGCTGTCGCCTTTCTTTACAAACATTTTACTCATAGCTTCTTTCCTTTCTTGATTAGAGTACCTCAGGTGCAAGAGATACGATTTTCATATACTGTTTCTCACGCAACTCCCTGGCTACCGGTCCAAAGATACGAGTTCCTAACATTTCGCCTTGTCCATTGAGGAGGACGCATGCGTTGTCATCGAAGCGGATGTATGATCCGTCGGGACGGCGTGTCTCCTTCTTGGTGCGGACTACGACTGCCTTTACTACTGAACCCTTCTTCACGTTACCGCTTGGAAGAGCGTCTTTCACTGTGACCACGATGACGTCGCCGATACGGGCATAACGTTTCTTGGTTCCACCTAATACTCTGATGCAGAGCACTTCCTTCGCACCGCTATTGTCGGCTACTGCAAGTCTTGATTCTTGTTGTAACATTACTTGGCCCTTTCTATTATTTCAACGAGTCTCCAACGTTTGTTCTTGCTCAACGGACGGGTCTCCATGATGCGCACCGTGTCACCGATGTTGCATTCATTTTTCTCGTCATGTGCGAAGAATCTGGTTGATTTCTTAACGAATTTACCGTAAATCGGGTGTTTTGTACGACGCTCAATCACAACGACGATCGTCTTGTCCATCTTATTGCTGGCAACAACACCAATTCTTTCTTTTCTAAGATTTCTTTCCATTTTTATTCCTTTCGTCGTTTATTGTTTAGCGTTCTTTTCCGCGTTCTGGCGTTTTGTAAGTTCCGTCAGCATGCGTGCCAATTGTTTACGTGTGGCGCCGATTGTGTTCGGATTATCCAATGGGGAAACTGCGTGTTGCATTTTCATCTTGATGTATTTGGCGCGTGTGGCGTCGATACGTTCCATCAGATCAGCAGTACTTAGTTCATTGATTGCTTCTTTCTTCATGATGCTTACTGTTTTTTATTCGACATAATCTCTTCTTACCACGAATTTAGTTGCTACAGGGAGCTTTTGAGCGGCTAAGCGGAGTGCTTCTTTAGCTACTGCTAACGGCACGCCGGCAGCTTCGAAAAGCATGTGACCCGGGGTTACACGAGCCACGAAGTACTCGACGTCTCCCTTACCTTTACCCATACGAACCTCGAGAGGCTTTTTGGTGATAGGTTTGTCAGGGAATATTCTGATCCAAATCTGTCCTTCACGTTTCATGTGACGTGTGACAGCTTGACGTGCGGCCTCTATCTGGCGTGCTGTGATCAGGTGTTCCTCAAGTGTTTTAATACCAAAAGTACCGAAGGCGAGTTCATGACCGCGGTGTGCGTTGCCTTTCATCTTGCCCTTCTGGGGTCTTCTGTATCTTGTTCTCTTAGGTTGTAACATCTCTTATCTTTTTTTAATCTTTTACTTAGTAGTACGTTTATTGCGACGTGGGGCGCCACCGTTGGGTTTGCCGGCATTGCCGCCTTTCTTGGGGGCTGCGGCGGATGAGGTGGTAGGCACCAGTTCCGGACGACCGTAGATCTCACCTTTGCAGATCCACACCTTGATGCCGATGCGACCGTATGAAGTGTGAGCTTCCACTAATGAGTAGTCGATGTCAGCGCGCAGTGTGTGTAACGGCACGCGACCCTCTTTGTAGGTTTCCTGACGTGCTATCTCGGCGCCTCCGATACGGCCAGACGCGATGACCTTGATGCCCTCGGCACCGATTCTCATTGTGTCTGACACGGCTTTCTTGATGGCGCGACGGAACGACACACGTCCTTCAATCTGTTTCGCTATTGAACTCGCGACGATATACGCGTCGAGTTCAGGTCTCTTGATCTCGCTGATGTTGATCTGAATCTCCTTACCGATGAGCTTCTTCATCTCTTCCTTCAACTTATCGACCTCTGTGCCGCCTTTACCGATGATGACACCCGGACGAGCTGTGAAGATAGTGACTGTGACGAGCTTTATCGAGCGCTCGATACCGATTTTCGAGATACTTGCCTTACCGAGACGGGCGGTGAGATACTTGCGGATCTTATCGTCTTCCCCGATGTTCTTGGCTGTTTCTTTTCCACAGTACCAGTTTGAGTCCCAACCTTTGATGACTCCGAGTCTTAAACCTATTGGATGAGTTTTCTGTCCCATTGTAATCTTAATTAATTCTTTTCTTCAACATTAGCTTCTGTTGCGTTCATTTCCGCGATTCTGCTATCGACGATGATAGTGACGTGGTTAGAGCGTTTGCGGATGCGGTGCGCGCGGCCTTGTGGGGCGGGCTGAATGCGTTTCAGCGTGCGGCCTTCATCAACAAATATCTCTTTTACGTACAGGTTGGCGTCTTCAATGCGCTTACCCTCGTTCTTAGCTTCCCAGTTGGCGATTGCAGAGCGGAGTAACTTGTACACCGGCTTTGCAGCTGCTTTAGGTGAGTATAATAAGGCATGCAGTGCAAGTTCCACTTTCATTCCTCTAATCATGTCAGCGACCAAGCGCATTTTGCGTGGTGAAGTAGGAATATCATTGTATTTTGCAATGGCGACCTTCTTCTTAGCTGCCTTTCTGGCTTCTGCTGTATTATGTTTTCTTGCTCCCATAGTACTTATTATTTATCTTTTCTGTTACCGGCATGGCCTCTGAATGTGCGTGTCGGGGCGAACTCTCCGAGTTTGTGTCCCACCATGTTTTCAGTCACGTAAACCGGGATGAATTTATTACCGTTGTGAACAGCGATGGTTTGTCCAACGAAATCAGGTGAAATCATTGAAGCTCTTGACCAAGTCTTGATCACGGTCTTCTTTCCTGTTGCTACATTATCCAACACTCTCTGTTCGAGTTTATAGTGGATATATGGTCCTTTTTTAAGTGAACGACTCATAATTTTCTTTTTTTACTTGGTTAATTACTTCTTACGTCTTTCAATGATATACTTGTTGGATGCGTTCTTCGGGTGACGTGTCTTGTAGCCTTTTGCCGGCAAGCCCTTACGGCTTCTCGGATGACCACCTGACGCGCGGCCTTCACCACCACCCATCGGGTGATCCACCGGGTTCATGACGACGCCACGGACGCGTGGGCGACGGCCTAACCAGCGGCTACGGCCTGCCTTGCCTGATTTCTCGAGGTTGTGGTCGGCATTCGACACTGTTCCTATCGTAGCTCTGCATGCCTGGAGGATGAGACGTGTCTCGCCTGAAGGCATCTTCAAGATGGCGTATTTACCATCACGTGACATCAGCTGTGCGTATGCGCCTGCGCTGCGTGCCATCTTGGCACCCTGACCGGGGCGCAACTCGATGTTGTGGATGATTGTACCGAACGGAACATCGCTCAAGAACAATGTGTTACCGATGTTCGGAGTGGCATCCTTGCCTGACATCACCTCTTGTCCGACCTTCAAGCCCTGAGGTGCGATGATGTAACGCTTCTCGCCATCGGCGTAAACCACCAATGCGATGCGTGCTGTGCGGTTAGGATCGTATTCGATCGTCTTGACGATGCCTTTGATACCGTCTTTATCGCGCTTGAAGTCGATAATTCTGTACTTCTGCTTGTGACCGCCGCCAATGTTGCGGACAGTCTCTTTTCCAGTATTGTTACGGCCGCCGGTGCTCTTCTTTGGAGCGAGCAACGATCTCTCCGGCTTGTTGGTCGTAATCTCATCGAAAGCGCTTATAACTTTGAAGCGCTGACCTGGAGTTGTTGGTTTATATTTCTTTAAAGCCATCTTTAAATGTTGCTAAAAAAGTCAATTGTTTCACCTTTAGCCAAGGTCACGATGGCCTTCTTGAAAGCGTCTCTTCTTCCTTGAATAAAGCCTGTCTTTGTGTAACGTGACTTGAGCTTTCCATCATATCTCATAGTGTTGACCGACGCCACCTGAACACCATAGAGGTCTTCAACGGCCTTCTTTATCTGCAACTTGTTAGCGCGGACGTCAACAATGAATCCGTACCGGTTCAGCTTCTCGCTGATAGCGGTCATCTTTTCCGTGATTATAGGTTTCTTAATGATAATCATCTCTTTAATCTTTTAAGTTGTCATCCAAGAATTCCATCTATGACTGCGAGTGAGCTTTCCGTGATGAAGAGCTTCTTGGCATTCAGAATATCATAAGTGTTGAGGTTGCGGGCAAGGCCGATTTTTGTGCGCTGGATGTTTCTTGCCGACAGCACGACGTTCATGTTTGTCTCCGGGAAGACGAACAGGTTCTTGCCACCATTCACTTTAAGGTTGTTCAAGACCTCAATCATCTGTTTGGTCTTGATTGTGTCAAATGTAAAGTCCTCGATGATAACAATCTCGTTGTCCTGCATCTTGTAAGTGAGGGCCGAACGGCGGGCGAGCTGTTTCACCTTCTTGTTCAATTTGAAACTGTAGTCACGTGGCTGTGGGCCGAAGACGCGGCCGCCACCTCTCAACAATGGTGAGTTGATGTCACCACGACGCGCGCCACCTGTGCCTTTCTGACGGAACAGCTTGCGTGTGCTGCCTGATATCTCGCTACGTGTCTTGGCCTTGTGTGTGCCCTGACGCTGATCTGCCAAATACTGCTTCACATCAAGATAGACGCAGTGCTCGTTTGGCTCGATGCCGTAGATATTCTCGTTCAACTGGACCTTGCGTCCCGTTGATTCACCGGTAATCTTTAAAACTTCTAACTCCATCTCTCAATTTTTAAATAGCCGTTCTTTGCTCCCGGTACTGAACCTTTTACTACTAACAAATTCTTTTCCGGTACGATTTTCATAATTTGGAGGTTGATAGCCTTCACTTTGCGGTTACCCATCTGGCCGCCCATGCGCAATCCTTTGAAAACTCTCGAAGGATAAGCGCAAGCTCCGATTGAACCTGGTTTTCTCAAACGGTTGTGCTGACCGTGAGTCGCTTGTCCGACGCCATTGAAATGATGACGTCTCACTACACCTTGGAAGCCCTTACCTTTGCTGATGCCGCTGACATCGACAAACTCGCCTTCCATGAACACTTCGACGGTAATCGTTTCACCCAGGCTCTTTCTGTGTCCTGCCTCGAAACGTGTGAACTCTCTAACCAACTTCTTAGGCGTCGTGCCGGCTTTCTCAAAATGCTTCTGCATCGCCTTTGAGGTGTTTTTCACCTTCTTCTCATCATACGCCAATTGGATAGCGTCGTAACCGTCCTTCTCTTTTGATCTAACTTGGGTTACTACACATGGACCCGCCTCGATGACTGTCACCGGAATGTTCTTGCCGCTCTCGTCATAGATGCTGGTCATCCCAATCTTTTTTCCTAGTATTCCTGACATTGCTACTAATTTAAGCTGTTAATTACTAGATAGTTTTACAATAATTTAATTTCTACATCCACGCCATTAGGCATTTCCAATTTCATCAAGGCATCAATCTGCTGAGAAGTCGCGTTGTAGATGTCTAACAATCTCTTGTAGTAAGACAACTCGAACTGCTCGCGTGATTTCTTGTGGACGAAAGTGGAGCGCAAAACAGTGTAGATTTTCTTGTCGGTCGGAAGCGGAATAGGTCCGCTGACGACTGCACCAGTCATTTTGATGGTTTTCACGATTTTCTCGGCTGACTTGTCAACCAAGTTGTGGTCGTGCGACTTTAATTTGATTCTAATTCTTTGGCTCATAAGACCTTTTTTTTATTTATTAATTTCTCTTTAATTATTCTTCCTTCTAACTTCTAACTTCTGTCTTCTAAAAGAAGAAATATATCCCCTTCGCCTTTTTGATGACGATGTCGGCAAGTGTCGGAGGCACCTCGGCGTAATGGCTGAACTCCATGTTGAATGTGCCTCTGCCTTGTGTCAGTGTGCGAAGTGTCGTGATGTATCCGAACATCTCCGCGAGTGGCGCGTCGGCCTTGACTATCTGAAGTCCGTGATCGACATCGACGTTATGCAAGACGGCTCTGCGTCTGTTCAGGTCGCCTGTGACATCTCCGAGATAGTCGGCAGGAACCTGCACCTCGACTTTCATTATCGGCTCCATCACTACCGAGCCGGCCTGTGCGCCTGCCTCTTTGAAGCCTATGCGTGCCGCCGTCTCAAATGAGAGTTCGTCGCTGTCAACCGGATGAGCACTGCCGTCGATGAGGCGCACCTTCACCGAATCCATGGGGAATCCGGCGAGCACGCCATTCGTCATAGAGCCTCTGAAGCCCTTTTCTATTGCCGGGAAGTACTCCTTCGGTATGTTGTTGCCTTTGGCGTCGTTGATAAACTGCAATCCTGACATTCCGTCATCGGCCGGACCGATCTCAAACTCAATATCGGCGAATTTGCCTTTGCCGCCGGTCTGTTTCTTATAGACCTCGCGGAAACGGACTGTCTGTGTGAACGATTCCTTGTATGCCACCTGCGGCTGTCCCTCGTTGATTTCGACGCCGAATTCGCGTTTCAGTCTGTCAACGATGATGTCGAGATGAAGCTCGCCCATTCCTGAGATTATCGTCTGGCCGGAGTTCTCGTCGGTAGTGACTTTGAACGTCGGGTCTTCTTCCTGGAGCTTCTGGAGAGCCATGGTGAGCTTCTCCATGTCGGCTTGCGTCTTAGGTTCGACGGCTATCTGCACGACCGGCTGAGGGAATTTGATGTTCTCGAGGATTATGGGTTTGTTTTCCACCGCGAGGGTGTCGCCTGTTCTAATCTCGCGGAATCCCACAGCGGCTGCGATGTCGCCGGCCTCTATCTTGGTGAGAGGCGTCTGTTTGTTGGCGTTCATCTGCACGATCTTGTTGATACGTTCACGTTTGCCTGTCGAGACGTTGAGCACTATCTGACCGGCGTCCAGGGTGCCTGAATAGACACGGAAGAACGCGAGTTTGCCGACGTATGGGTCTGTGGCGATTTTGAATGCGAGTGCGCAGAAAGGTTCTTTCGGATCTGCTTTACGTGTCTCTTCTTTTTCCGTCTTCGGGTTGACGCCTGTCACGTGGTCGATGTCAAGAGGGCTTGGAAGGTAGCGGACTACACCATCGAGGAGAGGTTGTACTCCTTTGTTTTTGAATGAAGCTCCACACATCACAGGGCACATACGCAATTCTAATGTTGCCTTTCTTAATTCCGCGTAAATCTCTTCCTCTGTGATGGTTTCAGGGTCTTCCATGAATTTCTCAAGGAGCTTTTCATTGTTTTCAGCAACGCCTTCTAAAAGTTTGAGGCGGTATTCTGCTGCTGTTTCAGCCAGCTCTGCGGGGATATCGACGACATCGAATTGGGTGCCGAGTTCGTCTTCGTCCCACAGCAGGGCTTTATTCTTGATAAGGTCAACCACGCCAACGAAGCCATCCTCTTCTCCTATCGGGATTTGGATTGCCACAGGGTTGGCGTTAAGGCGTTCTTTAATCTGTCCGAGGACTTTGTAGAAGTCAGCGCCGCTGCGGTCCATTTTGTTTACGAAACAGATGCGCGGCACGTTATATTTGTCGGCTTGGCGCCACACCGTCTCCGACTGTGGCTCGACGCCGCCAACTGCACAGAATATCGCTATCGCGCCATCGAGCACTCTGAGGGAGCGTTCCACCTCTACGGTGAAATCGACATGGCCTGGAGTGTCGATGATGTTGATTTTGAATTGGTTGTCGTCGAGTTGCCAGAACACTGTGGTGGCGGCTGAGGTGATGGTGATGCCGCGTTCCTGTTCCTGGACCATCCAGTCCATGGTGGCGGCGCCGTCGTGAACCTCACCGATACGATGATTACGGCCGGTATAATACAGCACACGCTCCGTTGTCGTCGTCTTACCCGCATCGATGTGAGCCATGATGCCGATATTACGCGTCAGAGCGAGGTTTGTGTTATGTTGGTCGTTGTTCATCTTTTCTTACACCTTATTAATATAATAGAATTTAGAATCTGAAATGTGAGAACGCCTTGTTAGCGTCTGCCATTCTGTGGATTTCCTCCTTCTTCTTGAAAGCTGCGCCTTCTTCTTTGTAAGCCTGCATGATTTCGCCTGCGAGTTTCTCGCCCATTGAGCGCTCATGGCGTTTGCGGGCGTAGCCGATAAGGTTCTTCATGCCCATGCTTTGTTTGCGTGACGGGCGGATTTCAGACGGAATCTGGAATGTCGCACCACCGATGCGGCGGCTTCTCACCTCCACTTGAGGTGTCACGTTGGCCAATGCTTTCTTCCACACTTCTACAGGGTCTTCGTTGAGTTTAGCCTGTACAATGTCCATTGCCTGGTAGAAAATCTCGTAAGCGAGGTTCTTCTTGCCTTTGAGCATGATGTTGTTCACAAACTTTGTGACTGTGACATCACCGTACTTTGGATCCGGAAGGATGATTCTTTTCTTTGGTTTAGCTTTTCTCATTTCTTAAGCATTTACTGATTTTTACTTCTTTGCTGCTGCTTTTTTAGGACGTTTCGCACCGTATTTTGATCTGCGCTGGCGGCGGCCATCCACGCCGGCGGTATCTAATGCACCGCGGATGATGTGATAACGTACACCTGGAAGATCCTTCACACGGCCACCTCTAATCATGACGATTGAGTGCTCCTGTAAGTTGTGTCCTTCGCCCGGAATGTAGGCGTTGACTTCCTTCTGATTTGTCAGACGGACCCTCGCTACTTTACGCATTGCCGAATTAGGCTTCTTAGGTGTGGTCGTATAGACACGGACACACACGCCACGGCGCTGCGGGCAAGAATCCAAGGCAGGAGATTTACTCTTGTCTTCCAATTTCTGACGTCCTTTGCGGACTAACTGTTGAATCGTTGGCATTCTTTAATTGCGTTTAAAATTATTATTTTTTATTTGTTTGATAGATAATTTTCTCTCTTATCACCACTAAAAAACGGTAATTTCCGAAGCATTTCACTACATAGTAAGGAATTGACAAGTCACGATACGGACTTTTGTTATCAAAACACACCGAAGTCTAATGTGTTGAGTTTGAGTGACTTACGGTGCAAGAACCTATAACGTTTTCTTTATCAGGTCCTTACTATTGGTAAATGAGGCAACATTTACTACCTTTTTTCGGGCTGCAAAATTACAACATTTTTCAATAGGTTCGACAAAAATTTTAAAATTTTTTGAATTATTTTTTCAACAGTTGTCTTAACCTGATAAAAATTGACCAAATAGTAGGTGAGAAAACCTCATTTGTGTCAGCTGATGGTGTTGAAACTGCTGCCATGAGAAAAACACCTCTTGGGGCGTTTGGTTTTTTATAATAAAAAACTTTCAACTTTAAACTAAAAGTTGTATCTTTGCACCGAAAATTTTGAAACGTGTCAGACATCCTGAAATATTTGAATGAGCCTCAGCGCGAGGCGGTTACGACGATAGATGGTCCGGTGATGGTCATAGCGGGAGCCGGTTCGGGCAAGACCCGCGCCCTCACACACCGTATAGCCTACATGATTGAGCAAGGCGTCAACCCGTTCAGCATCATGGCGTTGACCTTCACCAACAAAGCCGCCAAGGAGATGAAGGAACGCATCATGCAGCTCGTGGAGCCGGGTGCCGCACGTAACGTCTGGATGGGCACTTTCCATTCCATCTTCGCCAGGATACTGCGCATAGAAGCGACGTATTTAGGCTACACCTCCGAGTTCACCATCTACGACACCGACGACTCCAAGGCTCTCATCAACACCATCCTTAAAGAAAGGGAAATCGACACCAAGGCATATCCCGCCAAATATGTATTGCACCGCATCTCGATGGCGAAATCGGCACTTTACACGCCGGAAGACTATTGTGAGAACGCCGAGATACAGGAACAGGACCGCCGCGCCAACAAGCCGCTCATCGGAGAGATATTCAAGACGTACAACAGCCGCCTCAAACGCGCCAACGCGATGGACTTCGACGACATCCTGTTCAACACCAACGTACTGCTGCGCGACTTCCCCGAGATACTCTTCAAATACCAACGTCATTTCGAGTATATCCTCGTCGATGAGTACCAGGACACCAACTACGCGCAATATCTTATCATAAAACGTATCGCTGCCATGCACGAGAACATCTGCGTGGTAGGCGACGACGCACAGTCGATATACGGCTTCCGCGGCGCGAATATCCAGAACATACTGAATTTCAAGATAGACTATCCGGAGAACAAACTCATCAGATTAGAGCAGAACTACCGCTCGACCAAGACCATCGTCAAGGCGGCTAACAGCGTGATTGCCAACAACAAAGACCAAATCAAGAAAAACGTGTGGTCTGACAAGGAGGAAGGCGAGCTGATCACGCTTCTGAGAGCCACATCCGACAACGAGGAAGGCACTCTCGTGGCGAACTCCATCTTCGGATTCAAGATGTCGCGACAGCTATCCAACAAGGACTTCGCGATTCTTTACCGCACCAACGCACAGTCACGCTCGTTAGAAGAGGCGTTGCGCAAACAGGACATACCTTATAAGATATACGGCGGACTCTCGTTCTACGACCGCAAAGAGGTGAAAGACCTCCTTGCCTATTTCCGTGTCACCATCAACCCCACCGACGAACAGGCTCTGCTCAGAATCATCAACTATCCGGCAAGGGGCATCGGCGACACCACCAAACAGAAGCTGCAGGTGATAGCCGACGGACGCAAATGCACCGTCTGGGACGTGCTGACATCACTGAACGAGCAGTCAACGGAGTTCAACATGGGAACGGTCAACAAACTGAGCAACTTCGTCACCATGATACAGAGCTTCCGGACACAAATCGACAAGATGAACGCCTTCGAGTTAGCGAAGCATATCACCGATACCGTCGGAATCATCAAGGTGTTGAAGGAAGACGAGAGTCCCGACGGCGTGATGCGCGTGCAGAACATCGAGGAGCTTTTGAACGCCATACAGGAGTTCAGCGACAAGCAAGTCGATGAGGTGACTGGCGAGCAGATGACCGTCAGCCTCCCGAAATTCATGGAAGACGTGGCTTTGCTCACCGACCAGGACAAAACGGAGGACGAGAACGCCGACTACGTCACGCTGATGACCATACACAGCGCCAAAGGCCTCGAGTTTCCTTACGTTTACATCGTCGGACTTGAGGAGAACCTCTTCCCCGGCATCCAATCCTTAAGCACACGCGAAGACTTGGAGGAGGAACGCCGTCTGTTTTATGTGGCACTGACGAGGGCCGAGACGAAGCTCGTCCTGAGCTATGCCGAGAGCCGTTACCGCTGGGGTAACATCACCCTCAGCGAGCCGTCGCGTTTCATCGAGGAAATAGACCCCGACCTCATCGAGCGGACGAGGAAAGCGTCGTTCAGAGGCACCACCATCAAGGAAGAACACGGCTATAACCCGTTCTCCTCCAACAAAGGCGGCTGGACATTCAGCGGCGACAGACGTTATGTGAAACCGTCCGACACCACGCCGCATACTGACCATCCTAAAGCCTCCCCTTCCGACTTCATACCCGTCGATGCCGATGAGATACAAGTGGGACAGCGTGTCTTGCACCAGAAATTCGGTCAGGGAACGGTCATCAAAGTGGAAGGCATAGGACCTAACAAGAAGGCATCGGTCGATTTCGACGAGGGCGGCAATAAGATGCTGATGCTGAAATTTGCAAGGTTAAGTATACTTAAACAATAAAGGTTATTGATATTAGTTAAAAGATAAAAGAGTAAAGATAAAAGATAAAAGATAAAAGATATAAGAGTTATGGAATACAATACAGAACGCGAAAAGATTGTGATTTCGGAGTACGGGCGCAACATTCAGGAGATGATTCGCCATCTGATGGACATTGAGGACCGCGAGCAGCGCACCGAGGCGGCTTATTTCATCGTCAACGTGATGGCGCAGATGAACCCGCAGGTCAAGGAGTCGAACGACTACATGCACAAGCTGTGGGACCATCTCCACATCATCGCCAATTACGAACTCGACGTTGACGGCCCATATCAGAAGCCCACTCCCGAGATGCAGAAAAAGAAGCCGGAACACGTTGGCTATCAGAAGAATAACATCCGTTACGGACATTACGGACAATATATCTACGACGTGGTGAAGAAGGTGAAGGAGATGGACGACGGTCCGAAGCGGCAAGCCATCTTAGTGAACATCGCCAACCAGATGAAACGCGACTATCTCAACTGGAACCGCGACACCGTCAACGACCTGCTTATTTTGGACGACCTGTACAAAATATCCGGTGAGGAGATCGCTTTGCCGATGGACACCAAGCTCATCCCGACAAACGAGATACTGAACAAGCCGCAGCAGCAAAACCAGAATCAGAAAAAGAAAAACAACAAGAAAAACAACAAGAATCAGGCTCAGGTCAAGCAGAACAACCCCAACCGTCCAAACAAAAAGAATTAAGTCATGGCATCATTCAAAGTTACAGGAGGCGACAGGCTCAGCGGCACCATCATCCCGCAAGGCGCTAAAAACGAGGCGATGCAGGTGATTTGCGCCGCGTTGCTCACCGATGAGCCGGTGACCATCACCAACCTTCCCGACATCCTCGACATCAACAACCTCATCGACCTGATGAGAGGCATGGGCGTGAAAGTGCGCAGAGCCGGCAAGAGCGAGGTGACGTTGCAGGCCAACGATATCAACCACGAGTATTTCGACACCCGCGACTTCCATGAGCGTGCCACCAAGCTCCGCGGCTCCGTGATGATTCTCGGCCCGCTCTTAGCGCGTTTCGGTCAGGGCTACATGCCGCGTCCGGGAGGCGACAAGATAGGACGACGCCGGCTCGACACCCATATTATCGGCTTGCAAAGCTTAGGTGCCACGATGGAGACCGTCGGGCTGGAGCATGTGTATCGTTTAGTGGCCCCCGAAGACGGCTTGAGAGGCACTTACATGCTCTTGGACGAGGCGTCGGTGACCGGCACTGCCAACATAGTGATGGCCGCAGTGATGGCGAAAGGCACCACCACCATCTTCAACGCAGCGTGCGAGCCGTATCTCGTACAGCTGTGCCGCATGCTGACGGCTATGGGAGCCAAAATCGAAGGCATCGGCTCTAACTTATTGAAAATCACAGGCGTGAGCAAACTCCACGGCACCACACACCGTCTGCTCGCCGACATGATTGAGGTGGGCTCCTTCATAGGGCTGGCAGCTATGACAGGCTCCGACATCACCATCAAGGACGCGGGGATAAAAGACCTCGGCATCATCCCGAACACTTTCAGGAAACTCGGCATCAAGATGGAGTTCATAGGCGACGACATTCACATCCCGGCACAAGAGCATTACGAGGTGGAGACCTTCCTCGACGGCAGCATCCTCACCATAGCCGACGCGCCCTGGCCAGGCTTCACCCCCGACCTCATCAGCATAGTGCTCGTGGTGGCGACACAGGCGAAAGGCACAGTGCTCATCCATCAGAAGATGTTCGAGAGCCGTCTGTTCTTCGTCGATAAGCTCATCGACATGGGAGCGCAGATAATACTTTGCGACCCGCATCGCGCCAACATCATCGGACTTGACAAGAGCCATCGGCTCAAAGCCACAAAGATGGCGTCACCCGACATACGCGCAGGCGTGGCACTGCTCATCGCCGCCCTGTCGGCAGAAGGCACCTCCATCATTGACAACATCGACCAAATCGACAGAGGCTACCAAGACATCGACGGACGACTGAGACAGCTCGGAGCAAAAATTGAACGTATTTGACCACATCATAAAAAGATTTATGCCAAAATGACACCTGACGCGTTTTGGCATACATTTTGATTATACCTATTTGTATTATGAGCAAAATAAACAAGACATATCATGAGTAAACACAAGAAAAACCAAGAGATTAAAGGCGAAGACGAAGAACTCAAGGAAGAAGTGGCCGTCGAGGTCAACGAGGAGAGACAAGAAGAGCAGACTGACAATTTCGAGGAGAAATTCAATGAGTTGAATGACAAATACCTCCGTTTGTACTCCGAATATGACAACTATCGGAAGCGCACTGCCAACGAGAAGGTAGAGCTTATCAAGACCGCGGCGGAAGGCACCATCACGGCACTTCTCCCCGTACTCGACGATTTCGAACGCGCTCTTCCGACTATGGAAAACGACGAAGACAAGACGCATTACGAAGGCATAATATTGATTTACAACAAGTTAAAGCACACCTTAGAGCAGAAAGGCCTTGAGGAGATAAAAGCCGTCGGCGAGACTTTCAACACCGACGAGCACGAGGCTCTGACACAGATTCCGGCACCGTCGGACGACATGAAAGACAAGGTCATCGACGTGGTGCAGAAAGGCTACAAACTGAACGGCAAAGTCATCAGATATGCCCGCGTTGTTGTGGGATGCTAATTTTTGAAATATGGCAGAAAAACGAGATTACTACGAGGTGTTGGAGGTGGCCAAGGACGCCACCGCCGAAGAGATAAAGAAAGCGTACCGCAAGAAAGCGCTTCAGTACCATCCTGACAGGAACCCGGGCGACAAGGGGGCTGAAGAGAAGTTCAAGGAGGCTGCCGAGGCCTACGGTGTGCTCAGCGACCCCGACAAACGAGCGCGTTATGACCGCTTCGGCCATGCCGGTGTCAGCGGGCAAGACTTCAGCGGCGCGTCGATGAACGACATCTTCAGTCAGTTTGGCGACATCTTAGGCGACATCTTGGGAGGCAGCTTCGGCGGCGGTGGCTTCGGCTTCAACTTCGGAGGCTTCGGCGGCGGACAGCAGCGCACGGTGTACAGAGGCTCCAACCTGCGTTTACGCGTGAAGCTCTCCCTCGAAGAGATAGCCGGCGGCGTGAAAAAAAAGGTGAAAGTCAACAAATACGTCAGCTGCGAGAGATGTCACGGCAGCGGCTCGGCCGACGGCAAGATGGAGACATGCTCGGCATGCGGCGGACGCGGCCAGCGTGTGATGCGCTCAGGATTCTTCACACAGGTGGCGACATGCTCGGCATGTGGCGGCGAGGGCAAGGTGATAGCGAAGAAATGCCCCGCCTGCAACGGCGACGGCATCGTCAAAGGCGAAGAGGTCATAGAGCTCGACATCCCGGCGGGAGTGGCTGACGGCATGCAGCTGTCGGTGCGCGGCAAAGGCAACGCAGGCGCCCGCAACGGAGTTGCGGGCGACCTGCTCATACTCATAGAGGAAGAGAAACACAAAGACTTCGAACGCGAAGGCAACAACCTCATATATAACCTCTTCATCAGCGTGCCGCAAGCCGCACTCGGATGCACCCTCGACGTGCCAAGCCTCGGAGGTGCCGTCAGCGTCAAGATACCGGCAGGCACCCAAAGCGGCGACATCATAAGGATAAAAGGCAAAGGCCTGCCGGAGATACACAGCTACCGCGTCGGAGAACTCATAGTCAACGTGAACGTGTGGACACCGAAGAAACTGTCGAAAGACGAGGAAAAGATGATGAAAGAACTCCTCGAAAGCGAGAACTTCAAACCCAAACCCGGCGCCAACGACAAAGGCGTATTCGACAAGATAAGAGACTTCTTCAGCTAAAAACACATGAACTACCTCGAAATAAACAACGTCTCGAAGACCTACGGCACGAAAAAAGTGCTCGACGACATCTCCATCAAGGTGCCGGAGAAAAGCATTTTCGGTCTCTTAGGTCCCAACGGAGCAGGCAAGACGACGCTCATCAGAATACTGAACCAAATCACCATGCCTGACACAGGCCAAGTGATGGTGGACGGCCACCCGCTGAACCCCGATGACATCTACAACATCGGATACCTGCCTGAAGAACGAGGTCTTTACAAGAAGATGAAAGTGGGCGAACAAGCCATATATCTCGCCCGACTCAAAGGCATGGACAGAAAAGAAGCCGAAAAACGCCTCCGCCATTGGTTCATGAAGTTCGGCATCGCGGGCTGGTGGGACAAGAAAGTGGAGGAACTCAGCAAGGGCATGCAACAGAAGGTGCAGTTCATCGTCACCGTCATCCACGAGCCGAAGCTGCTCATCTTCGACGAGCCGTTCTCAGGCTTCGACCCCATAAACGTAAACCTGCTGAAACACGAGATCCTTGAGCTACGCGACAAAGGCGCCACGATACTGTTCTCGACGCATAACATGGCATCGGTGGAAGAGCTTTGCGACAACATCATGCTAATTAATAAAGGTGAAAAGATACTCGAAGGAGGTGTCCATGACATCAAGCAGCGGTTCAAAAACCACACCTACGACGTCGTTTACAAGCCTTTCGACGGCACCGGCGAGACGAGGCTCACCATCAGCTCGACACAGCCAAACGAACTGATAAGCGACATCATCAAAAAAGGCGAACTCGTGTCGTTTAACGAGATACTGCCTTCGATAAACGACATCTTCATCGACCTCGTGTCATCGTCAAATCAATAACAATCAACAACTTATGAAGATAGGCATCATCATACAAAGAGAATATCTGACGAGAGTAAGGAAACGCTCGTTTCTGATAATAACCTTCCTCGCCCCGATATTTTTCGCCGCCCTGATGGTACTGCCCGCCATTCTCATGGAACATTCCGAGAGCTTCTCCGAGAAAAAGACCATCGCGGTATGCGACGAATCCACCTTGTTTTTATGGCGTTTTGACGACACCGACAACGCCACCTTCGTATATATCGACGACGACATCGAGGATGCCAAAGACAAGGTGCGGCAAGGTCTCTACGACGGGGTGCTGCACATCCCCGGCACCATGCTCAATCTGCCGGTCAACGCTGAGATATACAGCACGAAACAGATTCACACGGCGGTGACTGCACATATCAGGTCAACGATGAAGCAAGTCATTGAGCATCATAAGCTTATAGCATCGGGTATCGACCCGGATGTAGTAAAGGCGTCGGCTACGACCATAAACATACAGACGATAAAGATGAGCGACAAGGACGATGGCGAGCAGAAGAGCTTCGGCGAGTTCGAGTTTTTCCTCGGTCTCATCCTCGCCATGATAATATATATGGTGATTTTTGTGTTTGGCGGTCAGGTGATGCGCGGCGTCATTGAGGAGAAGACCAGCCGCATCATCGAAGTCATAGTAAGCTCCGTCAAGCCTTTTGAGCTGATGATAGGCAAAATCACAGGCATCGCGCTCGTCGGGCTGACGCAGTTTCTGCTTTGGGCTGTGCTCACCCTCACCATCACGAGTGTGGCGTCGGCGTTTCTGCCCGCGCAAGACATGTTCTCGACAGGCACCGTGATGAGCGAGCAGATCACCGAGATGGCCGGCAGCACCGATGACGACGCGTTGCTCACCGAAGTGTTTGAGGTCATCAACTCCATCAATTTCAAGGACATACTATGGTGTTTCCTCCTCTATTTCATCGGAGGTTATTTCCTTTATTCGGCCATGTTCGCCGCCATTGGCGCGGCTGTCGATAACGAGACCGACACCCAGCAGTTCAGCACACCGATATCGCTTTTGTTAGTGATACCCATGCTATGTTCCACCCTCATCGCCAACGCCCCTGACAGCTCTTTGGCACTCTGGATGTCGTTGATACCCTTCACCTCACCTGTCGGGATGATGCTGAGGATACCGTTTGGCGTACCTTATTGGCAAATAGCCCTGTCGGTGACGCTTCTGTTCATCACGTTCATCATCTTCACATGGATAGCGAGCAAGGTTTACAGGACCGGCATTTTGATGTACGGGAAGAAGCCGTCGTGGAAGGAAATATGCAAATGGATAAAATATTGAAAAAAATATTTTGTCTGCATTGAAAAATGTCGTATCTTTGCACGCTAAAAATCACAGTAGGTGAATTTTTGAAAATTAATTAAAAAGTTTAATATTATAAAAAATTGATTTACAATGCAAAACAAAGGAGTTATTAAGCTTTTGGCGTTATTGTTGACTCTCTTCACGGTGTATCAGTTGTCATTCACGTTTGTGACAAGGCACGTGGAAAGCAAGGCTAAGAAGTACGCTGAAAGTCCGACGACTGTCGCATTAGCCACAGAGATGGCCAACGGCGACCAAAATGCTTACGAGTACTATCTTGATTCGATCAAGACGGCAAAAGAGACTTACTATCTCGACTCGGTTGGAACGATTAAAGTTTACATGTGGCAAGACTACCGCAAGTGCAAGGAGCAGGAGCTGAACCTCGGTCTTGACCTCAAGGGCGGTATGAACGTCATGATGGAGGTGTCGGTGCCTGACATCATCTATGCTCTCGCCGGCAATAGCAACGACGAAACATTCAGAGAGGCGATGCGTTTGGCCAACGAGCAGCATCTCAACAGCCAGAAGGACTTCGTTGACCTTTTTGGCGAGGCTTATGCCAAGCTCGACCCCAATGCGCGTCTCGCCTCCATCTTCCTATATGAATTCAAGGACAAAGGCATCACGGTGAACTCAACCAACGACGAGGTGTTGAAAGTCATCAAAGAAGAGACAAGCAGTGCCATCGACCGTTCTTATCAGATTTTGAGAACACGTATCGACCGTTTCGGTGTGGCACAGCCCAACATCCAGAAGTTAGAAGGTTCAGGCCGCATCCTCGTCGAGTTGCCGGGCATCAAAGACCCGAAGCGTGTCCGCAAGCTGTTGCAAGGCACCGCTCAACTCGAGTTCTGGGAGACATATAAATTCAACGAGATAGCGCAATATCTCGATGAGGCCAACGCCCGCATCGCCGAGTTGGAGAAGGCAGGCAAGCCTGAGACTGCTGAGGAAGCCGAAGAGGAAAGCGACGTCGCCCTCCTCAACCAGATGTCGGCGGAAGACTCGCTGAAGAAGGCGCAGGAGAAAGCCCGTGAGACATTCATGGAGAACAACCCCCTTTATGTAATCCTCAGCCCGTCATATTATCAGAACAACGCCGGCCAGCTGGTGCCTGCAGAGACAGCGCGCGTCGGTATGGCAATGGTGAAAGACACCGCCAACGTCAACAGGATGTTGAAGCTCACATCATCGATATTCCCGCGCAACCTCAAGTTCGCATGGTGCGTGAAGCCTAACAAGAGCACTACGGGCAATGTCGAATACATCGACCTCGTGGCGTTGAAGGCCAACCGCGACAACAAATGCTCACTCGGTGGCGAAGTCGTCACAGAGGCGCGTCAAGACTACGACCAGAACGGCCGCGTGGAGGTGACACTCCAGATGAACACCGAAGGTGCCAAGGCATGGAAACGTCTGACAGGCGATAATATCGGTCGGCAGGTTGCCATCGTGCTTGACAACTACGTGTATTCCTACCCTGTCGTCAACGATGAGATCCCGGGCGGTCGTTCACAGATTTCAGGCGGAGACATGACGGTGGAAGAGGCTCAAGACTTGGCTAACATCTTGAAAGCCGGTAAGTTACCTGCTCCGGCAAGAATCCTCGAAGAGAACGTCGTTGGTCCTTCACTCGGTCAGGAAGCCATCACATCAGGATTCTGGTCGTTCATCATCGCTTTCTGCCTCGTGCTGATTTACATGATATTCTTCTACAGCAAAGCCGGTGTCGCGGCCGACATAGCCTTGGTGGTGAACATAGTGTTCTTCTTCGGCGTCATCGCCTCATTCGGCACGGTGCTGACACTGCCTGGCATCGCAGGTATCGTCCTCACCTTAGGTATGGCTGTTGACTCCAACGTCATCATCTTCGAGCGTATCAAAGAGGAGATAGCGGCAGGCAAAGGCATACGTCTCGCCGTGGCTGACGGTTTCAAAGCCGCTTATTCAGCCATCCTCGACGGTCAGATCACCACATTCCTCACAGGTTTCATCCTGTTTGAGTTCGGCACAGGCCCTGTACAAGGCTTCGCCACGACATTGATGATCGGTATCTGCACCTCACTGTTCACCTCCATCTTCATCACACGTCTCATCCTTGAGAGATGGCTTGACAAAGACAAAGAAATCAAGTTCTCAACCAATATCACACGCGACTTCCTGAAGCACACCAAGTTCGACTTCATCAAGTTCGGAAAGACAGCTTTCATCATAGCAGGCATCATGATTGTCATCAGCTTCGGCTCGTTGGCAGTACGCGGTCTCAACCTCGGCATCGATTTCCAGGGCGGTCGTAACTATGTGGTGCGCTTCGACAAGGAAGTTTCTGTGGCACAAGTGCGTGAGGCCCTCGCCAACGTCGCTGAGTTCAAAGACGACGCCCCTGAGGTAAAGACCTACGGTCCAAGCCGTCAGGTGAAGATTACCACCAAGTACGAAATCAACAGCAACGACCCGGATATCGACGCCAAGATTCAGGGCTTGCTCTATGAAGGCTTGAAGGACTTCTTCAACAAAGACATGACATACGAGCAGTTCACCACCGACAGCGAGAAGAGCGATATGATGCTCGGCATCATGTCATCACAGAAGGTGGGTGCCACCATCGCCGACGACGTGACGCGTAAGGCTGTATGGGCTGTCGTAATCTCATTGGTGGTGATATTCGTTTATATCGCCATCCGATTCAAGAGATGGCAGTATGGTGCCTCGTCAATCATCGCATTGGCACACGACACCATCATTGTGATTGGCATGTACTCGTTGTTCTACAACATCTTACCATTCTCAATGGAGGTTGACCAGTCGTTCATCGCAGCCGTCCTGACCATCATCGGTTACTCAATCAACAACACAGTGGTTATCTTCGACCGTATCCGTGAGAACGTGAACCTCTATCCAAAGAGAAGCTGGTATGAGAGGATGAACGACGGTGTCAACAGCACCTTGCTGCGTTCTATCAACACATCAGGTTCCACCTTGGTGGTGTTGCTCGCCATCTTCATCTTCGGTGGCGAGACCATCCGCGGCTTCGTGTTCGCCTTGCTCGTTGGTATCTTGGCGGGTACATTCTCGTCATTGTTCATCGCCTCGCCTATGGCATACATACTGTTCCATGGCAAGAAGGCCGACGCCAAGCTCCTCGAAGCATCCGAGAAGAAGAAAAAATAAGTTGTTTAATAATAGTTTTTCAAAATTGTGGAGACGCGCGTACGCGCGTCTCCACAGTTTTTTCTGTATTTTTTAAAAAAAATAATAATTAATGACACTTCGTATTGAAAAAAATTGTATTTTTGTTTGCTTAAATTAGGCTTTTTGTACGGATATTACTAACTTATAATAACTTAATATGAACAGGAAGTTATCTACATTATTGATACTCATGCTGATAGCATTGAACGCCATAGCTTATGATTTTCAGGCCAACAACAGTGAGGGGCAAACAATCTACTACACTATCCTCTCCTCCTCCACTGTTGAGGTCGCGGCATCGCCTTCGAGCTCATACGCAGGTGTCATCAATATTCCTGAGAGCGTGACATACGGCAGCACCACCTACACCGTCACCGGTGTCGGCCACACCGCTTTCGAGAATTGCGACGGACTCATCAGCGTGACCATGCCGTCAACCATCACAAATATTGGCAATTACGCCCTCAAAGGCTGCAGCAACCTCACCTCGGTGACCATTCCGAACGTGACAATCACTTTCGGGACAAACATCCTTGAGGACTGCACCAGCCTTGTCACTTTCGATGTCCCGCGTTATATGACATCCATCCCTGTGGCATTTTTCAAGGGCTGCACAAGCCTTGAGTCGATTACCGCCACAAACTCGTTGGTGAGCATCTCATGGTCGGCGTTTGAAGACTGCACGGCGCTGACATCGGCCAACTTCGACATCCCAAGCTCAGTATTATCAATCAGTTACAACGCCTTCAAAAACTGCACCGGACTTACCAACGTCAACGTGCCGGAAGGAGTCACAAAACTCGACAACAACACATTTGACAACTGCACCGGTCTCGTCTCCATCACTTTGCCAAGCACACTGACGGAGATCAAGGCATACTGTTTCCGCAACTGCTCAAGTCTCGCTTTGATAAACTTCCCGTCATCACTGGCAACGATAGGCGTATATGCCTTCAAAAGCTGCACCAGCCTGATGAATGTGGACATGAGCAATTCGGCGGTCAGCTTAATTGACGACTATGCTTTTGAGGACTGCACCGCTTTAACCAATCTCACCTTATCGAATTGCCTGACACACACAGGCAACTATTCGTTCCACAACTGCGTGGAGCTTCGTGCCGTTGAGTTTCCGAGAACCTACACCAATGTAGGTGCCAGGACTTTTGTAGGCTGCTCTCTCCTCTCCGAGGTGATTCTGCCCAGCACTACATCAAACATAGGCTCTCAGGCTTTCAAGGACTGCGCCCACCTTCTGACTTTGAAATGCTATGCGCATGTCCCTCCGGCGATAATAAACAGCAACTGTTTCGAGGGCATTTCCACATCTGTCATGACCATTATCGTCCCATGTTCCGTCGTTGAAGACTATAGCGCGATAGCACCGTGGAACTTATATAACATAGACTGCGACCCCGACATACTCATCTCAACAGATGTGGTGCCGTTTGACTGCGGATATATTCTTGGCGACGGCTATTTCACCACTGATGAAAGCGTCAGACTTGTGGCAATACCCCGCAACCATTATGTTTTTGTCAACTGGACAGAAGACGACAACGTCATTTCCACCGATTCAATATACACATTCACGGCGACGGAAGACAGAGAAATCATAGCGCATTTCAGACACAGAGACCATCGCATCACCGCCACGGCACAGCCATCGGAATATGGAAGAGTGACAGGCGGAGGCATCTATGAATACAGCAGCGTGGCCCGTCTCATGGCATACCCTTACGAACACTATGAGTTCTTCTATTGGACAGAGAACGACAGTATCGTCTCAACAAACACCATGTACCGTTTCACGGTGCCATACGACAGAGACCTCGTGGCGCATTTTTCTCCGTTGTCATACAACATTACCACCACGCCGAGCGACCCGTTGGCAGGCACTACGACAGGAGACGGCACCTATGTCTATAATGACACGGTGACAGTGGAGGCCACCGTCAACGACCACTACAACTTCATCGGATGGAAAGAATTCGGCAGCGTAGTCTCAGATGACACTACATATACGTTCCAGGCTGACAGGGACAGAGACCTCACGGCCTACTACATCCCTGATGTACATAACATCACGGCTTCAGTGAACATCCCCGACGCGGCGGTCATAGAAGGTGCCGGCGAGCATTATTATAACACGACAGCCTCGCTTGTGGCAACCGGCACACAGCATTACACCTTCAGGACATGGACCGAGAACAATGTGGTGGTCAGCACCGACTCGCTGTATAACTTCTTGGTGACACGTGACAGAGAGTTAGTCGCCAACTTCACGCTCAACCATTATATAGTGACATTAACGACCAACATCCCTGACGTGGCTGTGATTTCGGGAGCCGGCACTTATCTTTGCGGCGACACGGTTTATATCACCGCACAGGGCAACTTACACTCCACCTTCATCAACTGGACGGAGAACGGCGAGGTGGTATCAACATCGCCAAACTTCAGCTTCGCCATCGAGGGACACAGAAATCTGGTGGCCAATTACGATGTTGACGCAGGGCACCACTGGACACCTAACGTCTCACAGTATCCTAACACCATGATGCTCACCGCCGTGATTCAAATCGACGGAGCCGAGCAATACACCGATGCCTTAGAAGTGGGAGCTTTCTGCGACAGCGTGGTGAGAGGCAGCCAGAGAGCACAACTTGTCAACGCATCAGGAAGATATATCGTTTATATGACTATTTACGGCAACAACGACGAATATATCACTTTCAAGCTGTACGACCATGACAATGAGACGTTGCTCAATCTGGAAAGCCTCAACAACGTGACGTTTGTACAAGACCATATCATAGGCTCGACGATGAATCCTCATGTGCTTAACTTCATATCGGAGCTGTTTGTCACCGCTGTGGCAAATCCCGCAGAAGGGGGTGTGGTCTCCGGCGGAGGTCCTTATTCCGTTGGCGACACCGTACACATGAGCTGCATCCCTGAGATGGGCTATTCGTTCCTCAACTGGACAGAAAACGGTATAATTTTATCAACAAACGCCTCGTTCTCGTTTATCGTGACAGAGAATCGTGTCCTGACAGCGAATATGACTGTCGGCAACCACTGGAATCCTGAGCCGGGGCAATATGTCAACAGCATGCAGATAACATGCGTCATTGAGATTAACGGCAACGAGCAATACAGCAACCTCCTCGAAGTCGGAGCTTTCTGTGACGGCGAGGTGAGAGGCAGCCAAAGAGCACAATACATCTCGCAGTTAGACAGATACATAGTCTTCCTGACGGTGTATGGGACGTCAGGCGACATCATCACATTCAGATTGTTCAACCACGGCACCGGCAATGAGTCGAACTATGTGTCACAAGAAAACATCACATTAGTTCCAAGCGGCTCGACAGGCTCCGTCAGCAACCCTTATGTCATCAACTTCCTGCCGGCCATCACCATCACCACCCTGATGAGTCCTGAAGGCGCGGGCGAGATAACAGGTGAAGGCATCTATCCGTACGGCAGCGAAGTGACGCTGACAGCCACCGGATTAGGCAATTTCGTGTTCAAAAACTGGACTAACAACGGCACCATATTGTCAAGCAGCATAGTATATACCTTCGAGGCCACCGAGTCAATAGTCATCACAGGCAATTTCGAATACGGACAAAGAACGGAGTTGGCAACAGGTTGGAACTGGTATTCAACTTACATCGAGATGAATGGCATCGACGGCCTCGGGATGATTAAGAACAATCTCCTTGACAACGCGACAACGATAAAGTCGAAAACAGCATTCATTGAGTACGTTAATAACGAGTGGAACGGCACTCTTTCCAATGTGGTGAACGAGCAAATGTATCAGATTGAAATGGCCAACGATTTTGTGTTAGGCATTTCCGGCGAGGTGGCAGACCCGGCAGAACATCCTATTACGCTCGCTCCCGGAATCTTACCCAACTCATCAGATAAGGAATGGAACTGGATTGGTTATCCGCTGACTGACACCCTCGATATCCACGATGCCTTGGCAGGCTATGACGCCGCTGACGGCGACATGATAAGGACGTTAACATCTTACGCGGAATATACCGAGGGCATTGGATGGATAGGCACGCTGCAGACATTGTATCCGGGTCATGGATATCAGTTCTACAACAACTCCACATCAGAGAAAACCATCGTATTCCAAAGCACACGCAGTCGCGTCATAAAGGCTAACATCAGCACAAGGGACAATTACTGGCAGCCTGATGAGCATCAATTCGCGGACATCATGTGCGTCACTTCAGTCATTGTGGTACATGACAACGAACAAGGCGATGCGAATTTAGAGATCGGTGCTTTCTGCGGCGAGGAATGCCGTGGCAGCGCGCGTCCTATATACATAGAACAACTCGACAAATATGTCACTTATCTCACCATTCATGGCGAGACAGGCGATGAGATAACATTCAAACTCTATGACTCAGAAGAAAATGAAGTGATTTCGGACTATTCTGACATCACCGTCAGCTTTGACGACAATGAGACACTCGGCTCGACGACGGAGACATTCGAGATTGAATACAACGAGATCCTTCATACTGCGGAGAATGAGATATTTGTCGGCCTCTATCCTAACCCTTCAGCCATTGGCGGCACCACACGTCTGACAACTAATGCCGACAACTCGTCGGTTAGTGTGTTCAACGCCGTTGGAATGAAGATATACGAGACCACCTTCAACCAGGAACAAACGCTTGACTGCTTCAAGACAGCCGGCGTTTATGTCGTTAAAGTGACCACAGCGCAAGGAGAGGCCTATCGTAAAGTTGTAGTGGAATAGCATACTTACGTTTTCAACATAATAGATATGCGATTGTTTCGTTATATCTCAAAATTGTATTATATGTCAAAAAAACCGGTTTTAATATTAATCGCCATATTATTCGGTGCGAGTCTTCAAGTTGAGGCGCAGCGTCGCAGCCCTGCCAAAGCCGCTGACGTGGCGTTTGAACGCGGTCAATATACCGTGGCGATAGACCGTTACAAAAAGGCTTACAAGAAACTGCGCAAGAAGAAATTCGAGGACGAGCGCATACGCATCACCTTCCAGATGGGCGAGTGTTATTATCTCACCGATGCCCCGAAATTGGCGGCGGTGCAATACAAACGCGTCTGCAAGAGCGAGTTCCCGAAGAGCAACCCGATAGTATATCTGCATTATGCCGACGTCCTCAAACGCAATGGCAAATATGACGACGCCATCATCTATTACGACCTCTATACCGAGGCGGTGCCGGATGACCCGAGGGGACAACGCGCCGCCGCCGACATCGCGCATATCCAGGAATGGCTCGATTATCCGTCAAAATATGAGGTGACACGCATCAAGGCACTAAACTCAAAGTCATCGGATTACGGCATCGCCTGGATGTCGAACAGCTACAACGACGTCATCTTCACCTCTACACGTGAAGGCGGCCTGTCAAAGGAGAAAGACGGCATCACAGGACAGCATTTCGCCGACATTTACTATTCGCGGCAGGACAAGAAAGGCGTATGGGACAAACCGGCACTCATCGACGAAGAAGGCGGACTCAACACCAAAGGCAGCGAAGGCATGCCGTTCTTCACGAAATCGTTCTCCGACGTGTATTTCACACGGTGTCCCAACGACAAGAAACGCCAGTCGGGATGCCAGATAATGAAGTCGAAACGCTCAGGCAATGCCTTCGGAGAGGCCGGCGTGGTGGAGATTACGGGCATCGACTCCCTTGACGTGGTGGGACATCCTACCTTGAACACCGATGAGACCGTCATGTATTTCGCGGCAGACCGCAAGGGAGGCATGGGCGGAAAAGACATCTGGATGACCAACAAAGGCGACGACGGCAAGTTCGGACGCCCGATAAACCTTGGCGATGTCGTGAACACCGCAGGAGATGAGATGTTCCCGTTCCTACGCAACGACAGCACCTTGTATTTCTCCTCTGACGGCCACGGCGGCATGGGCGGATTAGACATCTTCGTGACAACGATGGACTCACTTGGCCAATGGTCGGAGCCGGTCAACTTGAAATCGCCAATCAACTCGACGGGCAACGACTTCGGCATCATCTTCCACCCCACTGAGGAACGCGGCTTCTTAGCTTCCAACAGAGGTAGCCGCAACGGCCTCGACGACGACATCTATTATTTCATTGAGCCACCGGTGCTGTTTACCGTCAACGGCACGGTGAAAGACAAAAACAGCCTGCAATATGTGAGCGGAGCCAACGTCACCATCATGGGAACCGACGGCACTAAGGCGACGACATTGTCGAGCGACAAAGGGACATTCCAATTCAACGAAGGAGTGGTGACTATCAACAACATATATGTCATCACCATCGATAAAGACAATTATTTCACCTTGACAGACACCATCAACACCGTGGGGCTGGAGTTCAGCCGTGATTTCAAGCCGGCCTTCGAGATAGCCATGATTCCGACAGGCACCGTCGTCCTACCGGAGATACAATACGAGCTCGGGAAATGGGACCTCATGCCACAGTTCGAGGACTCGTTGCAAGGCCTCATCAAGATTTTACAGCTTAACCCGAACATCACCATCGAGCTTGGCTCACACACCGACTACAGAGGCACGGAGACGAGCAACGACATCTTGTCGCAAAAACGCGCCCAGGCCGTGTGCGACTACTTGGTTATCAGAGGTATAGACCCTATGCGACTCACCGCCAAAGGCTATGGCGAGCGTGTGCCGAGAACCGTGAACGGCAAGAAACTCACCGAAGACTACATCAAATCGTTGCCGGCCGACCAACAAGAACAAGCCAACCAACTTAACCGTAGAACCGAATTCCGCGTGATTAGCAGGGACTTCAAGACAAGAGACAACATCGACGACAACCAGATGGCAAGCATCAGGTTGAACCCCGAAGACAACAAGGTGCCGTTCAAACAGGATAAAAACGGCAATTTCTCCTTCACCTCGTACGTCAACGCTTACACTGAGACGATTACCTACGACCGTGACGCCGACCTGAGCGTGTCGCAAGCAAAAGTGATGGAACTGCTGACAAAAGGCATCATCACCAAGGACAATTTCATTGGCGACAATATCGACAAGATTATCATGGCAGGCAAGGTGAAAGACCGCGCAACATTCATTATCAACGAGATACGCATCGCCGACAGGAGCGTGGAAAACCTTGAGGTGACAGTGGTCAACAGCCAGAAAGAAGACTGGATGATGGGCCAAAACATTCTGAAGTCATTTGGTAAATTTGAGTTTAACACCGACGAACATAAATTGATTTTCAAATAAAATGCCAGTAGAAAAACGTTATCAGCTGCGTGGTGTCTCCGCGGAGAAGGAAGACATACACAACGCCATAAGAAATCTTGACAAAGGTCTGTATCCCAACGCCTTCTGCAAGATTATCCCGGATATTATAGGAGGTGACGACGAGTATTGCAACATCATGCACGCCGATGGCGCAGGCACGAAGTCGTCGTTGGCGTATCTTTATTGGAAAGAGACCGGCGATTTGTCGGTATGGGCAGGCATAGCACAAGACGCCGTGGTGATGAACACCGACGATCTTATGTGCGTGGGCGCAACAGATAAAATGCTCCTCTCATCCACCATAGGACGCAACAAGAACCTCATCCCCGGCGAGGTTATTTCAGCCATCATCAACGGGACCGAGGATTTCCTTGAGAAGCTGCGCTCTCTCGGAGTGGGCATATACCTCACAGGAGGCGAGACAGCCGACGTGGGTGACCTCGTGAGAACCATCATCGTGGACAGCACCGTTACCACAAGGATGCGACGCTCCGAAGTCATTGAGAATCACATACAACCTGGCGATGTCATCGTAGGATTCGCATCATACGGACAAGCCTCTTATGAAGACACATACAACGGTGGCATGGGCTCCAACGGACTCACCTCAGCGCGTCATGATGTTTTAGGACATTATTTAGCTGAAAAATACCCGGAGAGCTACGACCACTCCATCCCTGAAGAACTCGTTTGCTCTGGTAATCACACACTTACGGAGCCGACGAAGGTGCCGGGCGTCGATGTCGGGAAGCTCGTCCTCGCCCCCACCCGCACCTATCTCCCGATGATGGTGCCGATATTGGCAAACTTAAGAAGTAAGATAAACGGCATCATACATTGCAGCGGCGGCGCGCAGACGAAAGTGACGCATTTCATCGATAAGTTACATATTATCAAGGATAATATGATTGAACTGCCGCCATTGTTTGAGATGATTCAAGAGTCATCAGGCACCGACTGGCAGGAGATGTACAAGGTGTTCAACATGGGCTCACGTCTTGAAATATACACTGACGAAAAATCGGCGGAAGAGATGATCGCCATCGCTAAGTCATTCAATATCAATGCGCAAGTCATCGGACACGTGGAGAAATCTGACAGAAAACAACTCACAATAAAGAGCAAATACGGAATTTTTGAATACTAATGGAGATTATTGACAAATTAGAAGCGATTAAGGAGCGATGGGAAGCACTGCGCGAGCAGCTCAACGACCCGGAACTGATGAACGACATGAAGCGTTACGTCAAGGTAAACAAGGACTACAAAGACCTTGAGCCAGTGATCGAGGCGTTCAACCAATATAAGACATATCTCGCCAACATCAGCGAGGCCAAGGAGTTGCTGAAGACTGAGAAAGACGAGGACATGCGCCAGATGGCTCAGGAAGAACTTGACGAGGCGACCGAGAAGGTGGCAAAACTCGAAGAGGACATCCGTTTGATGCTCATCCCCAAAGACCCCACCGACGGCAAGAACGCCGTCATGGAGATCAGAGCAGGCACTGGCGGTGACGAGGCAGCTATCTTCGCCGGCGACCTATACAGAATGTATCTCAAATTCTGTGAAGCAAAGAATTGGAAGGTGGAGACCGTCGATGCCAACGAAGGAACAGCCGGCGGTTTCAAGGAGATAGTGTTCAACGTCATAGGCGACGGAGCATACGGCATACTGAAGTTCGAGTCAGGTGTGCATCGCGTGCAACGGGTGCCTAAGACCGAGACTCAAGGACGCATCCACACCTCGGCGGCATCGGTGGTGGTGCTTCCTGAGGCTGAGGAATTCGACGTGGAGTTGCTCGACAAAGACATCAAGAAAGAGGTGTATTGCGCCGCGTCAGGACCCGGCGGACAATGTGTCAACACCACATATAGCGCAGTGCGTCTCACACATATACCGACAGGCATTGTGGTGAGCTGCATCGACGAACGCTCACAAGCCAAAAACATGGCGAAAGCCTTGAAAATACTGAGGACACGTATCTACGAGCAGGAATATAACAAATACATGGAGGATGTGGCGTCAAAACGCAAGACGATGGTCTCGACAGGCGACCGCTCGGCGAAGATCCGTACGTACAACTACCCCCAAGGACGTGTCACCGACCACCGTATAGGTTTCACCGTTTATAACCTCACATCAGTGATGGACGGCGACCTGACAGCGTTTGTGGAAAACCTGCAAATGGCTGAAAACGCAGAGAGACTGAAAGAAGGACTTGAAGAATAGTTTAGAGTTTGTCATTTCGAGCGAAACGTAACGCAGTGAAGTGAAGTCGAGAAATCCTCTTTATTCAGATGCATTTCCGCTTCAGTCGAAATGACAATTATAATTGGCGACAAAAAATAACAACATGAATAAGAAAGATATTATAAATCAAATAAGAACAAAAAAATCGTTCTTGTGTATCGGCCTTGACACCGACATCAACAAGATTCCGAAGCATCTGCTGACGGAAGACGACCCTGTCTTCGCATTCAACAAGGCTATCATCGATGCCACGGCGAGATATGCCGTCGCCTACAAGCCCAATACCGCTTTTTATGAGGTTTATGGCGCGAAAGGATGGATAAGTCTCGAGAAGACAATCACTTACATCAAGGAAAACTTCCCCGGATGCTTCGTCATCGCCGACGCGAAACGCGGTGACATCGGCAACACCTCCGCCAACTATGCGAGGGCGTTCTTCGAGACATTGAATGCCGATGCCATCACCGTGGCACCATATATGGGCATCGACTCGGTGGAGCCTTTTCTCGGATTCGAGGACAAATGGGTCATCTTGCTGGCTCTCACTTCCAACAAAGGCTCGAAAGACTTCCAGTATCTCAAGTCCGACGGCATGGAGATGTACAAGAATGTGCTTCTGAAGTCGAAAGAATGGGCTGACAGCGACAAGATGATGTATGTCGTCGGTGCCACACACCCCGAGGAGCTTGGCGAGATTCGTACGATGATGCCTGACAGCTTCCTCCTCGTGCCGGGTGTAGGAGCGCAAGGCGGTGACTTACAAGCCGTTGCGAGATATGGCCTCAACGAGCAGGTCGGACTGTTGGTAAACTCATCAAGAGGTATCATATATGCCTCCAACGGCGATGACTTCGCTGAGAGAGCCGCTGAAGAGGCTCAAAAGCTTCAAAAACAGATGGCTTCGTTCCTTTAAAAGCTGAAACCGAGCATGAACTTGTCCGCCGCAGGAATCTCCTTGGGGACGTTCTTCTTTCGGTCGATACAAACAATAACGCTGTGACAAACGGTCAAAACTTCGTCTGTCACAGCGTTTTTCAGATACTGACGCATCTTAAAGCTCGTGTACCCTAACTCGTAAGCCTCTGTCTCACAGACGATTTTGTCGTGAATCTTCACAGGCTTCTTGAAATCCAGCTCAACATGAACGAGGACGTAACTAAATGACATCCAATCTATCTCACGATTGAACAGATGTTCGAAATACCGGCTGCGGCCGTAGTCGAACAGATGACACTGCGCTCCGTTGTTGACATGGTCAAACGGGTCGAGGTCACTCATGCGGATTTGTATAGGGCACACGAACATGATAAGAGTTATTTCTTGGTGAATCTTCTTGTCTCCACTGCTTTGTCTGAAATCAATCTCACGATGTAACTACCTGAGGCATAATCGCTTACGTTGATTTCAAATCTCTCAAAGCATTCTTCCTTCACAAACACCAAGGCACCGTTGACGTTATAAACCTCACAACGGCGTATGTTTTGGGTTGTCTCAATCATGAGTGTCTCCGATGCCGGGTTAGGATACAGCATCACGTGCATGTCTGCGATATCATCGATGTTATCTGTACCAAAGACGGCCTCGAAAGTGTGGTCTTCTGTCACGATGAATGTATATTCAGCATCTTGAGACACCACATTGCCGTTCTCCATCCAATATTGGAATACGACATCTTCGCAGTTGTCCGACACCATTGCTGTGATGGTGCACTCCTCGCCTTCCATGTAAATGCCGTCACCGCTCACGATGCCGCATTCATCATTATTGATGATTACAATCTCATAAGTAACAGGCACATATTCCTCAAAGTTGGCGATATAATCACCGCTTTCAGTCACTGTGAAGGAGTATGAAGCCTCTGTTGACACCATTACGTTATCCTTAGTCCAGTTGATGAATACGAATCCTTCATTAGGCATGGCCTCTATCGTAGCTGTCTCGCCATAGTTGAATGTGCCGCCGCCTGTCACGGTGCCGTAAGTGTCATCGTTAGCAGCCACTGTAATCTCGTATGTGTTAATCTCGAAGTTAGCCACAAAGTTAACGTCTTCGGTCACTGTGAAGGAGTATGAAGCCTCTGTTGACACCACCTCGCCGCCGGCAGTCCAGTTGATGAAGCTGTAGCCTTCGTTGGCTGTGGCGTTGATGGTAGCGACGGCGTCAGCAACATAATAACCTGCTCCTGTCACCGTGCCGCCTTCCGCCGGGTTGGCTGTCACTGTGATATGATAGACGTCGCCCATATCCTGCATGCCGAGGCGTATCTGATTCTTGACATCTTTCAGATACACATTGCTTGTGCTACTTGGCGACAACGGGTCAAAGTTGATGTTGTCGTTATATGTCACGAGAGCCTGGCTGCCCGCAGCGTTGAACACACGGCATGCCATATACGGTGATGAGGTGTAAGAGCCGTTGTTATCATCCATCACAATGACGATATTTTGTGTGCCGTCATATTCAAACGGGGTGTCGAGGGTGAAGTTAGTCCACTGGTCGGCTGACATTGTCACTGTGCCGCTGAACACGAGGTCATTGGTTGTCACGGCAATCCAGTCTGATGTTCCGGAGAACTCGTTCTTATCGGTGTAAGAGATATACATATCATAGACACGGCTTCTCTCCGCGCCTCCGTTATAGAACGACACGCTGGTGATGAGGCCCGGCATTCCGATTTCATCGGCGGTGTATATCTGTTCGGAGAGTCCGTATTTATAGTATGAATAACTCGGCAGATAAACGTCGGTATCGGTGCCTTCTCCAATTACAATACCTTGGAATGGCACGAAGTTAGCCACGAAATCGGCATCTTCCGTCACTATGAATGAGTACACCGGTGTCGTTGACACCACCTGACCGTCTTTTGTCCAGTTGATGAAGGAATAAGCGCTACCCGGCACTGCTGTGAGGGTGCACATTGAGCCTTCATGCAAGGTGCCGCCGCCTGTCACGGTGCCTGCTTCCTCCGGGTTGGCCACAGCGGTGATTTCATAGGTGATGCTGCTGCAATTGACCATGAACTGTGTCACCAAGCCGGCTGATGGCGTACCTGAGCTTGCATAGATGAGGTCGCCACCTTCGTATGCTATCTCGAAGGAGGTCTCGTTGGCGTAGCTGCCCACGACAAACGACACTGTCACCGTGGTTCCGATAGAAACAGAGAAGTTAAACTCGGCCAACAAGCCTGTCGCTATCGTAAGAGTCTCTGTCGGTGTGCCGTCGGAGAACTCCACTGTGAGAGCGCATCCGTTCCATCCGTCGCCGTAGGAGTCATGCAAGGTGAACACGACATTGCAAGTGTTCGACATGTAGTCCTCACCCACTGCCGTGACGCCGTTGTCGGCTGTCAGTGTGAATGTGAGCGGTATCACTGCCGACTGTGGGCACGACTCGCTAATCGCCACGTCGAATGTAGCGACGCCGTTCTCGTTGATGCCTATGGTGCCTATGGTTGAGGTAGGATTCACTATTGTGGCGTATTCGCTCGTCGTTGTAGCTGTCACCACGGCATTTGTCGCTTGGTAGTGACCTGAGTTATGGAACAACACCGAAAGTGTCTTAGTATCGCCGGCGTTGAATCCGTTGCTCCATTGCATCTCCGTATATTCGATGATAGGGGCGCCCACTGTTATGTTCATCACGGTGTTCCATGACTCGCTGCCGCATGTCGCGGTGCAGTTTATCTGTATGTGTGTGTTGTCGGGCACGCCCTGAGCCACGATGAATGAGAACTCGTTAGTGAGTGTCGTTGTGGCATCATTGGCGAGGGGTCCGAATGAGCCGGTGGCGTCGGTGAAGGTGATGTTAGGATTCTCACTTGAAAGCACCACATTGGTTGTGCCTGTCGTGGCGTCGGCTCCCACGTTCTTGAATGTCACCGTCATCTGCTGTGTCTCATTGCATGGCACGTTATGCGGCTCATAGCTGTCGATGGTGATGTAAGGGCCTGTCATGGCAGCCGCCGGCACTGTGGCGACGTAGGGCTGACGTTGCGGATGTGTCACCACGATTTTCACGTTGCCTCCCGAGGTGATAGGTGTGAGCGGGATGTCGGCTGTGCCTGTCTCGCCAATCTCACCGCAGCCATAGAGGACGCCGTCTTTGGAGATGCCCACATATGAGCCGGGGTCAGCGGTCACTGTGTAGAAGCTCATGCCGATAGGCAACGTTGGAAGATGCGACACGGTGTTTGCAATAGGATTGGTGAGATATGGGCAAACGGAGCCGTCGCCGAGCACATGGTAAGCCTCCCAATAGTATTGGTCTGACACGCTGCCGGTATAGCCGTTGGCATGAGAGTATGCCACAGCCACGTTGCCGACAAATGTTATTGCCGAGACGCTGTTGAAGTCATCACGGAACGTGGCGTCGTAAACACCCATTGTGGAGCCTTCGTATGTAGGCATCTGGTTCAAGGTGTTTGTGGCGCCAACGCCGAAGTAATAGTCCTCATACCAATATGAGCTTGGGCATGAGCCGATGTAGGCATATGCGCCTTTGTTCTGCGCCACTATCATCGTCTCGCCGAGGCACTTACCGGAGATACCCCAGTCGGCGGCCTGGCAGCAGTTACCCATTGCCAAGAAATACTTGTTGGTATTGCTCAATGAGTTGACATCGCTGTAGGTGAACGACGGGTCAGCCCAGCTGGTGTTGCTGCCATGAGCGGTGTAGTTGATGAAGTTGACACCGGTACTCATGCTTGCGTATGGGTTGTTGTAAGGTGACTCAAGGAAGTTATAGACATTGTTGAATCCATGAGCTGTGTTATAATAGTAGTTAAGGGCATACTGTATTGTCGGTTTGCCGATTCTCGGGTTCCATGTCGAGTCCCAGCCGGCGATGAGCAGCACGTTGCTGAGATAGCTCGGGTCAGGCATAGTGTATTGCTCATACATCAGTGATTTTGTCATCACATTTTGAAATTCCTGCACTGTCTCGCAGGTGAAACGGCTGTGGAACATATCTCCGAAGAAGTCGTTGGTGCCGCCTGCCACCGCATAGTAGTACAGGTCGGTGACGCAGCTTGTGGCTGAGCCTGTCTGTGATGCCGGCACCTGGTTGCTGTCACCCACGATGATGACAAAGGTAGGTGTCTGGCCTGCGGCGAGACCTTCGTTGTATTTGCCCACGATGAAGCTCTTGATGGCTGCCGCCGTCATGCCGATCTGGTCGGTGTAGTTGACATCCATGACAAAGCCTTTCTCTGTCTTCCATGTCACCCACGGCTGCATGGCCTCCTCAAACATACGGTTGGCTATGACGAGTACCTTCACGGGTGTCGCCCACAGGTCCGGATGGTCGTCGTAGATGTCGCGGATAAGACGGTCGTTGAAGAGGGAGGCGTACACCGTCCTGAAATAAGGGCTGTAGGTGTTCACGAGTGTCTGCTCCGTCAGGGCGAGGTCGGCATTCTCGAAAGTCACCTCCACGTCAATGTCGTTATACACTCTGATGACGTTTCTTGAGGCGTCGTATCTCACCGAGTTAAGCTGGAGAGCTCCCACCTGTATGCCGCGCAACGTACCCATCACCGTCACCTCTGCAATAGGACGGTCGTCGAAGCCCTTGGCGGAATAGGCTTTCTCATCGTACTCAAACTTGACATCTTGCTGGCTCTTGCTCACTGAAGCCTGTTGCGGATAAAGACGCTCGATGCCATAGTCGGCGAGGCTGTACTCCTGCACGGTGTAGTTCTTCACTTCCACCACCGGAGTGGCACCAAACGGCACCGCTATCAGCTCACGCGTGACCAACACCTGCGGCTCTCCGATGTTACCGGCCGGTATGGTGTTGTCCATAGTGATGACAGAGAAAAGGCCTTTCTCTGTTGAAACTTGTTCACTCTCAATACTATTGTATGAGAATGTCGCTGTAAAACCATTCATTGACACATTCTGTGCCTCCGGAGACTGTGCTCCTTTCGGTGCGAGGTCAATTCGGCCCTGCGCATTAGCCGCAAGACCAAATGACAGAACCATCGCTGCCATTAAAAAAAGTCTTTTCATTTGTTTTTATTTTAAGTTAATCTCTTGTCTTCTAACGACTAACGACTACCTTCTGCGTCCTCATCTCGTTCCCTACCAGTCTCAGCACATAAACGCCTGCCGTCTCAGGTTTCCCGAAGGTTTGCACCCCGTTCACCGTTGCGTTCATCACCATCCTGCCGGTGATGTCGAACATCTGAAGCTCGCCTTCGCCGCTGACTATGATGTCGTCGCCGCTCTGATAGGCGAAGATGTCGTCGCCCGATGTCTCGCCGCCTGCCGAGTAGTCGAGGCGGACGATGAACCTGCCGTCGCTGTCGGTCGGACTCGCCAAGAAGGTGTATTCACCGTCGAGAAGCATGTCGGTGTCGGTGCCGGTGAGACGGTCGATGAGATGCATATAGCTGAAGTCACCCTCGGCCTTGGCTCTGATGGTGTATTGGCCCATTGTCATGGCCTTGAAGTTGAGGTTTAACGTCTTGGTGTCGTCGCTCATCATGGCGATGGCGAAGTTCCCGTCGTCTTGGCTGATGTAAAGCATCGGGATCTCAGGGTTGCGGTGGTCTATTTTGTTCAGTCCGACGCCTTTGTCGAAGAGGGCGTAAGCCACGTCCGAATACTGTGCGTTCTTCACCGAGAACTGTATCTTGTCGTTGTTGGCCTTGGCTGCCGGTGCCGGTGCCGCTGTCCTGTCTTTGATTTCAAGTTGCTTGCCACCGGCTGCCTCTTGAACCTGCACCAGCACCGCTTGGTTGACGCCGATTGCATCTGAGTTTGTTTTTGTGAGCCACGTGCCATCGCTTTGAAGCGCGTAATAACCTAATACGAGGGTGTCAGTCGTTGTCGCGAATGCCACGCCTTTGTAGATATTATGCGGATAAGGGTTGCCGATGAGGTTGAAGCCTTTCAGGTTCGACGTTCCTCTTCAATCTTCTTAATTCCCTTGGTTATTATACCACGTTCATGAGCCGTATTATCTTTATCCTGTTCTTTAAGGGCATCATATCTGCGTCTTTGCTCTTCGATCTCTTTATCTACTCTCTCAATTTCTGCCTTGTTTACTTTTAAAGCTTCTAAGAACGTATTTATATCAGTATAAGTGTATTTTTGAGAATCATCGCATATTGATATTTCTTTGTTTTCCAAGTCAGCTTTAGACGTGGTTCTTATATGATGATTTTCCAGCCTTCGAAGTTCACTTCTCTGTTGATAATCAATGTTATCACCCACGTTGCTATTTAATATCCTCGTTGCAATGTATGAGTTTTTTGAAACTATTCTTCCCAGACTTTGTACTTGTGGTGACATAGATAACATAGACTTATTTAATGCACCGATTTGGAACCAAAGAGTTTTTTCCTTACCATCAAAATCGCCATGTATTCTGGCTACAACGGGAATATGCTCTTCACTGTATATAGGTTGAGCTTCCTTGATTGCTTCAGCTACTTGCATTAATGATTCTTTCATGGTGTGTCAATTTTATAAACCAACGATAACTCCGTCTTCTTTAGAATAATAAATAGATTGAATATTTACCCCCATTTCTTTCTTCAGCTCAACATATTGTTTGATGTCTGCAGAAAGCTGTTGTTCTATCTGGTGGATGTTTCTTGCCTTGTTTAACAGCTTGAGCTTATCTCTTATCACATAAGACAACTCAAGATTAAGTTTTTTCATAATACGTGTAAGTTCCATCATGTCATCTTCATCACATAATTCAGTCTGATAGTCAAAACCAGCTTTTACATCCAGATTTTCTGAACCCATATTATAGGTAATGGTGTCTATTATAGACAAGTCATAATTGCCAATTATGTCGTCTTCTATTTCTTTGGCAAGTGCTTCCTGAGAACGCACAGCTTTTAACTTGTGCAGCCTTTCGAGTTCCAACAATAATTCTTCTGGTATCGGGAATTTCTTCTTTTTATGAAAAGTTATGACCTTTTCCATTGAAGCGATTTCGCTATCTATATCTATATCGTCGTCATCAATATTCGAATCGGGTTGTTCAGAATGAGATTCTTCTTTCGTTTCCATCGGAACATCTGGAATATCTCCGGTTTGATTATTTGTATACCATTCGGCAAAGTCCAAGTAACGATTTAGCGAGGCTGTAAAAATATTATGCTTTTCTCTGTTATACTCACGAAAATCTTCATTTGACTTTAAATCATCAGCGATTGAGTTCAATGTTTCTCGGTCGATTATATTGAATAAACTTTTGAAAGTTGTATCAATGTGTTCGCGAATGTAAACATCCAGATGTTGTCGAATAGTGCGAGCATAGCTCTGAGCGGTACTAACATTCAACAACTTCATTGCGTAATCAAGGAAGCTTTGCTCATAGTCATGCTCAATACTATCCAATGCTGATTGTCCAACATCTTCTGTTCTTGAGTCGTGTAAAACCTCAACATCCTCGTCTCCTTCGAAAATATCGTAAACTTCTCTTTCTTCATCACCCTCATTGTCTAAACTATGAGCTTCTGTAGATTCATCTATTGTGTGCCCTTCAAAATGATACTTCCATTTTCTACGTGCAGACGGAAATCCGAACTTGTTGAAAAGACCAACGTTGTCAAGAATGATGAGATTATCCTTGTCTTCTGAGGGACGAAGTCCACGTCCAACTTGCTGCAAGTACATGGCGAGCGATTTGGTTGGCCTAGCAAGCTGAATGACTTCAACGTCAGGGCAATCGAAACCCTCACTGAATATATTTACGTTAAACAGTACTTGAATTTCACCGTTGCGGAATTTACTTACAAGTTCTGCTCTTCTTTCTCTTGGTGTTTCACTATCTATGGCTGCCGATTTTATACCTGCCGCATTGAATTCTTTGGTCAGATGTGTATTATGAACTCTGCTGATTGTATAGACAATTCCTTTTTTATCTTTTGCATATTTCTGATAAGAAGATAATATGCCTGCTCTGATGAAATCTCTATCCATGACACCCATCATTTCTGTTTCCATATAATCGCCTTGGAAATCAAGCTTCATCTTATCAATCTCTTTTTGGAGTTCAGATGTAGGTTTGATCGAATAATATACATATTCACATAGATAGCGTTTTTTAATAAATTCGGCTACCGAGGCGGATGTAATAAGTTCATCAAATTCAGGACGAAATCCCGCTCCATTGAGACGATATGGAGTAGCAGTTACACCAAGAATCTTTGCCTTAGGATAGAAGTCGATAATTTTCTTGTAGCTCATTGCTTTGACATGATGAGCTTCATCAATGATTATGACATCAAAATCCTTGTCACCCCAACCTTCCAATCTTCGATTCAATGTTGGAACAGAGCCTATCTGTACTGGCAGATTCTTTTGTTCCATATTTTGAGCGACAATTAGACCATGAGCCAAATGGTACTTTACTCCAACATGTTCAGAAATCTGTTCTATAAGTTCTTTGCGATGGGCGAGAAATAGAATCTTAATAGCTTTCTTGCGCTCAACGCCATAGTTATGTAAATCGCGGGCTATTGATACAAATAAACGAGTTTTACCTGTGCCTGTCGGCATCTGCAGCATAACGGCTCTGCATTTCTGCCAAGCCTTGTATATTTTGCGTTTGTTGTCAATTTGATAATCTCTAAGAGTTGTATCGTATTCGGGATTCAGCATAGAAAAATCTATACCAACCCCATTGCTTACAACACTATTTAAATCGACAACATCGCCAATAGTATATGAAGCTGTTGTAGCTTTTTTAGGAAGAAGACGCATGCTTAAATGGTTGTTTTCAATAGCAACAACTTCGCACTCCACTTCGTCACCAACCTTAAACAACGGATTTTGCAGGGCATAAACTCTGTGTTTGAATCCGTATTGGTCTGAGACTGCATAATAAAAAGCTTGTGAGTTTGGATCAATACATTTATCTGTTATTTTGAAAGGATATGTACAGCCCTCTGCATAAACCTCATGTAGGACGTCTGTGTAATTCTGATCGAATTTTGGTTTGCCACAAGCGTTGTCGCCCAAGTATTCCACATCAATTTCAGTACGATTAACAGATTGATGCTCATATTTTCGCACACGATACTCTACGCCTTCGTACTCAACAACATAACTCTGCCTTCCATTAAAAGTGTCGGTATATTTGACATGCATTATGTATTTCTGGTTAACTATAAACTTTGCCATGATCATCTATAAATTAATTATAAAAATGTGACGGTTGTGATATTCTGTGGTATGAGATTCAAACAGAGTTTACAGAAATAAAAAAACCGTGAAACCTTTTGTTCTTTATGGAGGTTCTGGTAAACCTTAACTACAAACAAGAAAGCTCACGGCATAACCGCAAGCGTTGCATTTTCTTTTGTAGTTAATTTGAAATTTACCAGATTTCCATAAACAAAGAAAAGCGAAAACGCCTTTTTATATGTCTTTAAATTCTTTTAACTTTTTCTGTTTCTTTTATATTTTTTATGATTTAACACTGCAAAGATAATGGATTTTTTGAAAAAAACAATAATATTTTTGAAAATCTTCGAGATTCCTCGCTTTCAACTTCAAATTCCTAACTGATGCAACCACTCCCCGACCTCATGTTTCACATAGCTCTCGCTGATGATATGCGACGGTAACGTTTTCTTCGGACACATTTTCCTATTCTTAAATAGTTTTGCGTAATCGCGCTTGATGTCCTCGCCCAAGAGTTCGTCGTGCTCGGTGTGATGGCACATAACATTATCATTTACAACGAATTTGAATTTCTTGAACTCAAACAAATCCTGCATCGTGAATTTAAATGATGTGGCGCCGTCGCTGCGTCGGGCATGATATGGCACTGTACCGACAGCTCTTTTCAACGACTTCATCGGCTCGATAACAGGATTTATCACTAATTTCGGACCGGTGAAATCGCTGCAAAGCACATAAAAACCGCCCAATGACGTACCTGCCATCGCAAAGACGTCGTTTTCCTTCGCGAAGTCGTTGATTTTCTTAATGGAAGCCCCTGCATGATGGTTTACCTCAAGCGCACACCATTCATAATCAGGATAATAGAGATTCAGGAAGCCCACCGTCTGACTGAACGGCGAGCCTCCGAAACCGTGAATGTATATTATTTTTTTCATAATCATATCCACTTCACTAACGGCAGATCCTGGCGGTTTGGCAGCATTGCGTTTGTCGGGAAGATCCTGAAGGTGTAATTGAATATTCCTGCGTGGTTTATCGGGATGCTGATGTAATATCTCGCCCATCCTTCGCCTGCATCTACCATTTGAAGTGTCTCGACACGTAACAGCTTGTCTATCTTGTCGTTATTCTTATCAGCGAACACCAGCTCCACCCCGATGTCGCCTTTCTTCAATCCCGGTGTCTTCAGCGTTATCTCGGCGATGAATACGTCACCGAATGTCAGCGGACGCACGTCAGGGTCAGGCACCTTGATGGATTCCACCTCGATCTTGTCCCAGTTCGCCTCCACATTGCGTTTCCAGTCAACGATCTCGAATGCCTTGGCGTATCTGTCGGCACGCATCCAGTTGGTGCGCTCGATGAGTTTGTTGTAATACTGGCTGAAATAGTCGTCGAGCATGCGTTTCATGGTGTAGAACGGTGCTATCTGCATCATGTCGTTCTTCATGCACTGAATCCACTCTGTCGGGATGCCTGCTTCATTTCTATTGAAATACAACGGGATAATCTCATTTTCGAAGGTGTTATAAATCGTCTCGGCGTCAAGTTCATCCTGATAGTGCTGGTCGCTGTAGGTGCGCTCCTCTTTGATTGCCCAGCCCGCTTTCTGACGATAACCCTCAGCCCACCAGCCGTCGAGCACCGAGAAATTGAGCGTGCCGTTCATCGCGGCCTTCTCTCCCGATGTTCCCGAAGCTTCCAGCGGACGCGTCGGGGTGTTCATCCAGACATCGACACTCGAAGTCAAAAGCTTGCCTATTTCCATATCATAGTTATTGATAAACAGCACCTTACCGACAAACTCTTTTCGTCTTCCAACTTCAATGATATTCTTAATCAGATCCTGACCCGCCTTGTCGTTGGGATGCGCTTTGCCTGCAAACAGGAATATCACCGGGCGTTTCGGATCGTTGACGATCTCCGCCAAACGTTCAAGATTTCTAAACAGCAGATGAGCGCGTTTGTAGGTGGCAAAACGCCGGGCAAACCCTATAATCAAAGCGTTCTCATTGAGTTTCTCCACCGTCTCGATGATGAGTTTCGGGCTCTCCGAACGGCGTTGCATATCTTCAGTAAGCTTGACCTTGATAAACTCTATCAGATTGTGTTTCAATTCTTTACGGATATTCCAAAAATCCTTGTCAGGAACATTCTGAATCTTTTCCCACACCGTCGGGTCTGACTGGTTGGCAATATAATCCTCGCCCAACACCTTATTATATAGGCGTTGCCAGTTCTTGTCGGCCCATGTCGGGAGATGCACGCCGTTGGTCACATATCCTATATGGTTCTCCTCGGCGAAATATCCTGGCCACATCTGCTGGAACATCTCGCGGCTCACCCTGCCGTGGATGCGGCTCACTCCGTTCACCTCCTGGCTGAGGTTGACGGCCAGCACACTCATCGAGAATTTCTCATTCGGGTCGTTGTGACGCATCCGTCCGAGGTTCATGAAGTCGTCCCACGAAATGTTGATTCTGCCCGGTATTGGTGACAGATATGTCCTCATGATGTTCTCCTCAAAGGCATCATGTCCTGCCGGCACCGGCGTATGCGTCGTGAACAGGGTCGATGTCTTGACGAGTTCTTTCGCCACGTCAAAGTCAAGGTTATGTTTTGCCACGTAGTTGCTGAGTCTCTCGAGACCGCAGAAAGCAGCGTGGCCTTCGTTGCAGTGGTATATTGTAGGCTTGATATTCAATGCGTTAAGCAGCCTGATGCCGCCAATGCCGAGGAACATCTCCTGTTTGATGCGCATCTCGCTGTCGCCGCCGTAAAGCTGTCCCGTGATGGATCTGTCCTCTGGAGAGTTCTGCTCAATGTCGGTGTCGAGCAGATACAGGCTTATCCTTCCCACGTTGACTTTCCACGCCTTCGCAAACACGCTCCGCCCTGGGAACGCAATGCTGATGGTCACCCAGTTGCCTTCGTCGTCGCGCACAGGCTCGAGAGGTAAGGTCGAGAACTTCTGCGGCAGATACTGCGAGAGCTGGTCGCCCCATACCGAAAGCTCCTGGTTGAAGTAGCCATAACGATATAACAAACCGATAGCCAATAAGTTAGCGTTTGAATCGGAAGCTTGTTTGAGATAATCGCCTGCGAGGATGCCGAGACCGCCCGAGTATATCTTCAGCGACTTCAGCAGTCCGTATTCCATGCTGAAATAGGCTATTTTATTGTCGTTTTCAGGCTTCACCGACATATATTTTCGGAACTTGTCATAAACATCATTAAGTTTCCCCACAAACTTCTCATCTTGCTCAAGGCTCTCGATTTGGAACTTCGTGAGGCTCTTCATGAGTGCTATCGGGTTCTGTTCCAGACGCTCAAAAGCCACAGGGTCGATTGACTCGAACAGCTCGATGGCGTCAACATTCCAGCACCACCACAGGTTGTTGGCGAGTTCCTGCAACTTCTTCATCTCGTCCGAATAAACCGGCTCAATCAAAATTTTCTTCCACGTCGGGGCGTCTTGTTTCTTATAGTCAAAATTTCTTAACACTTCTGAATATTTTTTGCTTTGTTTGATATACTCTTTTCCTCCTGATTTTCTGATGGCCAAGTCGTATGCCTCCAAATAATTGGCAATCAACGATTTCCATACAAATTTCGATGCTATTTCCAAAGCCCTTTCAGAATTATCCTTATTCTCCTTTTCAGAATGAGCGGTCATCTTTTCGACAACTTCAGCCATCTTGGAAACAACTTCATCGTCATTGTTTTCATCGCGATGAATCACCGTAACAGCTTCATTATCAATACTTTCGCTCAAGATATATCTTCCGAATCCTGACACATCCATAGTGATTGTCGGGATGCCGTGTGCTATGCTCTCAAGCGGGGTGTAACCCCATGGTTCATAATAAGATGGGAACACCGAGAGGTCGAATCCATAAAGAAAATCGTTGTATTTTATATTGAAGATGCCGTCGTTGCCGTTGAGATAAGCCGGCACGAACATCACTTTCACGCGGTCGCCCTCATTGTTCTGCAAGCCATTCTCGCGCAAAGCGTTAAGCACCATATCCCATTGATAATCATGGATATGATGTGTGCATGGGAAGTCGGTGTGACCAACAATCTCCACCTCTTTGTTAAGGCGGTGCTGAAGGTCTTTCGACGGCCCGGCAATGTTGCCTGGCACCGCAATCACTGCCACTATGTCGCGTTGCAGGTTCTCATCGTGGTTGAGCTTCGCCAACATCTTGATAAACAAGTCGATACCTTTGTTATGGAACTCATAACGACCGCTGTTGATAATCAGCATCGAGTCGCGCGGCACTTCTTTCCCGCAAAGGGCGTCGATGATTGTGAAGATTTTCTCCCTACTCCCCACTCTATTCTCTACACTCTTTTCAATTTTACTTATAAAATCAGAATTTATACCGTTTATTGTAATGAAATCAGGTTTCCTTTCCAGAAACTGCTCACATTCCCCGGCTGTTATCTCGCTCACCGTGGTGAATACGTCAGAGTTTTGTGCCGATTTCATCTCCATCGACTGTTGCGACACAATGTTGAAGCGGCTTGCCATGTTTTGCCAGTTGTATGTTGTCAGCTTGCTGTAAAGTGGCAGTCCGTTGCCGCTGATGGCTCGTCCGAGATATGTCGCATGGGTAGTGAAAACCGTTGATACATAAGGGCAATGCTCTCTTATGTACAGCACTCCCGCGCCTGTCATCCACTCATGGAAATGCGCCACCACATTGTCGTCCGGACCTGCATTCCACTCCACGAAACTCTCGATGACCTTTCCTGCCGCGTATCCGAAAACGACAGGCTCGATATAGTCCCACTGCCCTTGAATCGAGTCGAGCTGATAACGTTCCCAGAGATGTCCAAGTATCTCATTCTTAATGGGATACATCGATGTGTAGTCGATGAGGATGGCTATCGGCTTGGCGGAAATCTTCCATCGTCCGACGCGCACCTTCAATCCCAGTTGCTCCGCCACTTTCTCGCGCCACTCGGCGAACAGCGACGGGTCTTCAACGAAATACATGGTCTCGTGAGCCTCTTTCACCACATCGGGGCCAATGGTAATATAATGATCGTCAAGTATTTGTTTTAATTCTTCTGCTTTTGTTGAAATGACGGTATATATACCGCCCACCATGTTACAAACCTCCCAGCTTGTCTCAAATAAATAATCTGGCTTTTTCATGAGTTAGTCAGTTGTTCAGTTGTTCAGTTGTTCAGTTGTTCAGTTGTTCAGTTAGTCAATATCCAGATAAAACTGACTAACTGACTAACTGATTAACTGACTAACTGACTAACTGATTAACTGATTACCTATTTCATTCTGTTAATAAAATCCGTTAAAATATTCATATAATTGATATAATAATCGTACGGCGAGCCTTGGTGTTTTGTGCACATCGCGGCGAAGTTCTCTGCCGCCTGCAACGCCCGCCAGTCACGCATAAGTTCTTCATCCTTAGAGGCTTTCACCTTTTTAAAATATCCATACAAGGTGTCGAGTGCGTCGTCCTGCATGTCGTTGCCCATCCAGTTGGAGAGGTCACGTTCCTCGTCGCGGCACGACAGCGGGACAGGTGCGTCGAACACTCCCATCGGCTGTAGCTTGTCCACAATCTGATGAGGCGTAACAAATTGAAAATCAGTGTTTTTCAACACGGCGTCAGGCAGATATCTCATGAAGTCGAAAATACCGGTGGAGGCATCCAAGGCCTCGCCAAACGTCTCATAGTCGATGAAGATGTTGACGAGCTCCTCCTCTTCCGGAACGGCATTGAGCCATTTCACGAAATCATCAACGGTGAAGGTCTCGTTGGCAAACTTCAGCGTTATCTCATCGCTCATCTTCCAGTTGCGAAGCATCACCTTTAATTTGGGATTTATCGCATTGACATACAGATAGTTAGGACTCTTCCATCCTAAAACGTGCTTTGCGCCTTCCGTCAAGATGAGGTCGAAGCCCATTTCAGCCACGTCGGCACCTATCTCATTGGAATAGATAAGCTCCGTGTTATGGAATGTCTTCGGTCTGACGCCAAACACTTCTTTCATAAGTCGTTTATGGTCAGCGACATCCATCTTGAAAGCGTCTTTATTCGTCAGCGACGCCACCGAGTGGGAATATGTCTCGGCCAGCACCTCGACATTGCCTGTAGCCACTAATTTTTTAAAGCTCTCCAAGGCATAGGGCGCATACACCTCCATCTGCTCGACAGCCGGTCCCGAGAACGACATGGCGAACTTCATCTTGTTGCCGAGTTCCGCTATCTTATCCATCATCAATTGATTCATAGGCACGTAGCAACGCTCAGCCACACGCTGCATAGTGATGCGGTTCGAATAGTCGTCGTAGTAGTAATGACGTTTTCCGATATCGAAAAAACGATAAGTGCGGAGCCTGTAAGGCTGATGCACTTGGAAATAGAAACATAATGCTCTCATATCTTTTATTCTTTATTTATAGCTTTTTCATACACCGCCTTTATCTTCTTCGCGGCATATTCCCATTTGAGGTTATCGACCTCTTCCTTCCCTTTCTTACGGAAAATATCGTTCACCGCCTTGTATTTGCAGAGACCGTAGATGGCGTCGGCGAGCCCGTTGATGTCCCAGAAATCTACTTTCAAGGCATGCTCCACCACTTCTGAGACGCCCGACTGTTTTGAGATTACGACAGGCACATTAAGCCGCATCGCTTCAAGCGGCACTATGCCAAAAGGCTCTGATATTGAAGGCATTACGAACACGTCGGTCATTGCAAACATCTGATCGACGTCATTGCCTTTCAGGAATCCGGTGAAATGGAAGTTAGATCCGATCTTGAGCTGAGCCACACGTTTTATCATTTTTTGCAAGAGGTCGCCGGTGCCGGCCATCACGAAATGTATGCTCGGGTCAACTTGGAGAATCTTGTATGCCGCCTCCACGAAATACTCCGGACCTTTCTGGAAGGTGATACGTCCGAGGAAAGTCACCACCTTGTTGGTCAGGCCGCTGCGCTCGTATTCATCGAGAGATTTGTCGCTCGGCTCCACCGCGTTATGCACCGTAATGACCTTGTCGGGATTGATGCCGTATTTCTCAACGACGATGTTGCGTGTCCAGTCGCTCACTGTTATCACCAAGTCGGCGGCCTCCATGCCGCGCCGCTCGATGGCGTAAACGTCGGTGTTGATGTTCTCGCCCGAGCGGTCGAACTCCGTGGCGTGCATGTGCACCACCAGCGGCTTGCCCGTGGTCTCTTTGGCAGCGATACCTGCGGAATATGTCAGCCAGTCGTGGGCATGGATGACGTCGAAGTCGTATTGCGTGGCGAGCGAAGACCCGATAAGGGCGTAGCGAGCCACTTCTTCCATGAGGTTTGCGCCGTATTTGCCGGAGAACTCGTATCTCGGCGCGAACACCGAGCTATGGAACCCGCGTGTGGCATGACGCTGTTCCTCCACCATGACCTCGTATTGCTCCGGACCCACATACGGGATGATATTGGAGCCAATCTCCATGTATTGCACTCTGTCCCAATAACTTCGCTCAGTCTCGTGGTCGATGTCAACAGTCACGTCGCTGGCGTTGAGCAGACGCACATTGGTCTGGTCCTCATCGCCGAAGGCCTTAGGTACCACAAAAAGCACGTCAACGCCGTTTTTGGCGAGACCTTTTGTCATGCCGAAGCACGCTGTGCCGAGACCGCCCGTGATATGAGGCGGAAACTCCCAACCAAACATCAAGACTCTCATACTCTCTTATTTTTTTTGACGCGATGAATCGTGTCGTTTTTGTTATCATTCTTCTCGTCAGAAATGCTGGAATTGTCAACGTCGAAACGCGCCATCTCAGCGTCGGTGCTGTATCTCAGCCAGTTTATCACATATTTCAGATACAGCAACGCCGCCACGCTCGTCGATTGCGAGATACATCCGCGAGGCTCATGGGGCGGATTGCCGTCATAAATCTCGGAGATGCTCCCGATGCCGTTGTCAAACACCGTCTGCTCGAAGCCCCGGTACATGTCCTCGAGATAAGGCAATGCTGTTTTTCGATAGAGACGCACGCACAAATCCGTGTAAGGCATCATCAGCCAAGGAAACACCGTGCCGTTGTGATACGCCTGCTCACGCTCGCGATGGTTGCCTATCGTCACGCCCCGATAGTTGACATCACGAGGCGACAACGAGCGCAACCCTCTGATTGTCAGGAGTTCCGAGCGTGTGATGTCAAGGATGCGCTTCTTCATGGTGTCGTTCAGCGGAGAATAACGCAGCGACGCCGCTATCATCATATTCGGACGCACCATCCCGTTTTTCTCGTCTCCGTTGACATAATCGTAAAACATGTCGTTTTGCTCGTCATAGAAGGTCTTCACAAACGATGTCTCGAGTTTCTTCGCCAATTGTTGCCATTTCGCAAGATACGGGTTCTTCTTGTCGGCCACCCTCAGCAACTCCACGCCATAGCGTAACGCATTATACCACAAGGCGTTGACCTCGATGGCATAACCAGTCCTCGGTGTCCACGGCTTACCATCGCAGAACACGTTCATCCATGTCAGGGCAAGGTTTTCATTGCCGGCGTACAGTAGTCCGTCGTCCTGCGCCTTCACGTTGAAGTCGGTGCCGCTGATGAAGCTGTCGATGATTTTTGTTATCACATCGCCGTATTCGCGCCATATCGCTGTTCTCGTCTTACCCAGCATCGACTCATATTTCTGAAGATTCATGAAGAACAGCAGCGGTGAATCGACGGCGGTGTAGTAAAGGCTTTTCTGGTAGTATTTATGCGGGAAGAACGCGCCTTGCATCCTGTTTATGAAATATTTCAGCATCTCCTTGAACGTCTTCTCGTCTTCGTTGGCGAGGCAGATGCCTGGCATTGAGAGGAAGGTGTCGCGGCTGCAGGAGCCAAACCACGGGAAACCCGCATACATCCTGGTGCCCTCGTCACCTCTGATGATAAACTGAAGAGCCGAGTTCTGCAGACAGTGGTCGAAGTCGTCGCATGGGATACGGTGTTCTATCTGGTCTTCGAAATGTTTTTTCAAGATGGCGGGGTTTCTCTCTTCTAAGCCTGCCGACACCACTACGCTTTCGCCGGGTTTCATGCCCACCTCAAAGAAACCTGGCACATAAAGATCTTCTGTGGCCTCGTATCCACGCTCGAACTCTCTGATATAGAATACGTTACGATACCAGTCAGGACAATGGGTGTATTCCGTCGCTTTTGAGAGCTGGAAGCACAGATGGTCGTAATTCTCATACATCTGCCAGGCGGCACCGTTTTTCAGAGGGATGTATTTACGGTTGGCGACGTGGTTCTCATGTGTCACCATGTGGACGTTGCGGAATGCCAGGAACGGCGTGAGCCTCAGCGTGATAGGCTGCGCCGCCTCTTCGAGGGTGTAACGCAGCAACACACGTGACTCCTTCTCTCCAAAAATCAACTCTTTAACGAAAATGGAGCTTCCTATGCGATATCTCATTTTAGGGATAGGCTCGGCGGTGAACTCACGCATGTATTTGTGCCCGCGCGGCGCCACGGTGCCGTCCTGATACTCGTGCACACCAAGGTGGAACTCCTCCTTGTTGGCGATTATCGTCTCGTCAATAGACGACAGCAAAACGTGGTTGTTGTTGTCGAGTTGAGGCTGAGGAACGACCAGCAATCCGTGGTATTTCCTTGTGTTACAACCTATTATCGTTGTGTTATAAAAAGCACCCAAACGGTTGGATCGCAATACTTCCTTGTTCATCGAGAACTCAAGGTTCACTAACTGCCGTTTGTCGAAAGAGATGTATGACATATTTTTTAGAATTTAGAAGTCAGAAGCCAGAAGTCAGAAGCCGGAAGTCAGAAGCCGGAAGTCAGAAGCCGGAACAGACCGTTGGCTAAAACTTTAAATTAACTCGCAAATATAATACAATTAATAATATAAAGCAAGATTTTTTTTACAAAATCGTATTTTTTAACATATATTGCGGAAAAATGCAAATTTTCGAAGAATTTTCGGCAAAAAACAGACAAACAATCGTCAATCCCTACGCTCTATTCTAAATTAAGGCACAACATCCCCCGGAAAAAATAATTTTTTTATTAATTTTTTAATTTTTCCTTATCTTTGCAGCCTAAACTCAACGCATTATCATGACAATAGACCTCTTTGTGCCCTGTCTCATCGACCAGTTTTACCCTATGACGGCCATGAATGCCATCAAGCTGTTGAAGGCGGCCGGCGTCGGGGTGGAATACAATCCGGAGCAGACCTGTTGCGGCAAATTCGCGTTCAACAGCGGGTTTATCGACGAGTCCAAAACGCTTGGAGAGAAGTTTCTGCGCGACTTTCCAAACAGCCGTCCTATCGTGGGGCTTAGCGCGTCATGCGTGGGATTCATCAAGACGAGATACAAGGAGCTTTTCTACAATACCAGCCTCCATTTGGAATACAAGCGACTTGTAGGCAACATATTTGAAATCACTGATTTTCTTGTAAATCAACTGCATCAGGATTATTTTGAGGCAGTTTTCCGGCACAAGGCGGCATATCTCGACTCATGCTCGTCGTTGAGAGAGTTGGGTCTGAGAAACGAGGCGCGCCAGCTGCTTTCAAAAGTCAACGGACTTGAGCTTGTCGAGCTTAGTCATCCGGAGATTTGCTGCGGCATGGGCAAAGGGCTGTTCGCCGTGCAACATGAGGCAATATCCTCATCGATGGCGGGACAAAAGATAGCAGACGCCTTGGATTCCGGCGCGGAATATCTGATTACCAACGACATAGCCTGCCATCTGCATCTCGCCTCATACGCGAAAAAACAAGGCCTGCCTATTGAGATTATTCACATAGTGGATGTCTTGACATCAGGATGGGAGTAGATTCTTCCCAAAAACCGGGATAGGATTTCGACACCACCCCGGCATCATTTATCTCGATGTCGCCAATCCTCAGCGCAAGCGGTGCCAATGCCATGGCGATACGGTGGTCGCCGTGGGAATCAAAGACAATAGGTTGCTTATCGCGTTGAGAATCAATATAATACATCTTTAACTTCGCCAATTCCGTCGCCATAGCCTTGCCTCTGTCCGACTCCTTGTAAACGAGATTGCTCAGTCCCGTGAAACGTGCTTCTACGCCAAGTCCTGCACATGTCGTGGCGATGGTGGGGTATAAATCCGGATTATTGGTGAAATCGAACTGTGGAATAATATTTATATCTGTCTCTACATGGCTGATAATCAAATCATTACCATCTTGGACGGATTTCACTCCAAGTTGCTCGAACCATTTCGCGACAATGGCGTCGCCTTGTGCCGAATCGAGATGAAGGTTGCGTAACGTAGCGCGGCAATTTCTACCCAAGGCAACCATCTCGAACCAGTACGATGCACATGTCCAATCGGATTCAACACAATATTCAACATCTTTATATTCTGACGGTTGCATAAAAATATCACGCCCATTGCGATGGATTTTCACGCCGAATCTCCGCATGATGTCAATGGTCATGTCAATGTAAGGCAGCGACGACAGAGCACCGTCAAGATGCATAGTCACCACGTCGCACGTCGCATTGTGTTCGGACGATGGAATCGTTTTTCTATAACAAGGTGTCGCCATCAATATCGACGAGGCGAATTGCGAGCTTCGTGAAACATCGACCGAAAGCTTGTCAAAGTTCAAGTCACGCCCCTTGATTCTCAATGGCGGAAAGCCGTCTTTGCCCGTGTATTCAATATCAGCTCCGATGTTTTGCAAGGCCTCAACTATCTCATTTACAGGACGTTGCTTCATACGCTCAGAGCCTGTCAGCAACCAATCGCCGTTTCTCAACGACAATGCCGTGACGAGGAACCGCAACACCGTGCCTGCGTTTTGGCAGTCAATAATCGTCGGATTTGCTCGCGAAGTCACATGGATGTTTGAGGTTGACAAGAATTGCAATGTTTTTTTTAATAATTGCGTGTCATCCGATGCCGAAAGATTCTTGACGCGCGGCTCAAAACCTCCGTAATACGCAATCATCAGAGCGCGGTTGCTCTGGCTTTTGCTGCCGACAAGGTTTGCCGTAACATCAAAGTCCTTATTTGCTCCAATAATTCGCATCGTTCATATAATCAATGAGATAGCTTATCGAATCTAAAATATCGACATGCTTCACCACAACATCATAAACAGGTTTTCCGTAATCTTTTATCAGCACAAAACGTATGTCACCGCTTTCGTTTTTCTTGTCATGAAGCATGATTTCAAGCAGTTTCTCTGTCGAAATGCCATTAAAATCAAATCTATTGAAATTTTGCTTATAAACATTCTTATAGTATGATATTATTTCCGGGTTGAGAGCAAAATATTTTTCAGAGAGATACAACGCCGGAACCATGCCGATGGCCACCCCTTCTCCATGAGTTATATTCTCGTGAGTATCAATAAGATATGTCTCAAGTGCATGACCTATTGTATGACCGAAGTTCAGAATCTTGCGCATACCCTGTTCAGTGGCGTCAGCCTTGGTGATTTTATCTTTAGCGTCAATTGCTTGCGCAATAAAATCAGGGCTCAACGGTAATTTAGCGTCCAAGAACGACTTGTCAACGATGAAACCGTATTTTATTATCTCCGCCAAGCCCGACTGCAGTTCACGCTTTGGCAATGTCTCAAGAAACTCGAACAACACCACCACCGCCAAAGGTTTTGAAAACAGTCCGATTTGATTTTTAAGACCTTGGAAATCAATACCTGTCTTACCACCAACCGCAGCGTCAACCATCGCCAACAGCGTCGTCGGGATGTTGATGAAATCGATACCTCTTTGATAACACGATGCCGCGAAACCACCTATGTCAGTTACCATGCCGCCGCCCACATTAATTAGCAGCGACTTTCTATCAGCATGATTCTCAATAAGTTTCGACCAGATATACTGAGCTGTTTCTATGTTTTTATACTGTTCTCCTGCCGGAATCACAATCTTTATAGTATTTGATTTGATTAAATCAATTGTTTTCAGATTCTGCCAGCAACATCTATCAGTGTTCTCATCCAAAAGAACAAACGTTTTTGTATGAGAATCAATTATTTCGTTTAACTTTTCGATATTTTCCTTATAAAGAATCATTTTTTAATATTTTGAGATTTCTCCACTACGCTTCGCTTCGGTCGAAATGACGGCTACACCACTTTGCATTTGACTGTTCGGCTATCGTTGCCATCACCCGTGGTTATCTCCACTTTGATGAAATGTTCGGGCATCAGCGAATCGATTAGCTCAGGCCATTCCAGAAGGCACAGCCGCCCGCTGTAGAAATAGTCCTCATAACCAATGTCATACACCTCCTCTAACTTCTTGATACGATAGAAATCGAAATGGAATATCGAGCCTTCAACTGGCGTAGGATATTCATTCACCAAGGCGAAAGTCGGACTGTTGACCTCGTCTGTCACGCCAAGTTTGTGGCACAGATTCTTAATCAGAGTAGTCTTACCCGCTCCCATCGGCCCATAAAATGCAATAATATTTGATTTGTCCCGCCAAGAAATCAGCAGGTCAGATACTTGGGAGAGCTCGTCAATACTGTTGATATTAAAAACCTTTTCTAACATTTTATTTTCATTTTTTAATGTTTCTCGACTCCACTTCGTTTCGCTCGAAATGACGGGGAGGAACTATTTTGCTTTCAGATGTATGACAGGAATCATCATTTCATTCATAGAGATGCCGCCATGCTGGAACGTGTTCCTGTAATAATTGACATAATAATTGTAATTATTGGGATATGCGAAGAAGTCGTTGGCGCGGGCGAAGACGTATGTTGTGGAGACGTTGACGCGAGGCAGGAAAATCTTCTCGGGGTCTTTCACCTCAAACACCTCTTTAGGGTTGTAGTTCAACGACTTACCGTATTTATACCTCAAATTGGTATTGACAGCCTTGTCGCCCAGAATCTTCACCGGGTTTTTCGCCCACACGGAGCCGTGGTCGGTGGTGACTACTACGTCACAGCCTTTGTTTGCTATGAATTTCATGATGTCGAAGAGTGACGAATGCTCGAACCACGACAGCATGAGTGAGCGGTAAGCCACCTCGTCGTCAGCTAACTCACGAATGATTTCCATCTCGGTGCGGGCGTGCGAAAGCATATCGACGAAGTTATACACTATCACGTTTAACTTATTCTGCATCAGGTTGTTCATCTGCTCATACAGCTTCTTGCCGGCCGCCAAGTTCAACACCTTGTTATACGAATACTTGATGTTTTTTCCATATCTGCGCAGCTGTTCACCGAGAAGTTCGCCCTCAAACTGGTTCTTGGTACCCTCGTCTTCCTCGTCAACCCAATATTTAGGGTAATGACGGCGTATCTCCAGAGGCATCAGTCCGGCGAAGATGGCGTTACGCGCATATTGCGTGGTTGTGGGCAGGATGCTGTAATAGATGTCATCGTCATCAACACGGAAATAATTCTCGATGAGCGGCTGTATCGCCTTCCACTGGTCGTAGCGCAGGTTGTCTATCAATATGAAAAACAAGGGCTTATCATTGTTTTCAAGACAGTTGAACACCTTGTCGCGCATCACGGTATGCGACATTGTCGGCTTGTTGACCGTCTTGCCGGCCACCCAGTCGCGGTAGTTTTTCTCAACATAACGCGAGAACTGCGTGTTCGCCTCGTTTTTCTGCATGAAAAGCACTTCTTTTATGCCTTCGTCGGTCGATTTCTGAAGCTCAAGCTCCCATCGGGTGATATTTTTATACACCCCCGCCCATTCGTCATAATTGAGATTGTTGTTCAAATCCATTCCGATTTTACGGAACTCTTGCTGGTATTTCGACGTTGATTTCTCGTCAACGAGTTTTTTGTTCTCTAAATTGCGTTTCAGTGAAAGCAGTATCTGGTTGGGATTCACCGGTTTTATCAGGTAATCCGCGATGTTGCTGCCGATGGCGTCTTCCATGATACGTTCTTCCTCGCTCTTCGTTATCATCACCACGGGGAGATTCGGGAAGTCGGCTTTTATCATCTCCAAAGCCTCGACGCCTGATATTCCCGGCATCTGTTCGTCTAAGAAAACGATGTCGAAATGCCCGTCGCGCACCATCTCCACCGCCTCGCTGCCGTTGATGGCGGTCTCCACCTCGTAACCTTTCTGCTCCAAAAACATAATATGCGGCCTCAGAAGCTCAATCTCATCGTCAGCCCAAAGAATTCTTGTGTTTGCCATAATTATTTTTTCTATTAGAACGTGAAAGGTGTGCTTTTGTTTTACAATTTTTAAAATAATTTCAGCTGAATAGACATGTTGAACGTTTTACGGTGGTATGGTGACATGCCAAATTCCGCCACAGCGTTCTTATGTTCTATTGTGGGATAGCCTTTATTTTGTTTCCAATTATAGTTAGGATATTGAATATCAAGCTCTTCCATCAGATGGTCACGTGTCGTCTTCGCCAGAATCGATGCTGCCGCTATTGCTTGGTATTTGGCGTCACCACCCACTATGCACTGATGTTTTATGTCATGATACGGATTGAAGCGGTTGCCGTCGATAAGCAGCAGCTCGGGACGTATTGTCAGCCGGTCGATGGCGCGGTGCATCGCCAGAAACGATGCGTTGAGGATGTTTATCTCATCAATTTCCTCCGCTGACACCACACCCACTCCATAGGCGGCAGCGTTCTCCAACACTTTGATTCTCAGCTTCTCACGTTGTCTCTCCGACAGTTTCTTCGAGTCGTCGAACTCAGGGAAATTCATGCCTCGGGGCAAAATAACAGCTGCCGCCACCACAGGTCCCGCTATGCAGCCTCGCCCTGCCTCGTCACAGCCCGCCTCTATGAGATTTTCGGTGAAAAACGGTTTCAGATTCATAATCTTATCCCAAATAATGGCAAATATTGATTCACAATCACAACAACCATCATCACAATTATCAAAATGTCGATAATTTTCGATTTTCTGACATAACAAAACGCCGTCGAGAGAAACACTGCTAACACTATGAATATCAATCCGTTACTCAACACTGGCTGTTTTAAGAACAACATCACTACGCTGAAAAGCATCAGCAACACCGTTGAGCTTGTTTTTTTCCTTGTGCTGATGGAATTGTCGGCGTCTTCAGATTTTATTATCATAAACGACAAAACAAACAAAACACCTACTATTAATAATGTGACGATTTCCACTGTCCCCCATCCCGATGTTTCAAACGATAAATTATTGAATATCAACGTATAAGCCCCTATGTTCTTTATCAGAGTCTTAGTGAAATAAAAAATGGCGAACAAAACAAAATACGGCAGAATGAATCCGACCAAGGGAATCACATACAGACGGAACCCGCGCATACTCATTATCATCATGGATATTAACAGCCAGAGTATCAATATGATAGACGGAAAATAAAACATCGTTGCCAACGACAGGAAAAATCCGGCATTCATCAGATACATCTCAGGTTTTTCAACGAGATAGATCAAATAGACGGTTTGCATTGACATCATTATGAACAGGCCGGCGATGAGGAACGGGTAATATTCCACACACAGAGGCGCGCCGCACACACAAAGCACGAACATCAGCGCTCCTATGCTGCTATTGCGTGTAACCATTTGATTTACAGACATCATCGAGTTGAAGAAGATCACGCTGACAATGAACACGGCGAAGGTGAGAAGCGAGATGAAGAAAGGCGACAAGCCTAAATCGTTTGTCAGGATGTTAAACAATGGCGTTGTCGGATTGTCTTCAAACACAGGCGAGGTGGAGGAAAGAAACACAGGCAGCCATAGTGCCACGATGAGCAGCACTATCACAACAAGTTGTGCCATATACGTGTGTTTGAAGAACTTAAGCATCACAGATTCATTAAGTCCAATCCGATGTCATGACGATAGTTCTTACCCTCAAACACTATCATTTTCGCGTTATGGTAAGCTTTTTCGCGAGCCTCGGCTATTGTTTTTCCGTGCGCTGTCACCGCCATGACACGTCCACCCGATGTAACAATATCATTATCAACGAGTTTAGTGCCAGCATGAGCCACTATACAGCATGGACAGACATTGTCAAGACCCGAGATCCTCATTCCTTTTTTATAACTCTCAGGGTAGCCGCCTGAAACGAGCATCACGGTGACCGATGTCTCAGGATTTATCTCAAAACGAGCCTCATTCAATCTGCCCACGGCGCATTTGTCGAGCAAATCAGCGAAATCGGAGTCGATGCGCGTCATCACGCCCTCGGTCTCGGGGTCGCCCATACGCACGTTGTACTCTATGACGTATGGGTCGCCGCCACAATTCATCAACCCTAAGAAGATGAAGCCTTTATAATCTATTTTCTCGTTTTTAAGACCCTCGATGGTAGGTTTGATGATACGGTTTTCCACTTTCTTAACGAAGTCAGGGGTGACGAAAGGAACGGGTGACACGGCGCCCATGCCGCCGGTGTTAAGACCGGTGTCGCCATCGCCTATGCGCTTGTAATCCTTGGCTTCAGGCAGAATCACATAATGTTCGCCGTCGGTGAGTACAAACATTGACACCTCTATGCCTTTGAGAAATTGTTCTATGACAACTTTTGCGGAAGCGGCACCGAATTTCCCGGACAGCATCTCCTTCAATTCAGTCTTTGCCTCTTTTATGTCATTGACAATCAACACCCCTTTACCCGCAGCGAGACCATCGGCTTTAAGCACATACGGAGCTTCGAGCGTCTCAAGATAATGCAATCCCTCTGTCAGATTATCCGCGGTCACGGTGAGGCATCGCGCTGTCGGGATGCCATATCTCTCCATAAACCGCTTGGCGAAAGCCTTAGAGCCTTCAAGTTGCGCGCCGTTCTTTTCAGGACCGATGATTTTAACATCTTTCAAGTCGTCGTCGTTCTTGAAGAAATCAACAATGCCATCGACGAGAGGCTGTTCAGGGCCGACAACCACGAGATTGATGTTATTTTTCAGCACGACATCTTTAACCGCCTGAAAATCAGCGATATTGATAGCGATATTCTCACCAACCGACATCGTGCCTGCATTGCCAGGAGCGATGTAAACCTTTGACACTCTGTCGCTTTGCGCTATTTTCCAAGCGAGGGCATGTTCACGACCGCCTGAGCCAAGGACCAAGACCCTGCGCTCAACAGCTGTCACATACTGCCACTGAACATCTTTCCAATTCACGGCTTCTTTTTGATTGTCAACATTATACATCACTATTCTTTCCATATTACATATTTTTAAATCAACGATTATGTTAATAAGCTTTCTCCACTACGACTCGTTCGCTATCACATCATACCATTTTTCCGCCGCCTTGTCCCAAGAGAAGTCGTTTCGCCGCACTCTTCCCTTCTCTATCAATGTGTTACGGATATTTTCGTCCATCACAAGCTCCATTGCGCTTGCTATCGACTCTATATTGAACGGGTCAACGAGTAGTGCCGCGTCGCCGGCGACCTCAGGCATGGAGGTGACATTGGAAGTTATCACAGGCACGTCGCATTTGTAAGCCTCTATTATAGGGATGCCGAAGCCCTCAAAATAAGAGACATACACCGATGCCAAGGCAGCGGCTGTAACACGTTGAAGGTCAGGCATCTGCAGATGCCCCACAAACACTACATCGTTTTTATGTATCATAGCGTCGTAAGCCTGCCGGATAGGCTCCGTCCACCAGCGTTTCTCCCCGACTATCAACAACTTAAGGTCAGAGCCGGTACGTTCTTTAAACAAATCGTATGCAGGAAACAGCCGTGCCAGATTTTTCCGCGGATGCAGCGAGCCGACAAACATAAAGTATTGACAGCCTGAAGTATATATATTCCTCACAAGAGCTTTATCCGCCTCTGATATAGGCTTGAAGCCATCGTTGGCACCGTTATAAACCACGTGTATCTTCCCCGGCTCAATCTTGTAATTGTCGATGATGTCTTGTTTTGAAAATTCCGACACCGTTATGATTTTCATGGCTTTATGAGCATATTTCGGGAAGAATTTCTTATAATGCCAGAGTGCCAATCTTGGGAAATCCTGCGGGAAATGCTCGAAGTTAATGTCATGAAACACAGCTATTTGCGGTGTTTTTGAGCGCAGGCTCAGGTAAGCGTCCGGCGACACGAAGACATCGGGTTTTATCTTACGCAGGGCGCGGCGCACCGACATCTCGAAGTAAATGACATACAAAAACGGATGTCGTGCCTGGGGGCACAGCACCACCGGCGTGACATTGTCGCCGAATATGAATCCGGGGTCGGGTTTTCTGTCGAAGAGAAAATAGAACTCGTCGTCGGGATGTGCCTTGACGATACGGCTGAGCGTCTCGCACGTGACCCATCCGATGCCTTCGAGCTTGTCTTTCAACAGCAACCGAGTATTTACCGCTATTTTCATCTAAACACTTTTTGCAAAATTACAAATTCTTTTACAAATATCGACGTTTTTTTTGACATTTGTCATTCCCGTTTCGTCAGCAACCCCATGACATCATTATTTCTTCAATTTTGCGGCGAGATAATATCTGTTCATACGCGCTATGTTAGACACGGAGATGTTTTTCGGGCATTCAGCTTGGCAGGCGTATGTGTTTGAGCAGTTTCCGAATCCGAGAGCGTCCATGCGCGCCACCATTTTTTGCACACGGTCATCCGATTCCACCTCGCCTTGCGGCAGGAGTGCGAGCTGCGACACCTTGGCGCCCACGAAGAGCATGGCGCTTCCGTTTTTACAAGCCGCCACGCAGGCGCCGCAGCCTATGCAGGAAGCGGCATCCATCGACAAATCAGCGTTGTGTTTGTTGATGAGGATGGTGTTGGCATCGGGGACGCCGCCGGTGTGCACCGAGATGTAGCCTCCGGCCTGAATCAGCTTATCGAGAGCCGAGCGGTCAACCATAAGGTCTTTTATTATCGGGAATGCCTCCGAACGCCACGGCTCCACGGTGATGGTGTCGCCGTCATGGAACTTGCGCATGTGCAGCTGGCATGTGGTGGTGTTCTTGAACCTCCCGTGAGGATGTCCGTTGATATATAACCCGCATGCTCCGCAGATGCCTTCGCGACAGTCGTGGTCGAAACTGACAGGGTCGTCACCATTCAAGACAAGACGCTCATTGAGGATGTCGAGCATCTCAAGGAACGATGCCTCCGCAGGAACGTCATTTAATTGATATTCAACGAATTTGCCTTTAGAAGCAGCATTATGCTGACGCCAGATTTTGAGTTTAAAGTTCATAAAGTATTAAAGTTTGTAAAGTTCGTAAAGTTTGAAAGTTTATAAAGTTCGTAAAGTTTGAAAGTATGAAAGTTTATAAACTTTTAACTTTAAAAACTACTTATAGTTTCGTTGTTTTAATTCAACATTCTCAAATTTAAGTTCTTCCTTATGCAGAACCGGCTCATTATCAACGCCTTTGTATTCGTAAGCCGCCACGAAAGCGAAGTTTTCATCATCGCGCAGGGCCTCACCGTCAGGAGTCTGGTACTCAACGCGGAAATGACCACCGCACGACTCGTCGCGCATCAAGGCGTCGCGTGCTATGAGCTCGCCCATCTCAAGGAAATCGGCCACACGCAAGGCTTTTTCAAGCTCGCCGTTCATCCCATTGGCATGCGGCACCTTCACTCGCTGCCAGAACTCTTCTCTCAGTGCTTTTATCTCTTCAATGGCTTCTTTAAGACCCTGTTCGCTGCGTGCCATGCCCACCTTCTCCCACATTATACGCCCCAAACGACGATGGATATTGTCAGTTGTGATATCGCCATTTATGGACAAAATCCGTGTAATCTTCTGATTAACAGCGAGTTCCGCTTCCTCAAATTGTGGAAGGTTTGTCGCTAACGGTTTTTCGTTGATTTGGTCGGCGAGATAGTTTTGTATGGTATAAGGCAGCACGAAATAACCGTCGGAGAGACCTTGCATCAGCGCAGATGCTCCCAAGCGGTTGGCGCCGTGGTCGGAGAAGTTGGCCTCGCCTGCGGCGAACAAGCCTTTCACCGTGGTCTGCAGCTCGTAATCGACCCACAGGCCGCCCATGGTGTAATGAACGGCAGGATAAATCATCATCGGGGTGACGTAAGGATTCTCATCGACGATGCGCTCGTACATCTCGAAGAGGTTGCCATATTTCTCCTCAACGGCTTGTTTCCCAAGACGTTGTATAGCTTCTTGAAAGTCGAGGAACACCGCGCGTCCGGTATTGTTGACGCCATATCCCGCGTCGCAACGTTCTTTTGCCGCGCGTGACGCCACATCACGTGGGACGAGGTTTCCGAAAGCAGGATAGCGGCGTTCGAGGTAATAGTCGCGCTCCTCCTCCGGCATGTCAGTGGCTTTTATCTTACCTTCACGGAGAAGACGGGCTTTCTCAGCGTCTTTCGGCACCCATATACGTCCGTCGTTACGCAGCGACTCGCTCATCAGCGTCAGCTTCGACTGGTATTCGCCGTGAACAGGGATGCAAGTGGGATGTATCTGAGTGAAGCAGGGGTTTGCCATGAAGGCGCCTCTTTTATAGCATTGCCATGCGGCAGAGCCATTCGACGACATCGCGTTGGTGGAGAGGAAGAACACGCGTCCGTAGCCTCCGGTGGCGATGACGACGGCATGTGCTGAGTAACGCTCCATCTCGCCGGTGACGAGGTTTCTTACTATGATACCGCGGGCGCGGCCATCCACGATGACGACGTCCATCATCTCACGACGGGCGTACATCTTCACGGTGCCGCGTTCTATCTCCTTGCTCAACGCTCCGTAAGCGCCAAGAAGCAGCTGCTGTCCCGTCTGCCCTCTCGCGTAAAAGGTGCGTGACACCTGCGCCCCGCCGAAAGAGCGGTTGGCGAGAAGTCCGCTGTAGTCGCGGGCGAAAGGAACACCCTGCGCCACGCATTGGTCAATGATGCTGTTGCTCACCTCCGCTAAACGATAGACATTGGCTTCGCGGGCGCGGTAGTCGCCGCCTTTGATGGTGTCCATAAAGAGACGTTGCACGCTGTCGCCGTCGTTAGGATAGTTCTTGGCGGCGTTGATGCCTCCCTGCGCCGCTATGCTGTGGGCGCGGCGGGGGCTGTCTTGTATGCAGAACACCTTGACGTTGAATCCAAGCTCGCCCAGAGACGCGGCGGCCGACGCACCGGCAAGTCCTGTACCCACCACGATGATGTCGAGCTTACGTTTGTTGGCAGGGTTCACAAGCTTCTGCTCGGCTTTATATTTCGTCCATTTTTCCGTCAATGGACCAGCAGGTATTTTTGAATTTAGTTCCATTATTCTAAACAATTAACCAATAATATATTACAACAGAGGCGAACATCAGCATGATGATGGTGGCGAAAAATGTGCCGAGCCTTTCAAAACGGCGTTTCCACTTGATGTTGCTCCATCCTATCGACTGCATCACGCTGGCGATGCCGTGCGAGAGGTGAAACCATATCGCGACAATCCAAATCAGATACATGATGCTGAAATAGTTGTGTGAGAATATGAATTTTATTTGTTCGATTCCATCTACAGGCTCGTTGCCTCTAAGTTCCTGAAGTTGCATCTTCGACCAGAAGTCGTAAAGATGAAACGCCAACCCGTAAAGCACTATCAATCCTATCACGAGCATGTTTTTCGACGCCCACGACACGTCTTCCGGGCGCTCGTTGACGGCATAACGCCGTCTGCCTCGCGCCCTATAGTTCTGCAATGACAGTATGAAAGCGTAAACGACATGAATCACCATCAAGATGGCGAGTATTATGGTGCCTACGACTGCATACCAGTTGCCGCCGAGAAACTCGCAAATCCAACGGTAGCCGTCTTCCGAGAAAATCGCCACGAGATTCATCGCGCCGTGAAAAAGCAGGAACAGCGTCAAACCTGCGCCGGACACCGCCATTATCAGCTTTTTCGTCACTGAGGAAAAACCTTTTTTACCCATGAAAGAACTATTTTGTTACAGTTTACAAAAGTACAAAATATAATGACAGGATTGAAAAAGATTTACATGATTTTTTTGTTCATTTCGACTGAAGCGAAGCGGAATGGCGATTTTTTTAATTGAAAAGCATAAAGCTTGGAATCAGGCCGAGTTCGTGGGTGCTGATTAGCGTGCCGGCGGCGGAATAACGCAGCAGGTCACCATTTTGGACGTAGTTTTTCGCGTCGGTGATATAAATTTCTCCATTGTCGGGGTTGACCCGCATGCCGTAAAACAGTCTTCCATCGGCGGTAATGAACGGTGTCTCAGGCAGTTGTGCATCATCGACCGACATTTTATAAACATTCAGGGCACTCATGCCGCCGTTCATGAAATACAGCGTCTCCCCCGCCCCATCTATTGCCAATCCGTTGGGATAGCTACCTTCTGAGAGGTCGAAACGCTTGACAATCTGATGGTTAGCAGCATCAATACAGATAATCGCGGGGTCTTGTGGAGCCTCATAACCTCCACTGCACGACACCCAGACATGATTATTCTTGTCAACAACCATTGCATTTGGCTCCTGCGCGACTTCAATTGTCCCGACAAGCTCATCACTCTCACAATCAATCACTTGCAGGGTATTGTTTGAAGCACCTGCAATATAATAATTCGACCAGTTGCTCATAAACACCTCGCCGCCTACTTTTACCATCGCCTCGGTGGCACTGCCTGTCTCAACGAATCGTTTCTCTAAAGTGTTGAGATTCAACGACCAGAAGCCGGGACTTGTCAAATCTGTCACGTAAGCCTTGTCATCGCTGACAGCAAGCATATTTCTCGGCGAAGTGAAGCCATCAATTTTCGCCTTATATAGAATCGTCGCGGCATCCACCTTATAGATATATTTGCTGTTGTTAACGACGATATACAAGTCATCGCCAACCTTTGCCAACGACTGCCCGACATCGCCAATCGGGGCGTTATTCACCTTGAAAAACAGATGGTTTGACACCGAATCGCCGCCGATGTCATAATACGACAGCGACGCATTGGCATACGTAAAAGTGCCTTCATTTAGAATAAAAAGCCCTTCCACCGGATTAATGTGTGGGACATACGGCTCGGCCGCCTCTTTTTTATTGCAGGACGCGAGTGCGACAACAACGCCCAAAAGCCAAATAACTCTTTTCATAACTTGAAAAACTTAAAATTTATAATTCAGACTCACTTCAAAACTTCTGCCGGGCATGGCGCGCCAAAGGATTGCCATGTAATCGACATCAGTGAGATTGTTGATTTTAAACTCAGCGTAAAATTTCCCGATTTGCTTGCCGACGGAGACGTGGCACAACGTATATGAATTCAAGCGGAATCCATAGAATTCATTGGCATTCATGGTGGTTTTACGTCTCCCGGTAAATTCTATGGTATAAGTCACATTCCATGTTGTCCATCTCAGCTCGGCGAAAGCGTTGGCATGATGTAATGGTATGTAAATCAATTGCATACCATCCTCATCAGTAGTGTGACTATAGACGTAATTGCCTGAAGCGGAGAAATGCCAGTTATTGAAGTCATAATTCAGCTTCAAATGTGCCTCGATGCCGTATGCCACCACTGTGCTCACGTTTTCCGGCACCCAATATCTGTATGTCGTCGGCACCCATTGTATCCAGTCTCTGACCTGCGAATAATATGCCCCGAGGCTGCTCTCTACGGAAAAACGTCCGAAAGTCCTCGAAAACATCATATTCCCATCGACAGTCCTGCCGTTTTCCGGTTTCAAATCCGGATTTCCGCCCGGATTCCAATACAAATCATTCAGACTCGGATTTCTGAAATTATGACTGTATCCAGCGTTGATTTTCAAGCCCTTGACAAAAACGGCATTATACGACAATGTGGCTGTCGGGAAAAATCCTGCCGACTCCCAATCGACCCAGTCGTTTCGCAAAGTAAGACGTAAATCAATGGGGTTCAGCACCTTACCTGTCACGGCCGCATAAAACGACAGCACGTCACGGTTTTTCACTCCATCGTAGTTGTTTGACCTTACTTGTTCGCGGTCGTATTGTATTTTCGCGTTTAGTTTCCACGACCGGAACAAATCCTGCTGCAGATCGGCGATCTGGTGAAAAATATCTGCATCGTTTCGCGAGTTGATGTGCGTTACCGGTGTGCCTATGTCGGTGTAAGACTCGAGAAAATAATGCTGTTTCTCGTAAAAATACGCTGATTTCACCTCTATTTTACCTGTTTGCCAATAAGTCTTATAGGAGATAAAGTTTCTTGAATAGCTGTTATCGGTATATTCCTCTGTGTTTCCGTTATTGACATTAGGCATAATCTGCGGGCAGTCGCGCTTACTCCATTGGTTCCACGACACTATGGTTATCAACGAGTTACGCTGTCGCCATTGATATTCCGGCATCAAGCCGAAATCGACGAAGCCGGCTTTTTTTTGCTTCATCACCTGATGCGGGATAACGCCTATGTTGTCGTACTCGAAGTCGTTGTCGCTTGAGGTGCGATAAGCCTTCACCCGCAACAGGTGATTCGCCCATGAGTAACCGGCAGTGATGTAAGAGCCGAAAGTGTTGAAACTGCCGTATGTCTGTTTCAGGTCGAGGACAAGGCCTTCCCCGAAGTGTTGATTTGTCTCGATATTTACCATTCCGCCGAGTCCTCCGCTGTTTGCCGACGTGCCGCTGCCCCATTTCAGGGCCACCTGTTCCGTCATGAACACGGGGATGGTGCTGAAGTCAACCTGTCCGAGTGATGGTGCGTTGAGTTGGAAGCCGTTCCACAGCACGATGGTGTGGCTCGCGGTGGTGCCTCTGAATGAAGCCGTCGCCACGCCGCCCGGACCATACGTCTTGATGAAGACAGGGCTGTGTTGTATGAGCAGCTGCGACATTGTGATGGTGTTGAGACGTTTGAGCAGAGCGGTATCCATCTTGCGTTCCATCGCCGCTTCCGCCGAGTTACGCCGCACAATGCCGGCACTGACCTCGACGGTCTGCAGCACTATCGTGTCTTGCGCAATCAAGGCAAAAGACATGCCAAGAAACAGTAACACAAACAATTTCTTCATCATAACATGAATTCTCCGCCCGACTTTTATCCCGAAAGTCTCAATAGCCGTTATTTTCAGGCAGGTCTTCTGACTCACTTCTTACGCCCGCGTCTTCCCGTTTATGTGGGATAAACAGTGACATCTGCGGGTGCTACGAAAGCTTACAGCAGCGGGAACTGTACGGGATTTCCACCCGATTCCCTATTAAGCCTTGCGGCACCTGAAATCGGTTGCAAAGATACTAAAAATAGTTGATTCAAACTACTCTTGCAAGATTTTTTTTCCTTGAGGATATTCTTTGGTCTTGCCTTTCTGCTCTCCGTTTTTGAATGTGGCCTCTTGTCTCACGCTTCCATCCTCATAAAACTCGTATGCATGGCCGTTTTGTACATTGTCGGCAAACATTTTCCGTGTCTTCACGACGCCATTTTCGTAAAATGTCTCCTGCAAGCCATCAAATTTCCCGTTTTTATAGGTGTATTTGGCGACCATCTCACCCTGAGTCTTGTCTTTGTTGGCATACCATATCGTTACGCCGTCACGCTGACCGTCTTTATAGTTCGAGGTCTCCATAATAGTGCCTTTGTCATAATATTTTGTTGATTCGCCATTCATCTTACCAGCTTGATAATCAACATTTTCCATCACGATAGCATTCTTAAATCTCAAATATTTGCCATCCATCACGCCGTTTTTGTATTCAACTTTCTTACCGATATTGCCTTGTTTGTCAAAATCGATATAGAGACCTTCTCTTTTGTCGTCGGCAAATTGAATGATAAAATGCGGCAACTCCGTATTGGCATAAGTCTCGGTCCAAGTGCCGGTTTTTTTCCCGCCGAGCACCGGTCCGTAAACTTTCACACCTTTATTAATATTGACATAAGTGCCATCCGGTTGGTCACTAACGACAATTTTATCTATTGTTTGTGCAAATCCAACAGCACAAAGCATTGACAATAAAACAGTTACAAATACCTTTTTCATAATTACATCATATCATTGTTAAGATATTCATCTATAGCTTTTGCGGCTTTTTTGCCTGCACCCATGGCGAGGATCACTGTGGCGGCTCCGCTCACCGCGTCGCCGCCAGCGAACACGCCGTGACGTGTGGTGCGTCCGTCCTCCTTGGCGAGGATACATCCGTGACGGTCGGCGTTCAAGCCCGGTGTCGTCCTGAAAATCAACGGGTTAGGCGAGGTGCCGAGTGCCATGATGACCATATCTACGTCGAGGGTGAACTCCGAGCCTTTTATCTCCACCGGACGTCTTCTGCCCGAGGCGTCAGGCTCGCCAAGTCCCATTCGGACACATTGCATGCCTTTGACCCAGCCGTCTTCATTGCCGAGTATCTCGACAGGGTTGCAGAGCAGGTCGAAGACGACGCCTTCTTCCTTAGCGTGATGCACCTCTTCGGCGCGTGCCGGGAGCTCAGCCTCCGAACGACGGTACACCACATGTACGTCGGCACCGAGACGCAAGGCGGTGCGGGCCGCGTCCATGGCGACGTTGCCGCCTCCCACCACAGCCACTTTCTTGCCTATGTAATTCGGCGTCTCATAGCCTTCTTTATATGCGAACAAAAGGTTGTTTCTTGTGAGGAACTCATTGGCAGACACCACGCCGCAGAGGTTCTCGCCCGGGATGTTCATAAACTTGGGCAGACCGGCGCCTGTGCCGATGAATATCGCATCGAAATGCTCGTCTTTCATCAGGTTCTCAATCGAGGCGGTACGACCTATCACCACATCCTTGAAGAAATGGCCTCCGAGACGCATCACGTTTTCAACCTCATGACGGACGACGGTCTCTTTCGGCAGACGGAACGAAGGGATGCCGTATGCCAACACGCCGCCGAACTCATGCAGAGCCTCGAACACCGTGACGTCGTAGCCTCTCACGAGAAGCTCCTTGGCGCATGTGAGACCTGAAGGGCCGGAGCCGATGACAGCCACGCGCTTGCCGTTTTTCTTGACGGGCTTGGTGAGGTTGATGTTGTTATCACGTGACCAGTCGCCCACAAAACGCTCGAGTTTCCCGATGGCTATAGGCTCGTATTTCACGCCCATCACGCATTTGCCCTCACACTGTGTCTCCTGCGGGCACACACGGCCGCACACCGCCGGCAATGCCGAGTCCTCATCGATGATTTGAGCTGCGCCGAGGAAGTCGCCTTCCGACACCTTTTTCACAAAGCCCGGGATGTTGATGTTCACCGGACAGCCCGTGACACACTGAGGGCGGCCGCATTGCAGACAGCGTTGTGCCTCCACTATGGCTTCGTCGGCAGTGTATCCGAGACACACCTCGTCGAAGTTATGGGCGCGTACCAACGGGTCTTGCTCAGTTATCTTAACGCGATGTTTCTTGTCGCGAGGCTCATCAATGATGCCGCCCACATGACACTTATGATTCTCCGCCTTCTCCTCCTTTTCAAGTTGCTTGTGCGCCACCACGTTGTTGTACATCGACTGACGTTTCATGGCTTCCGCGAAATCGACCTTTGAGCCGTCGAACTCCGGTCCATCGACGCAGGTGAACTTGGTCTGACCGCCCACGCTGATACGGCAGGCGCCACACATTCCGGTGCCGTCAACCATGAGGGCGTTCATCGACACCGTGCATTTGATGTTGAGTTTCTGCGCGAGCTGGCACACGAACTTCATCATAATCATCGGGCCGATGGCGATACATTCGTCATAATGATTGCCTTGATCCACAAGACGTTGCAGCATGTCGGTGACCACACCTTTATATTCAGAGCTGCCGTCATCGGTGATGACGTAAAGATTTGACATCGATGAGAGCTCGTCTTCATACACGAGGAGGCTGTGTGTGCGCGCTCCGATGATGACGTCGGCCTTCACACCGTTGTGGTACAGCCACTTCACCTGCGGGAAGATAGGTGCGATGCCCACGCCGCCACCGATGAAGACGTATTTCTTGGTCTTGCGTTCCTCATACGACATGTGTATGAACTCCGACGGACGGCCCAGCGGACCTACCACATCGAGGAATGTGTCGCCCACCTCGTATTCCGCCATCTGACGGGTGGAGTTTCCGATAGCCTTGAAAACAATAGTCACGGTGCCGTTCCACGGGTCGTTGTCGCTGATTGTGAGCGGGATACGCTCGGCCTTTTCTGTCATTTTGATGATGAGGAACTGTCCCGGAAGAGCTGCCCTCGACAGACGAGGCGCCTCGATTTCCATCATGAAAGTGTCCTGTGCTAATTCTTTCTTGTTGACTATCAGATACATATCTTTGAATTTTTAAATTTTTCGACTTAAAAACATTAGTTTAGAAACTACAAAATTAGAGTATTTTTTTAATAAATACAAGATTTTTTTAAAAAATATCCTTTTTTAGACCTTAGATTTTAGGGGGAGGGTGTATAAATGAAGGCTGAAATTTTCACCTATTAAAAACAGGTGTGGAATTTTTGAAAAATAAAAAAAGAAATTTAGCTTGTGATGGTGGTTTCAACTAATTTTATTATCTTTGCGGTTTGAAATTTTGAAATAAAACTTAACAAAATGAAAAGATTTTTACTATTTGTCGGCATTTTTGCCTTAGCGATGGGTAAAATGTCAGCTAACCCGGTCGATGCTCAGCACGCCAAGCAGATTGGAAGCAGTTTCTTGAATGTCAAAGCTCTCAAGACTGAGCTGAACCTACAGCTTGTTTACACCTCAGCGACACGCGATGCCGTTGACTATTATGTTTTTAACACTACTGACAACAACGGATTCGTTATAGTTTCAGGCGACGACTGCGTGAAGCCCATCCTCGCCTATTCCACCACAGGCTCATTCAATCCTGAGGATGTCGCGGAAGGTTTTGAGTTCATGCTCAACAGTTTCCGCAGCGAAATACAATATGTCCGCGAGCACGGCATGGAAGCCACTCCGGACATACGGGCGGAATGGAAATCGGTCTCGTCGTGCGGCCAACTAAACCCCAACCGGCAGTCACGCATGGTGGTCGGCCCGTTATGCCAGACCACATGGAACCAGAACTTCCCGTGGAACAGCCAGTGTCCCGAAGACCCCGACGGCAACGGCGGTCATGTCTATGCCGGATGTGTCGCCACGGCTATGGGCCAGGTGATGAAATTCTGGGACTATCCCGGCCGCGGAATGGGTTCGCACACCTACAACCCAAGCGGCTATCCACAGCAGACCGCGAATTTCTGGGCGACAGATTACCATTTCGAGCTGATGCCTAACGCCCTTGACTCCACCAGCACTGAGGAGGATTATTTCTACATCGCTCAGTTCCTGCATCATTGCGGCATTGCCGTGGATATGCAATACAGCGGCAACGGCAGCGGCGCTTATTCACAGGATGTGCCGCCCGCACTCAGCAATTACTTCGGCTTCTCGACAGGCGAATATGAGACTTTGGGCTATTGGGGCTGGAGTTGGTACTCCAACGAGGAATGGGCACAGATGCTTAAAGACGGCGGCTTGGATGAGAATATCCCTCTGTATTACAGCGGCAGCGACGATAGCGGAGCCGGCGGACACGCCTTTGTATGCGACGGCTACGATGAGAACGACTACTTCCACTTCAACTGGGGCTGGAGCGGCCGCGACGACGCATGGTGTCCTATCGGAGCACTCAACACCACGAAATATGCCTTTAACGACATGAACTCATTCATCGGACATATCGTTCCGCAAAATTCGGATTATTACCTGAGAGCCGACAGCGTGGTCAACTTCACCGTCACCGAAAACGATGATTTCAACGGCGTCACGCTCCGTTGGGACAACCCTTCAACAGACTTGAACGGCAACACTCTCTCCGACATCGACTCGATTAGCATCCGCCGCAACAACCAGGCTTTAGCCACTTTGACCGACGTGGGAGTCGGTGCTGCCATGAGCTATGACGACATCGGCTTGGAACCAGGTCTTTACGAATATGCCATCTATGTTACCACATCAGCAGGCGTGAGCCGTAACGTGTACCGCACCGTCCTCGTGGGCGAGAAATGCGATATAGTGTTCCAGCTCCACGATGCAGGCGGCAACGGCTGGAAAGGCGCGGCCATCAGCGTGGCAGATGAAAACGGCCAGCGTATCGCCGTCATCACCATGACGGAAGGCTCGGAACAGACAGTCACCATGCCGCTTCTCAGCCAGAATCTCAGCTTCATCTGGAACCACGGATGGTATCATACCACCGCACAATACGACACCGACGACGAGTGCTCTTTCAACATCTACGATGGCGACGGCAATGAGCTTTACGCCTCCGATGAACTTGAGGACGGAGTGTTCATGACGTATGAAAATAACTGCGAAGGCGGCAATGACGAGGTGTCTGAGCTTTCAGCAAGCGACATGCGACTCTATCCCAACCCGACCGACGGAATCTTGAGAATTGAAAGCGAAGGCACGATGAACATCAGCGTGCTTAACGTGTTAGGCCAAAAGATTCTTGAGATGGAAGCCACCGACAACGCCACAATCGACTTAAGTGACTGTGAGACAGGCATTTACATGGTCAGAGTCGAATCTGCTAACGGCATCAGCGTTCAAAAGGTTGAGGTGAAAAGATAGTTTACGGTTTACAGTTTACGGTAAAAAGAATTGGGGTTACGAGAGTGATTCCAATTCTTTTTTGTATCTTTGCAAAAATTTAAAACATTATATTATGGCAACAATAAAAGGAACTTACAAAGGCAACTTGCGCAACGAGATGACGCATATGCAGTCGGGAAACACCATCATCACCGATGCTCCGACCGATAACCATGGCAAGGGTGAAGGCTTCTCCCCCACCGATTTGGCATGTGCCGCATTGGCAGGCTGCATGATGACCATCATGGGAATCACTGCGCAGAGCAAAGGCTTCAACATCGACGGCGCCACCTACGAAGTCCAGAAGACGATGGCCTCAGAGCCGCGCCGCATCGGACAAATCGACATCGTGATAACATTCCCCAAAAACGACTACACCGACGCCCAAAAGGCGATGCTCAAACGTGCCGCCGACACCTGCCCGGTAGGGAAATCGCTGCATCCGGAGGTGAAAATTAATTTGGAAATGAGGTTTTAAGACTTGTCTAAATTTTATTAAAAAGTTTGAGGTCACAGATTGTGACTGTTTAACTAAGTCGTAAAGAATTTTGCATCTACTAAAAACAATATTCCGATATGGTTTTTTGCCGGATTTTCCATATTGGAATATTGTGTTTTTGCGACAACCATTCCTTGACACAGATTAATTTACACTCTCTTACATGTCTCTTATCGAAAGTCCTCTGGTTTCAACAGAATAGTCTTTGAAGGCATGCGTAGCATTAATAAACGAATCCGTCTTCCTTATCAACTGTTCAACTCTCAACTCATTATAATCTTTCTTTATCTCATAAAACATCACTTTATTATCCAACTCATCTGCAGCAATCAAATCAATCTCATCATGGCCTTTACGATCCCACCACCTGCCAATACGAGTAAATTGCCCCGATTCAACGGCTTTCGCATAAAAATAACGTTCAAGCATCAAACCGCTGAAAGTGTCGTAATCGCGCATGATTATCTCTTTCAATTTCTGATAATTCTCTATCTCAATGATGTAGCTATACTTGAAAACAAATCTAAACCAAAAACTATAAAATGCGTCATCAAGTTCATATCTCACATTTTTCGATGAAGATTTTTCAAACATCGGTTGGCGTTTCTTCAACAGTTCATATTCGCGTTCCAGATTTGTAAGATAACCGCCGATTTCTTTGCCAATAACATTTTCAATCTCTGTTCTGGTGTTGCATCCTCTTGCAACGCATGAGAGGATGGAGAAATAAACACCATAATCCCTGCCAAACTCTTCAATAAGACTATTCTTTCCTTCGTTAAGCATTGGCGAATTTGGACTTATTATATAGTCAATCATTGCCTCTTTGGTCAAAGCCTTGGCATCTACCAATAGCTGTACATATTTAGCAACGCCACCTGTAAATGAAAATAACGACAACAAATCTTCATTTGTATAATCAGGATTGGCATCAGCCAAAATTTGTTTTAAAACCAACGGACGGAAAGGCTTAATACGCAACTCACCAGTGCCACGACCATAAAGAGGCTCTTTCTTGTCTTTGAAAATCTTGTTCATCATCGAATAAACCGAACCGCAAACAATTAAATTTATATGCGAAGTCTTCTCATATTTGTCCCAAACACGCTGCATATCACTGAAGACTGACGAGTTCACCCTGAAAAACTCCTGAAACGCATCGATCACCAACGTGAAATGCTGTTTTTGGGAAACCTCCATAAGCCATTCGAAAATATCAATAAACCTATCACATTTACCCAACATTGAAACATCTAAAACTCGTTTAATCTCATCAAGATACGACTCACACAAATCGCTTTCCGACTTCCGCGCCACAAAGAAATACAACATCGGCTCACCTTCATACGCTTTCAGCAACAACGATGTCTTTCCAATACGTCTGCGCCCTGTAACTACAGTAAATCTTGCATTATCAGCAGACTGTCTGTAAACTTTGTGAAGGTAATCCAACTCTTCCAATCTGTCATAAAACTTCATATTTCTCCTTTCGTTTGTTCCGAAACCATCATTTCCGAAATAGCTGTTTCGTATAATAATTTTTTGCAAAAATAAACATTTTCGGTGAATAATCGTTATAATCACCGAAATTTTTTCGGCAAATAGCTGGATAATTCACCGAAACAGCAAAAAAATTGTGGGAACAGAACAATTCCATTCCCACAATTCATATTAATTAATAAGGTAAGGGACGCATTCGATGCGTCCCTATCGATTAATCGTTGTACTCAGCCAAGACCTCTTTCACCTTGTCGGGTGTCAGACGGCCATAGACCTTGTCACCAATCATAGCGACCGGTGCAAGACCGCAGGCGCCCACGCAGCGGAGACAGTTCAACGAGAACTTGCCGTCTTCTGTTGTGCCACCGACTTCGATGTTGAGCTGGCGTTTCAGCTCGTCCAACACCTTCTCCGCGCCACGCACATAGCAGGCGGTACCAAGACACACCGAAATAGGGTGTTTGCCCTTTGGCGTCATCGTGAAGAATGAGTAGAACGAAACGATGCCATAGACTCTTGACACGGGGATGTTCAACTCCTTAGCAACAAGTTCCTGAACCTCTGCCGAGAGATAGCCGTACTCACCCTGTACCTTGTGAAGCACGTTGATAACCTCACCACCGTCATTACGGAACGACTTGCAAACATCCTTAATGAAGTTGATTTTATCTTCTGATAATTTAATAACTGCCATAATATTCAATTTTTAATTTTCCAACAATTATTTTTCGCTAATCTCAACATGTTCTGACTTGTCGAAATAGTGTGTATGCAGCAGCTCATGCGACTTGTGGCTGCATGGCTCGCCGAAGTACTCAGCGTACAGCTTCTTGATTGACGGGTTCTCGTGTGACTTACGGATCGGTTTGCCCTCGTCTTCACGATAGATAGCCTCTGCACGTTTCCTGATGATTTCGCTGTTGCCATGGTGATATGGCTGACCTGCTCCACCGACGCATCCGCCGGGGCATGCCATCACCTCGATAGCGTGGAACTGTTCCTTGCCTTCGCGCACTCTCTCGAGGAGCTTGCGGGCGTTGGCCAGACCATGGGCGATACCGATGTGGATAGGTGTGCCGTTGAAGTCAACCCAAGCGTCACGGACGCCGGCGATGCCACGAAGCTCGGTGAACTCAACCTTCTCAAGCTTCTTGCCTGTGAACACCTCGTATGCTGTACGTGTGGCAGCCTCGATAACACCACCAGTGGTACCGAAGATGACAGCGGCACCTGTTGACTCGCCGAGCGGATCGTCGTAGTCCTCAGCAGGCATATCCTTCAAGTCGAGGTTGAACTGCTTAATCAAGCGGGCTAACTCACGTGTCGAAAGGACGTAGTCGATATCAGGGTTACCGTCTTTATAGAACTCCTTACGTTTGCTCTCGTATTTCTTTGCCAGACAAGGCATGATGGAAACGACGACGAGGTCTTCACGGTTGATGCCCATCTTCTCTGCCCAATAGTTCTTCGCCACTGCGCCGAACATCTGCATAGGTGACTTGGCTGTTGAAGGGACGTCGAGCATATCAGGGAAGTTATGCTCAAAGAAGTTGACCCAGCCTGGGCAGCATGATGTCAGGATAGGAAGTCTGACGCTCTTGTCGCCCTTCATGAACTTGCTGATACGGCCGAGGAGCTCTGTACCTTCCTCCATGATGGTAAGGTCAGCAGCGAAGTCGGTGTCGAACACATAGTCGAAGCCGAGGCGGCGCAATGCTGCTGCCATCTGGCCTGTGACGATGCTGCCTGCCGGCATGCCGAACTCTTCGCCGAGGGCGACACGTGTGGCAGGAGCTGTATTGACGATGACGGTCTTCTTAGGATTGTTGATGGCTGCCATCACTGCGCGTGTGTCATCGACCTCGCTCAAAGCGCCGACGGGGCACACCTGCACGCACTGACCGCACATCACGCATGGCGAGTCGGTGAGGTCTTGCTCGAAAGCAGGAGCCACCACAGCCTGGAAGCCGCGGTTCACTGCCGACAAGGCACCGACGGTCTGTATGTTGTTGCACACGTTCTCGCAACGGCGGCACATGATACATTTGTCGATGTCGCGTACTATTGAAGGTGACATATCCTTACGGTATGTCGATTGTTCACCTTGGAATGGGATGTCGCGGATACCGAGGTTCTGCGCGAGCTTCTGGAGTTCGCACTGTCCCGACTTGGCGCATGTCAAGCAGTCTGTCGGGTGGTCGGAGAGTATCAGCTCGACCACGGTGCGGCGGGCGTTGATGACGCGCGCGCTGTGTGTCAACACCTCCATGCCTTCTACGCAGTCCGTAGCACATGCCGGAGCAAGGTTACGACGCGGACGGCCGTTGAAGTCTTTGACCACTTCCACAACACAAACACGGCAGCCGCCTGGTTTGTTCTCAAAATTCATTCCTGCCAGCTCGAAATAGCAGAGGGTAGGAATATGAATACCGGCCTTACGGGCAGCTTTCAAAATTGTTGTGCCTTCTTCGACCTGAATCTGTTTGTTATCTATTGTTACATTAATCATATTATTATCTCCTCCACGATTTTATTTGACAGAAATGGCATTGAACTTACATCTGCTCATGCAAGCGCCGCACTTGATACACTTGGTTGTGTCGATTTCCATTGACTGGAGCTTGTGACCAGGTGCTGTATAGCTTGTCCTTGAGATGGCTTCCGCCGGGCAGTTCTTGGCGCATGCGCCGCAGCCGATACACACTTCCTTGTCGATGACATAGTTCATGAGTTTCTTGCAGACACCAGCGCGGCACTTCTTATCGACGACGTGCTCAACGTATTCATCCCAGAAGTTGTCGAGTGTTGACAGAACCGGGTTTGGTGATGTCTGACCGAGACCGCACAATGCCGTGTCTTTGATGACGGCAGCGAGGTTACGGAGCTCCTGGAGGTCGTCCATGGTTCCGTTGCCTTCCGTGATCTTGGTGAGGATTTCGAGCATTCTCTTGTTACCGATACGGCATGGCGAGCATTTGCCGCAGCTCTCCTCGCATGTGAACTCGAGGTAGAACTTGGCGATAGCCACCATACATGATGTGTCGTCCATGACGACCATACCGCCTGAGCCCATCATTGAGCCTGCCGCCATCAGTGAGTCGTAGTCGATAGCTGTGTCTAAGTGTTTCTCTGTCAAGCAGCCGCCTGAAGGACCACCGGTCTGGACGGCTTTGAACTTACGGCCGCCCTTGATGCCGCCACCGATTTCGTAAATGATGTCGCGGAGGGTTGTTCCCATAGGCACCTCGATAAGACCGACGTTGTTGATCTGACCTGCCAGGGCGAACACCTTTGTTCCTTTTGACTTCTCCGAACCGATTGATGCGAACCAGTCGGCGCCCTTTGTGATGATGATCGGGATGTTGGCGAATGTCTCGACGTTGTTCACGTTCGACGGTTTTGCCATATAACCTGAAACAGCCGGGAATGGTGGTTTCAAAGTAGGTTCACCACGTTTGCCTTCCATCGAGTGGATGAGAGCTGTCTCTTCACCGCAAACGAATGCGCCGGCACCGTAGCGGAGTTCTATATCAAAGTTGAAGCCGCTGCCGAGGATGTCGTCGCCAAGGAGACCGTATTCACGGGCCTGAGCGATAGCCACCTGCAGACGGTGGATTGCCAATGGGTATTCAGCGCGGATATATACGAGACCTTTTGTAGCACCGATGGCGTAGCCGCAGATGGCCATTGCCTCGATGATGGAGTTCGGGTCGCCTTCCATGATGGAACGGTCCATGAACGCGCCCGGGTCGCCTTCGTCAGCGTTGCAGATGACGTATTTCTGGTCGGCCTGGTTCTTTGCGCAGAGACCCCATTTCACGCCTGTCGGGAAGCCCGCGCCGCCACGGCCACGGAGACCTGACTTGGTGATTTCGTCGATGACCTGCTGTGGTGTCATCTCGCCAAGCACCTTAGCGATAGCTTCATAACCACCGCGTGAGATGTATTCATCGATGTCTTCCGGGTTGATGAAACCGCAGTTACGCAGAGCTATACGGAGCTGTTTCTTATAGAAACCCATGTGCTTCGAGTCGGCGACATGCTGTTTGTTTTCCGGATCGAGATACAAAAGGTCGGTAACCTTACGACCTTTGATGATGTGCTCGTTAACGATCTTCTCGACATCTTCAGGTGTAACCTGAGTATAGAAAGTGTTGTCAGGAAGCATCTTCACGATAGGGCCCTTCTCACAGAAGCCGAAGCAACCTGTTCTGATGACCTGAACTTCATCTTGCAAACCCTTCTCTTTCAAGACTTTTTCGAAGTTTGCCATGATCTCATCACTTGCAGATGCCTTACATCCGGTACCGCCGCAGCAAAGCACGTGCGTTTTGATTTTTGTCATATAAAGTCCTCCAATTTAGAATGAATGATTAGATTTTCTCATAGTTGACGGGGATGATGCCCTCGACGAGCTCGTTGTTCATGACATACTTCTCAAGGATCTCGTCTGCGCGTTTGTTGTCAACGTGGCCGAAGACTATCGGGTCTTTGCCCGGGACCTTCACCTCGATGGTCGGTTCCGCGTGGCAGTAGCCCATGCAGCCCGTCTGGGTGAAGACAACGCCGAGTTTCAACTCGTCAGCCTTCTCCATCATGTGTTCCATGACCTGTTTTGCGCCGGCGGCGATACCGCAGGTTGCCATAGCGACTTTCACCTGAACCATTGCGTCAGGGTTGTTGCTCTTCTCACGAAGGTCGAGATTCGACTGTAATTTCTCTCTCATGGCCTTCAGTTCTGCCAATGATTTTACTTTTGCCATATTTTGTAAAATTATGTTAATGAATGATTTATGAAATTTTTGCCTATATTTTCAACATATTTTATCAATTGGCAAATATACAAAATCTTTTGAAACAAAAAAAATTTATTGAAAATAATTTTCCGAATATAGATTCCGAATCAAAACGCGATTTAAGTTTGCAGAGAAAGATAAAATTCCTGATATGATATGGGATGCGGAAGCCTGATTTTTTCTTAGCCTGCGATTGATTTTGTATTCGTTTATTCCAATAACGTTTCTGTTCCTTGTTCTATTGCTCAGGTTTGGTGTCCTTGCTACAGATGCGCGACATGCAGCGGTGGCGTTGCGTGGGAGTGAGGCTGTCGGGCATGGGGCTAATATTTGATTGTTGTATAGTTATATCCGTCTTCAGACACCTCAATTGTATTTTCATCAACAATGTTGATGTCTTTATAATTAGCCCCACTTGGATTTGCACCAAACTGTCTGGCAAATCCCATCAAACCATTGCAAGTATAAATGTGAAAACGTTTTTCGTGCAAATGAAATGTCTCGTCCACAAAACAGCCTAAACATTCGTTCTTACGGTTGATATAAACAACTTGTTCTTTCCCTTTCACTTTCTTGAACATGATGGCGATATCATTTTTGTCAAACAATCGGTAAGGGTAAGTGTAATCAAATGGAATCACCACGTTGTTTTGCATGTTGATGAATCCTGCTTTGCTGCCTTTTTGGGCAAAAGCATAGCCTTTTTCGTCAAATTCGCCCAATTTCTTGTATTCGAAAGGAATTATAACCTCACGATTAATGTTGATAACGCCATACAAACGATTACTTGGAGACAGATTCACGCTTTTAGGTACACTGGCGAAAATATGTCCGTCATTGCTACAAGATTCAAACGTACAATTATCGTCATCCTCCAATAGGATTGTTGACAAGTCGATAGAAAAAATGGTAGTATGATAAGAACTGTCTTTGATAAGTACAAATCTATCAAAACTGAATTGTATATCCCTACAATTACCATGATTGACAAGCCTGTTCAAATATCTGTCAATAATATTGTATCCCCCTGTGCCATAGAAGTCATATATCCAGAACAATGTATTCTCACTGTTTATGGGCTTGCAATTATAATCAGGAAACATTGCCTTGATTTCATCGGGAGAGTACTCTTTCTCAAAGGACGATGGAGCGACCAACAGCGGGATGGGTTCTTCAACGTATTCCTTATATTCGTATCCAAGATATGGCTCATCAGGATTGCTTCTGCTATAAAGAGTACCATTCCGGGAAAAGAACAAGGGATTGTTTTCATCAACATCTATGTATGGGACACATTCTTCAGGAACATCTATACATTCCTCGTAAAAGAAATCTTTGGCAATTTCTTTCATTGTTGATGGGAAGTAAATGTAATTGTTTTGATGTGTAAAGACATTCCATTCTATCGACTCAACACCTTCGGGGAGAATCACTTTTTCGATGTAATTGCAATGAAATGCGTCTGAACCTATTTTTTTCACCGAAGATGGTATGGATATTTCCTCAATTTCGTTATACTCGAAACAACTTGGTAATTCAAAAGATTCACATTTGGAACAATGGACAAGCACCCTGTGGTCAGGGGAATAAACATTGCCGTTCTCGAACACAAATACATCTGTATGTTCTTTGTTCAGCAGAAGTATCTCCATAAGACTCGGTGTTTGGTCAAAATCAACATCAGAAGAGACATTCTGCCACAACTCATTTTCTTCTTTTTCTTTCACAGAAAACCCCGAAATATCTATTTGTTGCAGTTTCAAGTTTGCCAATGCCTTGTCGAAATCCGCAATTTCTTTGACCGTTATCTCACCATTTAACACAAGGCAATCACAGTCGGTGTGCTGTTTGGTCCATTGTGTGAAATCATCTTGGAATAATTTGAATATGTAACTTTTCATGATGTTTGTAATGTCTCATTTGTTTCAATCAGTTAGTCCTGTTAGCGATAAAATAATACTTTGAGATGGTCTAACATATTTTATTTCAGAATCGTTTTTACCATCTTTCGCAGCTCCTCCATATTTGGAAGGAACAGCTCATATTTCGACACGAACAGGTTCGAATCCATGCCATACGTGGCATACTCCACCATCAGTTCGTCCTTATAGTGACTCATGATGATGCCAATCGGAGGATTGTCACCCTCCACGTTCTCTTCCTCAGCGTATAGGTACTCTTCACCACGTCCTCCGGAGACTGCACCTGCTGTCCATCCTTCAGAGATGCACTCCTTTTCATAGAACTCACGTTCCAACTCGTCGTCTATCGTTACCAGCTCACAGATATGCGACCAAGTTAATTTTTCAGATGTCTGACAAATTGGATACATCAGATAAAAGTTCCTCATGTTGTTCAGGTTAGGATGGCTATAACCACGTCCCACTCTTGCCCTGAGCAATTTCGCAAGATTCGACAACAGTGCCGTTCCATATTTGGCCCTTGCATTGCCATGCTGTTCAAACTCTACAATATGCCTGCCTATCTTCCAATAAGTGGTCTTCATCGTTTCATTGATGCTGATAGCCAGTGCTTGTTTGCTTTCTTCGATAACCTGCACTATCCTATCAGCCAGAGCGACCAACTCTGCATCAGGCAGTTCAACCTTAATTTATCTATTTCGTTTGCCATAAATATATAACGTCTTTGTTGGATTTCATCCTTCGTTTTCTCGCCATGCCAAAGTGAGCAAGCTCCCTTTGGTCATTTGGCTTAACGAAAACGTTCCTTATTCTATTGTTCAATTGATGACAGCGGCCAGTCTCTGTGGCATCTCGTTTCAGCCACTCATCGGTGGCATGGGTATAGTAGATGTGGTGCTGGTGTCGCGTATGCGGTACTTGGTATCGAAGAGGTAGGTATATTGTATGTCGCTGTCGACGGTCATTACTCTTCAGGCTCTACGGCCATCCACTTGCTGTCAAACCACTGGCGGCGCTTTTGCCACTGTTCAGCTGCCTGGAGAGCGTGCGACTTGAAAATATCGAAGTCCATCGCCAGCGGGTAGATGCGCTGGTTCGTCTCTTTGGCCGACAGCACATACATGCCGTGCCAGCCGTTGTCGCGAAACTCTTCAGAACCGCCGTTAATCATGCTGACAAACTTGGGCAGGCGCAGGAAGTCGCCGTCGAGCACAAACACCACGCTCCAGAAGAACGACTGCATGGCATGGATGGAAGGCTCGCGGTCGCGGGTCACACGGTCACGGATGCTCGTCTTTGCCTGTACACAACCGAAGCAGTACTTCTTCCCTTCGGCAGTCAGCACGCCGTACAGGTCGAAGATGTTCGCCTTTATCTGCTCCTTCAGCCAGCTGATGTCACGCGGTTCGTTGGCCAGTTCGCCGGCTTTAATCAACGTATTCAGGTCACGCTGCAAGATGATTTCAACGCCTGTGCCATACAGGGCGAGAGAGGCCAGTTCCTTGACCATTTCCTCGAAGGCATGACCGCTCGACTTCTTCCAGCTTTGGTCGGCACTGATTACCTTGTTGATTGTCTCAAGGTCAGAAATGCCCGATTTGCGAAACAAGTGTGCGCGGTAGATAGCACTCCATAGTTCTGCTACAGGCTCGTTGGGAAACTTGCGCAAGGCTTTGGTGATTGCAATGCGGATGGCCGACTTTTGTGCTTCGCGGTCGAACTCCTCTGCAAGTTTTTCAGACACAGGGGGCTTGTGTTCCGACTTTAATTCGTCAAAACACCGTGAGTATTCTTTCTGATAAGTACTCAGACAATATTTGTAATACTTGTTCTCCATATATGTTGTCTAATCGTTTTCTGCAAATATTTCTTTGATTTTCTTTCCCCAAGCGTATGCCAGCAATGGAGGTACGGCATCACCGATTTGCTCGTATTTGTCTTGCACGGTACGGTCAATGTGAGGCACGATATATGGTCCCCCGGCGAAGTTGTATGAATCGGGAAAGGACTGCAATCTGGCACATTCTCGTACAGTCAGCGCACGGTCGTAATCAGGATGCACAAATTCATCCAGGCAGTGGCTTGTCACGGTGGGAGAAGGCTCATCGGGGATAAGCCTATAGTTACGCTTTATAAACATTTTCTTTGGCAAGATACACTGCTTCTGCAGTTCTTCCCGTTCTTCTCCCTGGTAACGGTCGAACAGCGTTTTCAGACTTTCGCCCTGCCCTAACAAGCTAAAACGTTTGAGTGTACATTCACGATGCTTCATAGGCATGTGGTTCAATATCTCCTTCGACGACATCGTCTCTCTGTGCCAAAAAGCATCGTTGCGCATCAGTTTCTCAAAATCAGAATGTTTATCTGTGTATTCTTTGCCCTCTTGATTGCTGTTGGCTATGACATTGGGAAGACCAGCCAAAGCATCTTTCACAGTTACAACAGGGGTGTCGGACGACTTTGGCGGCTGGAGCTTCCATTCCGGGTAGCGACAGGCGAGGATGAAAAAACGATTCCTTTTCTGTGGTACTCCGTATTTAGTGGAATCCAGAATCACCTCAATATAATTTCCATATCCGGCAGCCCTCAGTTCTCTTTTTAGAATATTCACAATGAGGTCGCCCGATTGCTTGGCTTCACGTTTTGAGGTGATGGCTGGTACATTCTCAAAAAGGATCATCTTCGCATTGGCTATTTGTGCTACTCTTATTCCCTCGCGGAATAAGAACTGACGGTCGTCGTAGAACGAGCGCGAAGTGTTACCTGCCGTTGAAAAGGTCTCGCATGGCATACCTGATGTCACCAAATCTACACCATTAGCAGGGATGTATGGCAATATTTGTTCTGCCGTCACCTTCCGAATGTCAGAATGGATAACATGCACTTCAGGGTGATTGGCAGTATATGTTTCACAACAACTCTTGATATACTCAATAGCGACCAACGTCTGCATACCGGCTGCATGCAAGCCTGTGCAAATTCCACCTGGCCCTGCAAAACAGTCAATATGGGTTAATTTGCCCTTTTGCAGCCTTACGTCACCTTCGTTAAAGACGGTTGCATCTTGTACCTGTGCCACTTGTTTGGTGTTCGCCACAGACAAGGCTTCCAATGTGGTATCTGTAAATGTGTTCCAAATGTTCAGACGATGCGGTTGATATTGCTCATAGAGGTGTTTCACAAACTGCAACTCGAAAACAAGGCGTAAATCCTTGAGGTCGTTATCAGGTTCCCCTTCTTTCCTTGTTCCCACTCGTGCTATCTTAATGAGGTACAAATCACGGATGCCTGTAAAGCCAAGCCCGCATTTAAAACCAAAGAATGGCATGAAATAGTAAAGCTTGTTGAGTGCTATGGTAGATGGGAATTCTTTGCCAGTATAATATATCTTTGCGGTACCATCAAGAAAGTGTCGAACATTGTCCTTCTTGACATTGCAAATCAAAACATTCTTGGAAACATCCAAATCGTCCAAGTCAATCTCCTGGCTTGGGTTCTGGACAATCTCCTTGGGATATTCCATTTGCAACTGAAACAAATCCAATTGCTGAGGTTGCTGCTTTATATTTGTTCGTGCCATTTTAGTCTTGTTCTTATGAGTGCATATTTACATGATGTCTTTGTCCATATAAAAGTTTACTCTATAATTGCGATGCAAAAATACTCATTTTTTACGAATTACAATCCTAAAACCTCTATTATTTCATATCTTCTTTCGCTATTTCATCTTTTTTCAACACATTCTACGCGAATAAAATCCACTTACCCCACCTCTCTTCTTGCTTGCTTCTTTCATCCCCGGGTCACCAAAGGAGCATCAAAGGAGTACCAAAGGAGCACCAAAGGAAGCGTACACCTCCGTCAGATCTCCGTTACATCAGCGTTACATCTCCGTGAGACCGAAGATGGTTCAAAGCAGCTGTAGCCCTTGTCTATATTCCTTCGTCTCATGTATCATATATTCTTAACGCATTTTATTCTCTATTATTTTGGCTAATCAGACTTACCACTACTTTGGCCATCACATCCTTCTCTTCCGGGCGACTCTCGGCAATCATCAGGGTGAGGGCGACAAGGGTACTGTCTGCAACGCGCTTACTACCGTCTGGACGATAGAGGATGCCGTTGTTGTTGAGGGAACAGGCTTCTTCACGCCATTAACGTGTAAAAAATGCACGTTATTCTCGTCGCGTTGCAGTTCTCCCTCACGGAAGGCATTCAGCACATGGCGTCGGATGTTCGATTCCTCCTTGCTGAATAATGACGACATCTGGGCCACATTCAGCCACACCATGTCATTTTCCAGCCTGACATCAATCCGGGTCTGCCCGTCGTCGGTCTGGTATATCACTATCTTGTTATCTTCACTCATTGTACCTTCTGTTTATTACATATTTGGAATGCTCCGTGGAGCGTTCTTGTTTCTTGCTCTCTTCCACCCCTCTTCTTGCCTGCTTCTCCCATCACCGAGGGCATCTCCAAGCAAGACAAGGTTGCGACACGTTTGTCATCCGAATACTATATCGCAACCTTTCCTGACAAGAAATCAAAGACGTTGAGGATTAGAATACCATCGTCATTCCGATAGGTGGGTTGCATGCCCCCTACAATCACAACCTTCTGGAAGCTGTCGTTGATGCGCTTAAGGGAGTTGAATTCCTGCTGTTGCTTCTCTATGGAGGGAAGGGCAAAGGCTGACTGGATGTAGAGACGCTCGTAGCCCTTATTGCACACAAAGTCCACCTCCAACTGTCTGCGCTCGCTTTTCCCCTCAGCATCTTTACCAAAATACGTCAATTGCCCTACATCTACAGAATACCCCCTGATGCGAAGTTCGTTAAATATAAGGTTCTCCATCAGATGCGTCTCTTCGGTTTGGCGAAAAAGCAGCCTCGCGTTGCGGAGGCCCAAATCCTCGAAATAGTATTTTGCGGGGGTGTCAATATATCGCCTGCCCTTGATGTCGTATCGCACTGCCTTGTTGATGATAAAAGCATCCTGCATATAGTCCAGATAATTCTTTATGGTATCTTGCGTGATGCTGCTTTGCTTCACCGACCGGAACGTGTTTTGTATCTTGTGCGGGTTGGTAAGCGACCCTATACTGCTTGCAATGACATCTATCAGTTCCTCCAAATCATGGTCTAATTGTATGGAATACCTTTCCTTGATATCACGCAGATACGTCTGTACAAACAAGCTTTGCAGATATTCTCTTTTCTCGTTCTCGTCATCGGTTGTCACCACCTTGGGCAATCCTCCATACTGCATATACTCCAACAGCAGATTCGTGTCATAGCTATCGGGATTCTGACGAGCAGACATAAACTCGGCATAGTTCAGCGGGTGAACCATGATACTTTGGCCACGTCCTCTGAATTCCGTGATAACATCTTTTGACAGGAACTTGGCATTTGATCCCGTAACAAAGACATCTGCATTCTTTATATGCAGATAACTGTTAAGCACATCCTCAAACTCTTTGACCAGCTGTATTTCATCGAGCAAGACATAGTACATGCCCTCATCGACGATCCGTGCATCAATATACCGGAGCAGGTTGTCAGGGTCCCGCAGTTGGCTGTTTCGTCTGTCTTCCAAATTGACTGTCACGATATGGTCGGTTGGGACTCCCTCCCCCCTCAGGGCATCCGTAAACAGATTAAATAGCAGGTATGACTTGCCGCTTCGCCGCATGCCGGTAATGACTTTTATCATACCATTGTTACGACTATTCAATAGTTTTTGCAGATACAAATCACGCTTAATCTCCATAATACAATCGATTTATTTGTACATAGACACATATTTTTCGACTGCAAAGATATGACTTTTATTTTAAACTACAAAGCACTAATTCGATTTTTTTGTGTATGCACACATTTTTCGCTTTGTCTTCGCGCCCCAAGCATCGATGACACAGGCTTTAATCCTTTATTTAAACAACGCCTTATCCGTTGCCGTATTACCTCTTTCATCTTACATCAGCCGTCTTTTAGCAACCCAATTATCTGCCAATCCGCAGGCAGCCACTCCACGCTCTCCAATTCGTCATTCGCCAGCCACCGTGCCGCCTCGTGCTCATTCAAATGCAGCGCTTCCGTCAGCAGCGAGCAGAGGTAGCAATGCATCGTCAAATGAAAAGCCGGATAATCATACTCCACCGTACAGAGGAACTCATCCACGTTAATCTCCGTTGATAGTTCCTCCCGAATCTCCCGCTTCAAAGCTTCCTCAGGTGTTTCTCCCGGCTCAACCTTGCCGCCCGGAAACTCCCAATAGTCTTTCCATTCACCATATCCCCTCTGCGTGGCGAAGATACGTCCATCAGCGTCGCGGATGATTGCTGCAACGACTTTTATCTGTTTCATATTTCCTCCAATCCAAGTGATTTCAAATACTCGTAAGTTCCGTCATAGAACTCCGGCAGGCGTGTGGGGTCTTCGGGGAAGCCTTCGGGGGTGAGACGGCTGTTACCTTTGGGAACACAGATGATGATTCCCTGGCGGGCACGGGTCAACAAGACGCGATAGGCGTTGAGCATATACTTCTGATTCTCCTTGTTGTTCTCCGGATTCCACTTGTTCTTGCCGTTGAACTTGAAGAAACTCCACGTCCCGTCTTCGCACCGCATGTCGGCATCCCAGAGCACACAGGCAAAATCGAGTTCCAGCCCCTGGACCTGTATTTCTGTGGCGGCATCTTCCAGATAGTTCGAAGAACGGATATCTGTTTTGTCTTCGAGGAACCAATGCACGGCATTGTCCTCGTCCTGGGCCAGAATATGTACCGCCAAGGGTTTGAAACGTGCCGCAACTTTGGTTACCAAAATACCTGTCTGCTGCGAGCCACGGGCCTGTTTTCTCAGCCAAGCCCTTGCGGTATCCATGTCACGGGTAAGCACAATCGGGTAATTCCTGCTTGCAACGTCTTGGTAGAGGTCTGCTGCGTCCGGGCGGAAGGCAAGCATCGACTGCACAAAAGCTGACAGTGTCTCCGCTCTGAAGGAACGAAGGCTTACGGCAAGATGCAAATCCTCGGCAAAGGTCACTTTGTCATTGCCCTCAAGCAACTCATTGACACGTCCTTCGGCATATTCCGCATCCGTCAGCTTGTCTGAAATATAGACATCCCAGCTTTTAAACCTCGAATTCAAGGCCTTAATCCATTCCGTGATACCAGCTTCGCCTGTATTGATTTCCTGACCGCCGCCTACTAAACAGACGATGACAGCCCAGTCCTCGCGCTGGTCGAGTGACCATATCAGGAACTCTGCTTCCGACATCGGGAAGTTTGGCACCTTCAGCTTGTTGCCGTAAGTTCCTCCTCGTTTCAAATATTCAGCGATACGCTTGTGCGTCCAACTGCGCTGCGCCTCATCGAAGATGGCCACATGCTCCACCTCGCCATAGCCTGTATGCTCAAGGTGGATGGCTTTCTCCGGGTCTATTTCAACGACGCCGTTCTCCACGGGGTTCTTGATCTTTGCCAGCATATTGTCGCGATAGCGGTGAATGATTTGGATGAACTCGCTCACTTCCCGCCTTGAGTCAGAGAGGTTTTTCCGCTCGCCTTTTGCGCTGCATTTCTTTTGGTTGTCGCGCGCCAGTGCTTCTGTAAGCACGGCCACCAACGGCCCGTTGCCGGACAGATACACAGCACCGTTCTCCTTGTCCAACTCGCCATCCTTGTATGTCTGCTTGATGGCTACATCCAATCCCACCAGCGTCTTGCCCGCCCCCGGGACACCGGTAACAAAGCAGATGCTTTTTCTCCCCTGGACCTTGCTCTGCTGAATAACCCGAAGAATATAGCTGATAGTACGGTCTGTCGAAACCTTGTCCGCTTCGTGGCGAGTAATGTCTTCAACCGAGTGGTTTTCATAAAGGGCACGGGCGGCTTCGATGATAGTGGGCGTGGGAGTATAAGGACTGATTATCCAATTGTCTATCGTCCCCGCGTCCGTAGCCTTCGCATGATTGAGAATGCCTGCTATAAGGTCCTGAAGATTCTCCGCTCCGGAAATAAGCGGGTTGTATATTTGGTCGTCATAGACAGAGGGCCGAAACTCGGATGTCGATGTAGCGTGTTTAGTCGGAACCAATATTGGCACAATGACCCTGTCGTGACTGAAACGATGGAAGTTTTTCAGGTCGAGTGCATAATCCATCACCTGCTCCACATCAGCCTGCAGAGCGTCCGTCTGTCCCACCTTGAATTCAAGACAAAAGATGATGCCGCGCAGCAGCAGAACCACGTCAATCCGCTTGCCTAAACGGGGAATCTCGTACTCAAAAATGACCTGTGCATCCTCATCTTTCCATGGAATCAGCACTTGTTGCATGATGTCTATCTCGCCCATCCACGCCTCATCGGTCGTAGTAAGAGCCTCGCCATGATAATTGTTATGCAGTGCTCCGAGAACCGCAAGGCGTTCCTGCTCCAGAAACTCCTTGACAGTCGCTATGTATAAACATCTGTCAGCCATTATTCCTATTTGTTTTACTTCTTTATTGTTCTTTGCTCCGTGGAGCGTTCTTGTTTCTTGCTCTCTTCTTGCCTGCTTCTTTCATCTCCGTGTGTCTCCCATCGAAAACTCACATCCGCAGTATCGCTGGTTGTAAAACCCGTATTCCTTAATGATTTCAAGCCGCCGCTCGCTCAACCCTCCCTTGCGCCAGTTCTGCGCCCAAAAGGTGACGTCGGGATAGTGCGAAACAGCAAAATTTCCCGCCTCTTCAATCTGTTCGAGTCTCTTCCAACGGCTCGACGCCAAGGTGGTCGTCAGCACCCTGATTCCATGCTCATGAGCGTATTTAGCAGCCCTTAGAAGCCTGTATTTGAAGCATTTGAGACATCGTCCTCCCCTCTCAGGCTCGTCCTCCAAACCCGCCATCTCGACAAGCCAAGCCTCGTGGTTGTAGTCGTCGTCGATAATCTCCAAGCCAAGCGATTCCGCATAACGCGTGCACTCGTTTTTCCTTATCTCATACTCCTCAAAAGGAAAGATGTTGGGGTTGCAGTAATATATAATAGGTGTAATGCCGTTTTTCAACAGACATTCTATTATCGCTGACGAACAAGGTGCACAGCAGGTGTGAAGCAGCACTCTCGTGGCTCCTCCAGGCACTTCTATTTCAAATCTCTTCTTCATTTCACAGAAATCGGCAGCCGGAATCGTCAGAAAACGCCGTCGCCATCCTCAGATTTATCATGCTGCAAAGTTAACATTTTTTTCGTCATCGGCAACGAAACGCGCCATCCTAATCAAAAAAAATTAAAAAAATTGCAAGTCTGTAAATTATTTCGTATATTTGCAGTCCTGTTTGGATTTTTTAATCATTAAATTTTAAATTTTGAATTTTTTAAATAAAATCAAATGAAAGTACAAGAATTAGTTGACAAACTGGGACTTAAAGTCTTAGCTGGCAAAAACGGTCTCGACCGTGAAATCGACGGCTGCTACATCAGCGACCTCCTCAGCGACGTGATGGGCAACGCACAGGAAGGCAACATCTGGATCACACTCCAGACTCACAAAAACGTGATGGCGGTGGCATCCCTCAAGGAGATGTCATGCATCATCCTCGTCAAAGACCTCGGTGCCAACGAAGACACAATAAACCAGGCAAACGAGGAAGAACTGCCGATTCTACAAACCTCCTTGCCGACATTCGAAATTGCGGGACTCGTTTACAACCTTTTAAATAGTTAGTCAGTTAATCAGTTAGTCAGTTAGTCAGTTTAATTTGATAACTGAACAACTGAACAACTGAACAACTGAATAACTGAACAACTGAACAACTGAACAACTGAACAACTAAGTATCGTGGAGCTCAAAAAGTACAGGGCGGATCTTCACATTCACACGGTGCTCTCGCCGTGCGGCGATATCTATATGTCGCCCACCGCCATCGTGGAACAGGCGAAGAAACTGCATCTCGACATGATTGCCATCTGCGACCACAACACCACACGACAGGTGAAGGTGGCGCAACAGGTGGGACGCGAGATTGGCGTGTTCGTCATCGGAGGCGTGGAGATAACCACACAGGAGGAGGCTCATGCCCTCGCCTACTTCGAGAACGACGAACAGCTCGACAAGTTCCAGGAGTTTCTCGACGAGCATCTGCCGCATATCCCTCTCGATGAGGAGAAATTCGGCTATCAGCTCATCGTCGATAAAGACGAAGAAGTAGTGGGCGAAGAGGAATGGCTGCTGTGGTCGGCTCTCGACTGCGACCTTGACATGCTCTACGACAAGGTGCACGAGATCGGTGGGCTATTCGTGCCGGCGCATGTAAACAAACCGGCGTCTTCACTGATGTCGCAACTCGGTTTCATCCCACCCGACCTCAAAGCCGACGCACTCGAAATTTCAAAACACGTCAAAAAAGAGGATTTTTTAAAGAAATTCGCATATCTGAAAAGGTTCATGTTCACCAAGAGCAGCGACGCGCATTTCCTGCATATCATAGGCGAAGTGCACTGCGTGCTGCACATGTACGACCTCTCCTTCGACGAGTTCCGCAAGACCCTGCATGGCGAGGACGGACGCTACATCGATACTGAACCTCAGGAAAAACTACAACTTTTATACGGATGAAAGAATTAGCATTACATGTTTACGACCTGATGGAGAACTCCACCGCAGCCAACTCCACCCTCGTCGAGCTGACCATCAAAGACAGCTTGAAGGACAACATCTATGCCTTCACCATCAAAGACAACGGCAAGGGCATGTCGCCGGAGTTTCTCGCCAAAGTCACCGACCCTTGGACGACGTCAAGGACGACACGCAAAGTCGGCCTTGGACTGCCTCTGATAAAGATGAACACCGAGAACTGCGGCGGAGGAATGAAGATTGAAAGCGAGGTGGGCAAAGGCACCGTGCTAAACTTCTGGTTCCAGCACGACAACATCGACCGCCCGCCGATGGGCGACCTCGCAGGCACCCTCGTGATGCTGTTCGCCGCTCACGAAGACATACATTTCATCTATAAACACATCACCGACGATGGCGATTTCGTGTTCGACACCGACGAGATAAAAGAAGCCCTCGACGGAATGTCAATGAACGACATCAACATCATGAAGTATCTGAAAGAGATGATTCAGGAAAATCTTGAGGAGATAAATTATAATGAATAGAAGACAGAAGACAGAAGACAGAAAACGTTGAGAGTTTCGTGAAATACAACTCCGATTTTGTTTACGACGACGAGTGGAAGAAATCTTTTTGTAAAGTGTAAAATATAAAATTTAAATATTTTAAAATGAAATTATCTGAAATAGCAAATGTTTTAAACGCCAAGGTGATTTGCGGGCAGGACCGTCTCGATGAGGAACAGGACAAGGTTTTTGCCTCTGACCTGATGTCCGACATCCTCACTCTTGGCGACAATTTCCCGATGATTGTCACAGGCCTGTGTACTATGCAGACCATCCGTACCTGTGAGATGGGCAACCTCGACATCGTCGTTTTTGTCAGAAAAAAGAAACCAACGGAAGAGATGATTGAACTTGCCGAAGACGAGGGCATGGTGCTGATGCAATGCGAATATTCCATGTTCAAGACATGCGGTCTGCTTTGGGAAGCCGGTCTCAAACCCGTTTATTAACAAAATTTATTATTATGCATCTGGAATACACAGTAATTGAAGGCGATTTCGTCAACGCAGGCTCAGCGTCAAGCTCGATAAAGAAAACCTTGAAACAGCTCAGCGTGAACCCGTCCATAGTGAAACGCGTCGTTGTCGCCCTCTACGAGGCCGAAGTCAACGCTATCGCTCATGCCTACGGCGGTGTCGTCACCGCCGACATCGACGCGGGCAAGATTCTGCTTCGTGTCATCGACAAAGGCCCCGGCATCCCCGACATCGACTGGGCCATGCAGGAAGGCAACAGCACCGCCTCACCGGAAGTCCGCAACATGGGCTTCGGCGCCGGCATGGGTCTGCCTAACATCAAGAAAAACGTGGACCGCCTCAACGTGCAATCGACAGTAGGCGTGGGCACCACCGTGGAAATGGAAGTTAATTTATCATAAAAGACTACGATTATGGCATTTTTTCACGCTCTACAGATTAACGAAAACGTTTGTGAAGGCTGCTCCCACTGCATGAGGGTGTGCCCCACAGAGGCTATCCGTGTGCGCGACGGCAGGGCACACATCAACGAGAACCGCTGCATCGACTGCGGCAACTGCTTCATCGCCTGTCCGCATAAGGCTGTGTTCGTCAAACAAGACGACTTCGAGGAGATCTTCAAATACCCGTGCCGCGTCGCTCTCATCCCCGCGGTGTTCCTCGGCCAGTTCAAAAACGACATCAGCGTGTCGCGAATCTATGCCATACTCAACGAGATAGGCTTCCAACACGTCATCGAGACGGAGATAACAGCGCCTATATTCACCGAGGCGAAAAACCGCTCGGAACGCGAAGACAACACCAAACCGCTCATCTCCTCGTTCTGCCCCGCCATAGTGCGACTCATCCAAGTGAAATTCCCCGGACTGGTGGAAAACATCATCCCTATCAAGGCTCCTCTCGACATCACAGCGATGTATATACGCCGCAAACTCGAGAAAGAAGGCTGGCGACCCGAAGACATCGGGGTGTTCTACGTCACCCCTTGCGCCGCCAAGATAGCCGCGGTGAAAAGCCCCGTCGGTGAAGAACGATCTCTGGTTGACGGCGTCATCAACATGGACTCGCTGTATAACCGCGTCTATAAGAAAATAAAAGAACAAGGCCACGACTACAAAGAGGTGAAACTGCCTATAGCACAGCTTACCTCCGACAGCATACTTACATCGCTGACAAATGGCGAGAGAAGACTGTCGGTGTCGGAGCACTCCCTGTCGATTGACGGCATCGACAACGCTATAGAGTTTCTGGAAAAGGTTGAAAATGAAGAGATTAAAGGTGTCGATTTCCTCGAACTGCGTGCATGCGACCAAAGCTGCCCGGGCGGCATCCTCACCTATAACAACCGCTTCCTCACCTGCGAGCGCATGTTCAACAGAGCACGCTACGTGGCGGGCAAAGAACGCCGTGGCGAGCTGACACGCGCCAAGGAAGTGGAGGACGAACGTGATTATCTGCTTGACAATATCAGCGTTGACGAGGTGGAGCCGCGCTCCATCAGCCTCGACCCCGACATCTCCAAGGCATTGGAGAAAATGAACAGAATCAAAGAGCTGGAACGCCAGCTGCCTCAGATCGACTGCGGGATATGCGGCGCGCCATCATGCGACGCCCTCGCCGAAGACATAGTGTGCAACGGCTGCAAGCTCTCCGACTGTATATTCATCCAACGTAATATGGAAGCTCATAAAACCCAAAAAGTGGAGGAATCTCTCAAAAGCATGGAGAACATCTGGGGCTATGAGAAAATTGAGAATTTCATTAAAAACAAATAAACAACTTAAAAATACAACAAAATGAGTATCAACGAATTACAACCAAAAGAAGTGTTTGAGAACTTCTACAGCCTGACACGCATCCCGCGTCCCTCGAAAAAGGAAGCTCAGGTTATCGCTTTCATGAAGAAATTCGGCGAAGACCTCGGTCTCGAGACCATCGTCGATGAAGCCGGCAACGTCATCATACGCAAGCCAGCCACTCCGGGTTATGAGAACCGCAAAGGTGTCATCCTGCAGGCTCACCTCGACATGGTGCCTCAGAAAAACGCCGACACCGTCCATGATTTCGAGAAAGACCCTATCGAGACTTACGTTGACAACGGCTGGGTGCGCGCTAAAGGAACCACCCTCGGCGCTGACGACGGTCTCGGCGCAGCAGCAGCTATGGGCGTGCTCGCTTCCAAAGACCTCGAACACGGACCCATCGAAGCTCTCTTCACCATCGACGAGGAGACAGGCATGACAGGCGCCAACCAACTCGCCCCCGGCTTCCTTAAAGGCGACATCCTTCTCAACATGGACTCCGAGACAGAAGGCGAGCTTTATGTGGGCTGCGCCGGCGGTATCGACACTAACGCCTACTGGACTCCTAAAATGGAGAAAGTAGCCGACGACATGTCAGCTTTCCAACTGATAGTCAAAGGCTTGAAAGGCGGTCACTCGGGCATGGACATCAACCTCGGCAGAGGCAACGCCAACAAGCTCATGAACACCTTGCTGATTTTAGTGTCACAGAAATTCGGCGTACGCCTCGCCACCATCAACGGAGGCAGCCTGCGTAACGCCATCCCAAGAGAGTCGTTCGCCACAGTGGTCGTCCCCACCGCAAAAGTGGAGAAGATGAAGAAACTCGTGGGCGAATACGAAGTGACGGTGAAAGAACAGTTCGCCAAAGCAGAACCGGACCTCGCAGTGATGATGGTCGAGACAGAAATGCCGGCCGAAGTCATCGACAACAAGACTTTCAAGAACATGATGGAAGCCATCGCGAAATACCCTAACGGCGTCATCGGGATGTCGAAAGACTTTGAAGGCACCGTGGAGACATCGTCAAACCTCGCCCTCGTGAAACTCGAAGACGGCAAAATCATAACATGCTCTCTGCAACGCGGTCTCGTCGATGAGCTTAAAGACAAACTCGCCGACGACATCCGCAAAGTATTGGAAGCCCACGGCGCGGTGACCGAGTCAAGCGGCTCATACCACGGCTGGAAACCTAACATCGACAGCCCTATCCTCGCCACGATGAAAAAGGTCTATACCGACAAATTCGGCAAGGAACCGAAGGTGATGGTCATCCATGCAGGTCTCGAATGCGGCATACTCGGCGCGAAATATCCTAACTGGGATATGATCTCGTTCGGCCCTACACTCGTCCACCCGCACTCACCCGACGAGGCTCTGCTCATCGAATCAGTCAAGCCTTTCTGGGAATTCCTCGTGGAAACATTGAAAAATGTACCTGAAAAATAATTTTTCAAAAAAAATGTTTTTCGTATTAAAAACTTTTGTATTTTTGCAGTCCGAAATTTGAGGTAAAAGATAAAAATAAAATACAATGAAACGCACATTTCAACCATCGAACAGAAGACGCAAGAACAAACACGGTTTCAGAGAAAGAATGGCAACTGCCAATGGTCGCAAGGTCTTGAAGGCCCGTCGCGCTAAAGGCAGAAAGAAGCTCACGGTATCTGACGAGTATTGATTCTGCGAAGCCGTACCTAATAGTTAATTATTTAAGGTTAAAAAAGAGACAGTGTAAACACTGTCTCTTTTTTGTACTAATATCTCTTGTCTGTCAAGGTATTACCTTATCTATTCACTTTTTCGAGCTCGGTGTTGGCACCCCATTTGTTGATGTTAAAGGCGAGGTTGAAACGCAGAGTGCCTTCAAGCGGGTTAGTACCTGATGTCGCCGTGTTGTTAACCGGCACGAGGTATGACACGTCAAGGGCGAACACATTGTAGCGGAGACCTGCGCCGAATGTCAGATAACGACGATTACCCTTCATCTTGGCCTCGTGGAAGAAACCTGCGCGCACGGCAAACACCTTGTTGTACCAGTATTCAGCACCGACACTCAACGTAAATTCCTTCAACTCCTCGCTGAATCCGTCAGGAGCATCGTAAAACGACTGTATCATGCCCTGAATCATCGAAACATTGGGGTCCTTGCCCTTCAAAATGGTGCCGTCTTCGTTATAAATAGGAGGCGTCGGAACCAACAGCTTGTTCACATCCACCGCAAAAGCTATCGAGTTGTAGTCGTCGATGTTTACCAATATCGACGGACCTAAGCGCAAGTTGGTGGGCACAAAGTCGGTTCTTGAGTTGGCGTTGCTATAACTCATCTTACTTCCCATGTTGGTTATGGCGACACCCCATGAGAACGCTCCGTCAACAGGACCCATATAAATCGGCTTCTGATAATAAACACCTATATCGGCAGCCACCGACCACGCAGCTCGTGAGTTGTTGGTGACACCTTGCGTCAGATGAGAATAGATGAAACGACCGGCCACAGATGCCGACAGATAGTCGCCAAGCTTCCTCGAATAGCAAAGGTCTATCGCGAACTCGTTGGGCGAATACGTCCCTAAATCCTCGTTATTCGGACCGCGGAAATTAATCTCTCCAAGCGAGAAATATTTAACGGTTCCCGCAATTGTTGACTTCCCGCTGACACGTTTTGACAATGCAAGATATGCGATGTTCATGTCAGGAACGAGTTTCCGCAGCCAAGGGCTGTATGCCAAGCCAACGCTGAAATCATCTTCAATAAATGCGTATTTGGCAGGGTTCCAATGCATTGAATAAACATCGGGTGAGGTGGAAACACCCAAATCACCCATGCCGGCCGAACGAGCGTCGGGGGCGATAATCATAAACGGAACAGCTGTCGAGATGACGTTGTAATCAAGATTCTGACCCGTCTCCTGCATCTGTGCTTTTGCTATGACTCCTGTCATCAAAAGACTCATCAAAACTATAAAAGACTTCTTAATCATATATTTTAAATTTGTTGCAAAAATAAACATTTATTCAATAACGCCCACATATTTTATTTATTGTTTGGAATAAAAAAATCACCATAAAAATTATCTTGCGATAACAAGTTTGGAGAATCCTATCTCTTTTTCGTTTTTGCTGTTGGTTACCACCATGTTATAAATATACACGCCATTTGCCAAAGGCATCCCGCTGTCCGACGTGCCATTCCATTGTATCGGCTCAGTGCGTGTGGATGTGCCATATCGGCTTTCTCGGATGGTCTTGACAAGCTGCCCGCTCACATTATATATATTAATGGTGATGTCAAGATTGCCTTTCTGGTTGTGCTCAAAATAGAAACTCGTGTTGTCTGACATCGGATTCGGGGTGTTAAATGCTTTCTGCGCAACGAGATTGGCACTTTTCACCACCGTGAAATCAAGCGACACTGTAGTGGAATTATTATAGATATCCCACACCCTGAATGTCAGATGATGCTCGCCCTCATTGAGTCCATACAAACGATAAGCTATTGTCCCATAATCATTTGCATCTAATGGCGCATCGTAATATGCATTCAAATCATATGTCTTTTTGGTGGCTCCGTCCAAAGTCACCGTTATGTCATGCCCGATGCCGGAGCCTGTCATGTTGATGCCATGCTCATCCCTCACATAAGCATAAAACAGCGGATTTTCGTTGGTGATGCCTCCGTTCACGAACAAGGTGTCATCGATGAAGATGCGCGCCTCGGGACCCTGCAAGTCGGGAATAATCGTCGTGTCATAGCCTCCTACAATGATATTGCCATACAGTCCGTTGGCATCTGTCTGATAATCAGTGGCATAGAAACTAATAAGCCCATCGCCATAGCTGTAGTTGATGTCTTTAGGAAGCATAAAACTTATGGTGAACTCGCCGGCTTCCACCCTCGCCTTGCCGTCAAACAGCAAGCTGTTGCGAAGCTTGAAATTTCTTATCGGAGAGCCTTGATCTCCCTTGGTTTGGTATGTGTTTTCCTTATCGTAAACCGACACCCGCACTATGCCGTTGAAGTCGGTCATGCGGTTACCGAAGTTATCTGTTATCTCTCCTTCTAACTCCACGGTACTCAACGCCTTAAGGGTGTCGTTGCTTGCTGTCGCGATATTATTTGGCGACACTGTCTTGCCGTTTATCTTGTTCAGCACCACGTTGTTCTTAGGATATGCGAGACGTAGCGCCGGGTCGCCGAAAAGCGTGAAAACCCTTGTATATGACGAGCCATCGCGTTTTGAGTGGTAAAAAATATCGCCCATCGTCGGATACTCGCCGTCTTTCATCTTGAACATGTTTTGGTATGTACGTGTGAGCAGCGACTGGCTGCCGCCTGTCACCCTCGCCGTCGTTATCATGGCTATCGCGCCGCCTTTGTCGCTCGTGAACACCATCTCACCGGCCGAAGTCCTCGTGTGATCGTCGAAACGGCTGAACTCGCATGTAGCAGTGATGAGAAGCGGCAACATCGGCAGATTGCTCCATGAATTGATGTCGTCAATGGTCACAATACGCTCGTCGCCAAGGCCTATCTCTCCGCCGTGACCGTTATATCCAAGCACCAAAGTGCCTCTGTCTATCCTGTTGGAGATGGCTTCGTTCATCTCAGGACAACGTTGTCCGCTCGACGTCGCCACCTGATTGTAGGCGTCAAGATATATCTTGTCAACGATGACATCGCCTCCCCACTCGTTGATGTTGTTGGCGATAATCTCGCAATTGGTGATGAAGTCGGAGCTCTCGTCGTCGCACATCAAGGTTATGCTGTTGCGCCAATTGTTCATCACATCGCTGTTCTTATCAAGATAAGCGTCGATTTTATCAATCACCACGTCGGCCTGACCTGTGGTCATGACCGGCATCCTTCCTATGGGGATGTCGATGAGCGAAGAGCTTGTCTCCATATTGCCGTCATCATCATCTAAACATACGTAAAAATCGTCGGTGACAACAGATGGATTGAGTGTGCATGAGTTGAACGACTCCCATGTCGGAACGAGACATTCAGTGGTGTTCTTGTAATCGTATGAGGCATCACCGAAAAGCAGCACATACTTGAGTTTATGCTCATCACTGCTGTTGTTGTACAGCATCCTGATGAAATTGCGGATGCCGGCAACATCGAGAGCCCCGCACGAAAACTCATTGTAAATGTATTCCGGCTGCACTATGTCGATAATCAAATCGTCAATATTGGAGTGAATATCTCTCAGCCGCTCAGCATGTGACTGAAATCTTGGATGCGTAATGATAAGATAATCAATGTCTTTCTTGGCATGAAGATTTTGATTCGCCACCATACCGACAAACGTCGGCGTGTTGAACCCGCTGCCGTTGAATGCCACAAACTGGTTGTTGACATTGCCACTGACCTTAAACGACAACGTCGTCGCCGACAATGTGGTTCGCATCATCACCGGATTGATTGGGTCGGTCACATCCCACACCTTGATGTTGTTTGTGGCATTTTGTATCTGATAATCATAAACTTTGAGTGTGTCTGAGCATTCAGGATTGCGAAACTGCATGATGTCACCCGTCATCTTGAGATAACGCCAGGCATTGACTGAAATGTAATCCATCCATGCCACCGACGATGATGATGTCCTGTTATATGTAACATTTATATTAAAGGTGCTTTCGGCAGGCGTGAATCTCACCAGACAAGCAGTGTCATATCTCGCATAGACATGAGTGGTGGAATTCAGGAACGACTTGGAATACAACACATTGTTGTTATATTTGAAAGTCATCGACGCCGACGAGCTGTTGCGTGACGCCACAGCCGCCTTCATCCTCACCATCTTCGACATATTCAAGTTGCTGAAAGAGAATGAATAATCGTGTTGCAACGTGACGTCAAACCTGTCGAAAAACCATGTGCATCCCATATTGTTGATATTCATCTCATCTCGGTCAACCACTTGATAATCAATGAAATCAGTGACAGTCTCCGATGCCTCGCCGATGTCAGGCCGCGTGGTGATACGTCGTCCCGCCTCATCACCTATCGTCATAAACACGTAGGTATAGTCGGTGTACGGGTTTTTCACATGACCATAATATCGCATCGTGGCGTAATATTTCCAAACTACCGGGCCTCTGGCGTAAAACAGCACGTAATCATTCTCATTGAAAACACCATCGTCCTCGCCGGAAACAAAAACCGGAATCTCATACAGGTCGTCAGGATAATAATCCCGATTGATTTTTGGCAAGACACCGCCGCCATTATGGAACAATCTGATATTCTTCGGGTTGATGTTCGCCACATCGACACCCATTGACGCGAGGTCGGAATACGATAACTTATATATGCCCGTGGAAGCTACCGACATCTTGTACCACACGCCTTCACTGAGCTTCGAATCACCAGCAAATGCTGTGATATTAAGCATATTAACAAACACACAAACGCACATCAGCGTCTTTATGACACCGCCTGACAAAAACTTTCTTATATCCATTTTACAAAACATCCTGCAAAGATAAACAAAAAACCAAGACAATAACGTGTTTTTGCAAATATTATTGTTGAAAATAATTTCAAAAAAAATAAAAAAAATTTCTGTTTTCAATCGAAAAAAGTCGTATAATTGCAGTTTGAAAATATGATGAGGCAAAAAATCGTTTTTTTTATCATCAAATGCAATAATAACAAGGATTTTGAGTTAAAGGATTTGTATCAAACATTAAAAGAAATGCGTAATAAATTCAGATTTATCACACTTTTGGCGATTTGCAGTTGTAGTATTTTGCTGGTTTCATGCTTTAAAAAGTCATCAAGCAACAAGTCAATGGCAACAGGATGGAACTATAACAATCCTAATAACCAATACATTTACAACTTCCAAGACTTCAGCGATCAGAAGCCGGGACCGGGACTTGTGGCGATTCAAGGCGGCACATTCACCATGGGTGCCACTATGGACAATGTTTATTATGAATGGGACAACACGCCACGTCAGGTGACTGTCTCCTCTTTTTATATTGACGAGACAGAGGTCAGGAATATCGACTATCTCGAATACATCTACTGGTTGCAGCACATCTACGGTGCCGATATGCCAGAGATGGTAAGCTCGGCTTTGCCCGACACCATGGTATGGCGCAATTCATTGGCATACAACGAGCCTATGGTCGAGGTCTATTTCCGCCATCCGGCATACCGCGACTACCCTGTCGTAGGAGTGTCGTGGCTCAAAGCCAACAGATACGCCTTGTGGCGTTCCGACCGTGTCAATGAGATGCTGCTCATCGATGCGGGTGTAATCGAATACGACCCTGACCAGAATAAAGACAATTATTTCAGCACCGATGCTTATCTCACAGGCATTTACAATGCGAAAATAGCCAAAGGTGTCCCCGATTACAACAAAGGCGAGAAATACTCCCGTAACGCTAAAATGGAAGACGGCATCATGCTTCCGAAATACCGCCTCCCCACCGAAGCTGAATGGGAATACGCAGCCTTGGCTCTCATCGGTGCCACCCGTGACGAGCGCATAGTGGAACGCAGGACATACCCTTGGAACACCGACGGTCTCCGTACTGACGAGAAAGACCATATGGGTGATTTCACCGCTAATTTCAAGAGAGGCAGGGGCGACTACCAAGGCGTGGCAGGCTACAACAATGACGGCTACGACTTCCCGGCACCGGTAAAGTCATATTGGCCTAACGACTTCGGTCTGTACAACATGGCAGGCAATGTGTCGGAATGGGTCGCCGACGTGTATCGTCCCCTGTCATACGAAGATTTCTCGGAACAGAACCCGTTCAGAGGCAATGAGTTCACCAAGACCGTCATCGACTCAACCGGCAAGATTACACAGGTTCCGATGACGCAAAATGAGATATCCGACCGCCAAAACTTCCGCGACAGCTACAGCGTCAACCAAGGCGACGGTGACTATATGTCAACAATACAGACTGACTGGAACAACAAAGAGAAAGAGCAAAGCCATTATACAAGCAGTATGTATGACTATGGCAACACCACTCTCATCACCGACCATTCGCGCATCTACAAGGGCGGCTCCTGGGCCGACGGTCCGTACTACCTCAGCCCTTCCGTACGTCGCTTCCTGCAAGAAGACCAAGCATCATCAACCATCGGTTTCAGATGCGCGATGAACATGATTAAGCCGGCGTTCAAGAAATGATCGAACAGCTTTATAAACTTTACAAAAAAGCACACACTATCACCACCGACAGCCGCGTCATCAGCAAGGACTGCGTGTTTGTGGCGCTTAAAGGCGAGCATTTCGATGGCAACGACTTCGCCCTGCAAGTGGCGGAGGACGGTGTGGCGGCGGCTGTGATAGCCGACAGAAAAGACCTCCCGAGACACGAGAGGCTTTTTGTTGTGGATGACAGCCTGAAAACGCTGCAAGAACTCGCGCGACACCATAGAGAATGCCTCGGACTCCCCATAATAGGAATCACCGGAACAAACGGAAAAACGACAACCAAAGAACTCATATCCGCCGTCTTATCAAAGAAATATGATGTTGTTTTCACACAAGGCAACTTCAACAACCAGCTCGGCGTGCCTCTTACCTTGTTGAGAATCAAGCCTGAGACAGAGATGGCAGTAGTTGAGATGGGTGCCAACCACCCGGGCGACATCAACGAACTCACAGCCATCGGCAAGCCCGACTATGGCATCATCACCAATATCGGAAGAGCGCATCTTGAGGGCTTCGGCGGCTTTGAAGGTGTCGTCAAAACCAAAAACGAGATGTATCAATATATCGCGTCACACAACGGCACTCTGTTCGTCAACAATGACAACGAACTGCTGATGAATCTCGCTGAAGATATTAATAAGGTGACTTACGGTACTTCCGCTGATGCTGACATTCATGGCAAGATGCTTTCAGCCAATCCGTATCTCTCAGTCGAATGGAATGGCTATAAAATTGATACTCAATTGGTTGGCGACTACAATTTTGAAAATGTGATGACGGCGATATGTGTGGGCGCATACTTCAAGGTGCCGGCAAACGATATTATCGCGGCACTGTCAAGTTACTGCCCCACCAACAACCGCTCGCAGGTCATCAAAACGGCCAAAAACAGGGTGGTCATGGATGCATACAACGCCAACCCCACCAGCATGAGCTATGCCATAAGAAACTTCAGGAACATCTGTAAAGACGATAACCTACTGATTATCGGCGATATGCGTGAGCTTGGCGATGAATCAGAGCAGGAACATAAAACGATAATCGAACTTATTAAACAACTAAACTTCCAGAAAGTGTTTCTTGTCGGCTCAGAGTTTCAAAAAGTGTCTGATGGCACTAAGTTCCAGACTTTCACTGATGTTGACAGTCTCATCCGGCATCTGGACCAACATCCTGTCGCAGATAAAGACATACTCGTCAAAGGCTCCAACGGCATACATCTCAACAAAATCATCGATTCATTGTAAATGATTGAAAAACATAACATTATCGGTCTGATGTCGGGCAGCTCGCTCGACGGTCTCGACCTCGTTGATGCCGATTTCTGGCATGACGGACAATGGCATTTTGAAATCATCGCCAAAGACAACTGCGATTACAATGACGAATGGCGGCAGGCGTTGTCAAACGCATTCTATTACAATGACCATCAATTGAAAACACTTGATTGTCAATATGGCACATTCCTCGGTCAGGTCACGAAACGTTTCATAGAGAAACATGGCCTCAAACCGGAAATCGTCGCCTCGCATGGTCATACGGTCTTTCATCGTCCACAGGAACATTATACATTGCAAATCGGTGACGGTCAAGCACTTGCAAACGAATGCGGCGTTATGGTCATCAACGACTTCCGCACCGAAGACGTGCTTAAAGGCGGTCAGGGGGCACCGTTAGTGCCGATAGGCGACAAACTTTTATTCTCCGACTACCCTGTCTGCCTCAATATCGGAGGTATCGCCAACGTGTCGTACGACATTGACAGCCAACGTATTGCATACGACATTTGTATCGCGAACCAAGCGTTGAATTATTTATCAAATGGATTATCATTATCATATGATGAAGATGGCATGATTGCCCGCAGTGGACATATTGATAATCAATTGCTTACAGAACTTAATTCGCATTCATTCCATAATCAAAACCATCCCAAATCGTTAGGACGCGAGTTTTTTGAGGAAAACGTCAGGACATTGTTAGAAAAACGCGACGACATAGCTGACATGATGGCTACATTTGTAGAACATATCGCCATACAGATTACAAAATCAATTGACAATCAACCAATTGGAAACATGTTGATAACTGGTGGCGGAGCAAAAAACACATTCCTTGTGGAGCGTATTCAAGCGAATACAAAACACAATGTCATTGTTCCTGCCAACGATATCATCGATTTCAAAGAAGCCTTGGTGTTCGCATTTCTCGGGTTGCTCCGTAACCGTAACGAAATCAACGTATTGAAATCGGTAACGGGTGCTAAATCTGATTCTTCATCCGGCCAAATTTGGCATCCTGTCGTATAAAAATGTAGAGACGCACAACCATGCATCTCTACTACTAAACTACTAAGCTACTAAGCTATTAAGCTACTAAGCTATTAAGCTACTAAGCTATTAAGCTAAATTAGCATTGCATACCGCCGCAGCAGTTAATCACCTGACCGGTGACATAGCTTGAGAGGTCTGAAGCGAGGAATAACGCCACGTTAGCGACGTCTTCAGGTGTGCCGCCTCTTCTCAACGGAATCTTGGTAGCCCAGTCTTTTCTCACCTCTTCAGGCAAAGCTTTTGTCATGTCGCTCTCGATGAATCCGGGTGCTATGCAGTTGGCGCGGATGCCACGGCTGCCCATCTCTTTGGCCACTGACTTAGCGAGGCCGATTAAGCCCGCCTTTGAAGCCGAGTAGTTGGCTTGACCGGCGTTACCGCTCACTCCGACGACACTCGCCATATTGATGATGCTGCCGCCTCTCTGTCTCACCATAGTAGGCAACACCGCCTTGATGTAGTTGAATGCCGATTTCAAGTTCACCGTGATGACCGCGTCCCACTGAGCCTCTGTCATACGTAACATCAAGCCGTCCTTGGTGATTCCCGCATTGTTGACGAGGATGTCAACACGACCGAAATCTTCTACAATCTGTGCGACAGTCTTGTCAACGTCAGCGAAATCAGCGGCGTTGGAGACATAGCCTCTCACTGTTGTGCCAAGCTCGCTAAGTTCAGCGACGGTGGCCTTGATGTTGTCTTCATTGATATCTGTAATCGCGATATTGCAGCCTTCGAGGGCAAAACGCCTCGCGATGGCCTTGCCGATACCTCTCGCGGCACCGGTTATGATAGCTGTTCTATTCTTTAACATATTCGTAAGATTTTGCAATTTCTCCTTTACCTAACTTGATGATGTCTTCGCATGATTTCCTGAAATCGGCGCAACGTGTGGTGTCTTGGAGCATCAGATACCCCATGATGATGTAACCGACGGCCTCAACCAAGCGTCTGTGATGTGTCTCTTTGTTGCCTGAAAGCTCAAACATCTCCTTGTATCTCTCCGTCATGGCACGAAGCTTATCGCGCAATGGCAGCAATTCCTCAGCATACTCGAAGTTATCCAAGTCTGCGATGTACTTGAGATAAGCACCGTTTCCTAAGAAACGCGCCGCTGCCACTACCTGGAGCTGTGATGTGCCCTCGTAGATGGTGAGGATTCGCGCGTCACGATAGAGACGTTCGCATTTGTATTCCTTCATGAAGCCTGAGCCTCCGTGAATCTGGATGTCGTCGTAAGCTATCTGGTTCGCCCATTCGCTGGCAAACATCTTCAACACAGGTGTCAGCATATCTGCAGTCTTCTTGTTCGTCTCAACGTAACGTGCTGTCTCATAAAGCAATGAGCGAGCCGCGTCGATCTTGGCGCGCATCAGGTCAAGCATATCCTGGACTGCCACGAACTCCTTGATTTTCTTACCGAACTGTTCGCGTTGGTCGGCATATTCCTCAGCGTCGCGGACAGCAGCCTCTGCAAGTCCAACCGATTGTGCGCCAACGCCTAAGCGCGCGCCATTCATCAACGACATGACATATTTGATAAGTCCCATCTTACGGTCGCCGATAAGCCTCGCGGGAGCATTGTTGAACACAAGTTCTCCTGTCGGTGAGCCGTGGATGCCCATCTTGTTCTCTATTCTTCTCACCGTCACGGCTCTTTCTTTTCTGTCATAAACAAAAAGTGAGAGTCCACGGCCGTCGGTGCTACCCTCTTCCGAGCGCGCGAGCACTAATTTGATGTCGGCGTCACCGTTGGTGATGAAACGCTTCACACCATTGAGTCTCCAGCAGTTAGCCTTCTCATCGAAAGTGGCTTTCAGCTGCACCGACTGGAGGTCTGAACCTGCGTCAGGCTCGGTGAGGTCCATCGAGCAAGTGTCGCCTTTGTAGATACGTGGCAGATACTCGTCTTTGATGGCGTCGTCAGCGAACTTGAGAATCGTCTCGGCGCAGTCCTGCAAGCCCCAGATGTTGGCGAAGCCAGCATCGGCACGCGACACCATCTCAGCCGCCATCACGTATGGAACGTATGAGAAGTTGAGTCCGTTGTATTTGCGCGGCAACGCCATGCCGTAAAGACCGGCGTCACGCATAGCCTCGTGGTTTTGCTGCGTCCCCTTGGCGTAAACGATAGCGTTGTCAACGATTTTAGGGCCTTCAATATCAACCGCCTCGGCATTCGCGTCCAAAACGTCGCCGCAAAGCTCACCCACGATGTCCAAAACCTTGTCGTAGTTGTCAATGGCGTCTTCGACATTCTTCGGAGCCAGCTCGTCGTTCTCGGCGTCAATGAAGTCGTTTTCCTTCTGACGCACAATCTCAGCCATCTTAGGATGGTTCAGATAGAAAGCGAGGCTTTTATTATCTTGATAAAAGTTCATTATTTCTTACTATTTGATTTACAATATTTTATCATCTTCGACACGACATCTGCGGCATCACCGGTGATGACGTAGTCGGCTATAGAGTTGATTGGGGCATGCGGGTCGGTGTTGATGGAGATAATCAACGATGACTGTTCCATGCCCGAGCGGTGTTGCACCGCGCCTGAGATACCGCAAGCGATATACACTTTAGGACGCACCGTGACACCCGTCTGACCGACTTGGCGTTCAGGCTCCGCAAACCCGGCATCGACGGCGGCGCGTGTGGCTCCCACCTCTCCTCCGAGAAGGTCGGCAAGCTCATGCAAAAGCTTGAAATTCTCTTTGCAGCCCATGCCATAACCGCCTGACACTATGATTGGAGCACCTTTGATGTCGATTTTCTTCTCTTCAAGCTTACGCTCAATGATTTTCACGACAAAATCGGCTTCTTTCAAGAACTCCGCGGCGTTGAGTTTCACGACAGATGTATTCTTCTGTTTCTCAAACACCTCCTGTTTCATGACGCCTTCGCGTACCGTCGCCATCTGCGGACGTACGTCGGGACAGATGATGGTGGCGATGATGTTGCCTCCGAATGCAGGACGAATCTGCATCAAGTTGCCGTTGTCGTCGATGTCGAGGGCAGTGCAGTCGGCTGTGAGACCGCAACGCAGATATGACGCCACTCTCGGACCGAGGTCACGACCCACCGGCGTCGCTCCGAAGAGCACCGAATAAGGCTTCTCGCGCTCGATGAGCTTTGTCATCACACTGAAATGTGGCAACGTCTGATAAAACGACAGACGTGAGTCCTCAAGGCATAAAACGGTGTTCACTCCATGTGTAAACAACTCATTCTCAAGGCCTTGCAGATTGTTGCCAATGACAGCGGCATCAACGTTGACATTGAGTCGGTCGGCCAAATGACGCGCCTTGGAACAGAGTTCCAGACTCACATCAGCTATTCTGCCGTCGTCTTTAACTTCACAATAAACAATAATGTTATTCATTATTTACCTTTGATTTCTTCAACAACTTTGATTGCATCGCCCACCGTGACGATTTTCTCCGTCATGTTATCCGGGATGGTGATTTCAAATTCGCGCTCGATGTCCATGATAAGCTCAACGATGTCGAGTGAGTCGGCGCCTAATGTGGTGACAAAACCTGCGTCTTCCGTCACTACCGCAGGGTCGCAATTCAGTTTGTTAACGATGATCTCAGTGATTTTTTCTTTTGTATCCATAACCGTGATTTTTAATCTTGTTAATAAATATTAAATGTCAACTTTTTAAATCTTAAATCTTTGAATCTTAATCTTTTAATTAAAAAATGTGCGATGCCGTGAGGTCTTCAATCAGACCTCTGATGCCCTCGTCATCGCTGTTGATTGTGATGCTTTCTTTCTTGGTGAGAACGACGTTCTCGATGTTTTTCACCTTTGTAGGAGAGCCTTTCAGACCTAATCTCTCATAGTCTGGATTGATGTCATCGGCCGACCACATTGGGATTTCGGTGTTTTTTCTCTTGATGACGAGATGGGCGTGGCGTGAGCGGCATTCCTTGGCGTTGCCGTGTACTGTCACGAGAGCCGGGAGCTTTGTCTCTACAATCTCAATGCCGTGTTGCAGCACTCTCTTGAGACGTATCGTATCAGGTGTCACGGCGATTAGCTCGTCGGCGTAAGTGATTTGTGGCACGTCGAGTTTCTCGGCTGTCTGAGGTCCCACCTGAGCGGTGTCGCCATCGATAGCCTGACGGCCTGTGAAGACTACGTCATAATGACCTAACTTCTTGATTGCCATTGACAAAGCGTATGAGGTAGCGAGAGTGTCTGATGCCGCGAAACGTTTGTCGCTAACCACAAAGCCGTCGTCGGCGCCGCGGTACAAAGCCTCGCGGATAATCTCATTGGCGCGTGGAGGTCCCATGGTGATGACAGTCACTTTGACGTTGATGTTGTTCTCTGCTTTGATTCTATCACGGCACATCAGAGCCATCTCGAGAGCCTTCATGTCATCAGGATTAAAGATGGCAGGGAGAGCCGCGCGGTTGATGGTGCCGTCGGCATTCATGGCGTCTTTACCAACATTCTTGGTGTCAGGCACCTGCTTTGCCAGCACAACTATTTGAAAATCTTTGTTTTGCATTATATAAAAATTTATTTTTCTGTTCTTGGAACGAGGGCAAACGACAGGCTTCCGCTGACACATTGTTTTCCCGCGACGCTGAGTTTGGCGTCACAGAAATAGATGTTGGCGCGGTGAGCCGTCAAGACGGCGTCAACTTCAACGGTGTCGCCAGGAAGCACCTGGTTTTTGAAACGCACGTTGTTGATGCCCGTGTAGAATGTGAGCTTTCCCGGGAGGTCGTCCTTCATGAGAAGAGCGCACGACTGGGCCATAATCTCGCATAGGATGACACCCGGCACCACTGGGTTGCCAGGAAAGTGTCCCTGAAGGAAGAACTCATCGCCCTTGACGTGATATTTCGAATGCGCGACATGCTGGTCGTCAATCTCAATCTCGTCGATAAGCAACATGGGCTCGCGATGAGGCAGATAGTTTTTTAATTCTTCTTTTGTCATATGCTTTTCAATTTATCAAGTTTCTATATTTAGCCATTCTCCATCAGAAAGAACAGTGCTAACGGCTAATGGCTAACAGCTAACGGCTAAATATCATCGGTCTTAAAGCCACTGCGCCATTGTGTCCGCCGAATCCGAGTGATTCCGACACCGCTATGGTGAGGTCGGCTTTCACGGCTTTGTTTGGCGTATAGTTAAGGTCGCAAGCCGGGTCAGGCTCGTTGAGGTTGATTGTCGGAGGCACCATGCCGTCGCGAAGGGCGAGCACCGATGCAATGATTTCCACTGCGCCGGCGGCTCCGAGGAGATGTCCCATCATTGATTTTGTTGAGCTTATCATGGCTCTGCGCGCCTCTGTCTCGCCCAACGCCTTCTTCAACGCCGCCGTCTCCGACGAGTCGTTGAGTGCCGTTCCTGTACCGTGTGCGTTGACGTAAAGAACGTCTTTGCCATCGAGGTATCCTGCTTCATCTAATGCCATCTTGATGGCCTTGGCGGCGTATGTGCCTTCCGGATGCGGTGCTGTCACATGATGTGCGTCGCAAGTGTTACCATAGCCGCAAACCTCAGCGTATATTGTGGCTCCGCGTTGTTTCGCGTGCTCATATTCTTCGAGAAGCACTACACCGGCGCCTTCAGCGATGACGAATCCGGCGCGACGTTTGTCGAATGGCAGCGACGCCGCGTTAGGGTCTTCCGATTTCGACAGTGCCTTGGCGTTGGCGAAGCCTGCTATCGACAATCTATTAATAGGTGCCTCTGTCCCGCCGGCTATGACACCGTCGGCGTAGCCGTCTTTGATGGCGCGATAAGCCTCGCCTATGGCGTTAGTGCTGGTGGCGCATGCCGTCACCACAGGGATGCACACGCCGTGGGCATTGAAGCGTATGGCCACATTCCCTGACGCCATATTGGCTATCATGGTTGGGATCATCAGAGGAGACACCCAGCGCGGCCCTTCAGCCTCTAACTTGTGCATCTCACGCATCATGGTGTCGAACCCGCCGATGCCGGAGCCGATATACACTCCGAGACGGTCGGGGTCCCAGCCCTCCTCGTTGCCTTGCATGGCTTGCGTGGCGGCAGCCATGGCATAAACCGAGAATAAGTCGTTGCGACGCACAAAAGGTGTCTCAAGGTTGTACTCAGCGGGGTTGAAGTCCTTGACGCTGCCCGCCACCTTCGACGGGAGGTCAGCGGTGTCGAATTTGGTGATGAGGTCGATGCCGCATACACCGTCCATAATGTTCTTGTGGAATGTCTCAAGGTTGTTGCCCACTGGCGAGACAACGCCCATTCCTGTTATAACAACTCTTCTTTTTTCCATAATTAAAAATTTACCATTTCATAATCATTGCTCCGGACACGAGACCTGCACCGAAAGCACTGAAAGCGAGCAAATCGCCTTCTTTGAGGCCTCCGGCTTTTTTAACCTCGTCGAGAAGTATCGGAAGGCTTGCCGAGGAGGTGTTGCCATATCTCTCGATGTTTGTCGGGAACTTCTCTGTCGGCTGTCCGAGCATCTGTTCAATGTATTTAATAATTCTCAAGTTAGCCTGATGGATAAAATAAGTGTTTATGTCATCGGCTGTGATTTTAGCGTCTTGCAGAACCACCTTCAAGTCGTTCACGCATGTGGAGGTCGCGAATTTGAACACATCCTGTCCGTGCATCACGAGCGGTAGGTTGGTGGGGCCTTTCAAGTCGTATGGGCACCACTGCAGATTGTGCATCTCATAGAGACGGTCCCAGCCGTCGGAGCTGGTGAGACGTGTGGCGAGGATATTGTCGCCCGGTGTCAGCACAGCGGCTCCTGAGCCTGCGCCGAAAAGCACAGCGCATGTGCGGTCGTGCCATCCTAACATGTGTGCCGGAGCCTCAGCACATACCACGAGGACGTTTTTCACCCTACCTATTTTATAATATGCTTCAGCGATGTCGCAAGCGTAGATGAAGCCCACACATGCTCCGTTAAGGTCAACACATGGGCATTTTGCTCCTATTTTTTCTTTCACGATGCAACTCAGAGCCGGTGTCACATACTCATTCACAACGTTGGCGCAGATGACGAAATCGAGGTCTTTGGGGTCCATCCCGGCGTCATCAAGAGCCTTCTTCGCAGCGTCAACAGCGAGATCAAGGACATATTCCGTTGAAAGGACACGACGTTCCTTTATACCCGTACGAGTTGTAATCCATTCGTCTGAGGTATCGAGAATCTCTGCCAGCATCTCGTTGGTAACCACTTTTTTTGGTAGCGAACTGCCAATTCCTGAAATTTTCATTACACTATAGTTTTAATTTTTAATAATTCTGCTCTTCAAAACTGCACAAAAATAATCCTTAATGATCACATATGCGTATTTTGTGACGAAATTCAGAAATTTTGTGACGAAATTCGGTGTTTTGTGACGAAATTCGGTATTTTGTGACGAAATTTGGAAATTTTGTGACGAAATTTTTATTTTGTGACGAAATTATAAAAATTTTGTGACGAAATTCTTTTGTATTTATATATTTTGTATCTTTGCACCGTAAAAATTACGCTAATGAAAAGAAAAAAATTACCACATTATCTGATAGAGAAGAATAATCTTATTGTACAAGTGACAATATCAGTGCTCTTCGCCATTGCGTTTTTGGCCATATATATACCCTTATCCAACACGACAACGGCTTGGTTCTCATTAGAAGAAGAAGGCAGGTTCATATATACGGCGGTGTTCATCATCTTCTCGACCATCTTCCTGATTTTAAGCAGGATACTGATGTATTATCTGTCAAAACGTTTAATCCGATTCACCTTTCCGAAATATATCTTGTGGATTTTGGCCGAGATAGTGTTGATAGGTCTGTTCCATTCTTATATATCATTGGGAATCATGCATGTAGAAGGTTATTCGGTGGCATTCATTGTAGGAAAGAGCATACTTGTGACATTCATTGCATTGGGATTTCCCTTCATCGTGACCGATTTAAGCTTCGCCCTCCTTGATGCTCAGAGAGTCTTAAAAATAGCGAAAAGAGTGATATTGGCAAACGAAAAGACCGGCCAAAAAGAGGTCAAAATCACTCAGGGGGAGCCGCTTATCAAGGAAAATCCCGACATCATCAACTTCAACGACTATGCCGGAGCGTTGAAATTCACCGTAAAACTTGAAAACATATATTATATCAAGGCGGAGGGCAACTACGTCGTCGTCTATTATAATAATAAAGGTGGCATCAATTCTTTCACCTTAAGGAACAAGATTCAGGCCATAGCCGACACATTTGCCGGCACACCTCTCATGCGCTGTCATCGCACATATATTGTTAACACCAACAATATCAAGCTGATACGTACAGAAGATGATGGTTATTACATCGATTTCAACCAAGACGGACTCGAATCGGTGCCTGTTTCAAAGACTTACAGCAATATAATTGTAAAAAGATTCACTGAGATTTGATTTTTTTGAATTATTTTGTACTAAACTTGCCAATTTATAGTTATTTTTGTGTTGACAAATTTTAGAATATGAATTTAACAAGTTATTTATTGCAAATGCCTGTAAATGCGGCGGTTACAGAACCGACGGAAATCAGGATGTCGTTATGGGACATGACTGTCCAAGGCGGATGGATCATGTTGGTTTTAGGGATTTTCTCCATTATCGCGGTGTACATCTTCATTGAAAGGTTTATCACCATCAACAAGGCGTCGAAAAAAGACGACACTTTTATGGAGAGCATACGTAATTACATGAAGGACGGCAAGTTAGACGAAGCCAAAGCACTTTGTCAGCAGAAGTCCAGCCCGCTGTCGCGAATGATTGAGAAAGGCATCTCACGTATCGGGAAGCCGTTGAATGACATTCAGACAGCCATTGAAAACGTTGGTAATCTTGAAGTTAGCAACCTTGAGAAAGGCGTGGCACTTCTCGCCATGATTTCAGGTGCCGGCCCTATGTTAGGATTTTTAGGCACCGTCATCGGCATGATTCGCGCCTTTTATGATATGTCGATGGCAGGAAACAACATCGACATCGAGCTGCTCTCGACGGGCATCTACCAGGCAATGGTGACCACCGTGGGAGGCCTCATCGTTGGCATCATCGCCTTTATCTTCTACAATATCCTTGTCTCTCAAATAGATAAGGTGGTGAACCTCCTCGAATCGAAGAGTATAGAGTTTATGGATGTTTTAAACGAACCGGCAAAATAATTATGGCACTGAAACGAAGAAACCAGAGAAAAGTGGAGTTCAACTCGTCGTCAATGTCCGACCTCGTTTTCCTGCTCCTTATCTTCTTCATGTTGACATCCACATTAGTGGCACCCAACGCCATCAAGCTTTTGCTGCCACAAAGCAACAGCCGCACCATGGCAAAACAAACCGTGACTGTGTATATCAACGAGAAGAACGATTATTTTGTTGGAGAACGCCAAGTGGCTGAGAATCAACTACAATCGGAGATTATGATAGAGCTGAACAAGGCCAACACCCCCACTGAAGGCACTGTGGTGGTGCGCTCCGACAAAAATGTCCCGGTTCAATATGTAGTCAATGTGATTGACGCAGTGAACAATATCAACAACGAGACACATCAGAACCATAAGGTTTTGTTGGCAACATCAGCGAAAAAATGATGAGGCGGAACAAAAATAAGATAATAGCTATTGCTGTCACGGTGGCGGTGCATGTCCTCGTGGTGGTGCTTCTCGTCATCATGGCGTTGACGACACCGCTCCCATTACCCGGAGAGGCCGGCGTTGAGGTAAATCTCGGCATGTACAACGAAGGCATGGGGATGCAACAGAAGCCCAAGCCCACCAAGATTGAGGAAGCGCCGAAGCCGGAGCCTGTGAAGTCCGAGACGGTGACACAAGACTCCGAGGAAACGCCAGCCATCGAGGAGACAAAGCCCAAGAAAGAAGAACCTAAAATCGACGAGAGGGCGTTGTTCAAGCCGACAAACAAACCCGTCGAACAGCCGTCATCAGAAGGAAACACTGAGAATCCGGGCGACCAAGGCAATCCCAACGGAGGTCAGGATATATCCAATTATGTCGGACAAGGCGGCAGCGGCGGGGGGCCATCATACGACCTCGGAGGACGTAATGCCAAAAGCCTGCCAAAGCCAAGCTCCGACTTCAATGAGGAAGGCACCATCGTCGTTGACATCTGGGTTGACCGCGACGGTCGCGTTACAAACGCACAAATAGGCAAAGGCACTGACATCTTGAACGGAAAAATGCGCGAAATAGCAATAAACGCGGCCAAAAACTCGTTGTTCGCCCCCGACAAGAACGCCGTGGAACTACAAAAAGGAACGATAACATACAAATTTATCATAAGAGAATGAATTACGCTGAAACGACAAGCTGGATGTTCAACAAGTTCCCGATGTACCAGAAAATCGGGGCGAAAGCGTATAAACCAGACCTCGGCAACATAGTGGAATTACTTGATTTTCTTGGTAATCCGCAAAACAGATTCAAGACTGTGCATGTTGCCGGCACCAATGGTAAAGGCACGGTGTCGCACACCTTGGCGTCAATATTCCAGGAATGCGGATATAAAACCGGTTTGTACACCTCCCCTCACCTGCTCGATTATCGCGAGAGAATACGCGTCAACGGACAAATGATTGATGAACAGAGTGTTATCGACTTCATCGGAAACAACCGGTCGAAGTTTGAGGAGCTACAGCTATCGTTTTTCGAGATGGCTACGGGCATGGCATTCGACTACTTCGCAAAAGAAAAAGTCGATATCGCCATCATTGAAGTCGGGCTTGGCGGCCGTCTCGACTCCACAAATGTGATAAAACCTGAACTGAGCGTAATCACCAATATTTCCTTGGATCACGTGAACATGCTTGGCAACACTTTGACGGAAATAGCGTCTGAGAAAGCCGGCATCATCAAGCCTAATGCTCCTGTCGTAATAGGGGAGACACAAACTGAGACAAAAGACGTTTTCATCGCAAAAGCAGCGGAATGCCACGCTCCCATTTTCTTCGCTGACCAAATCATTGACTGCGACAAGATTCACATCGAATCGCTTGATTATCAGAAGTTTGACATCTGGAAAAACAACGATTTGTATCTTGAGGCGGTGGAATTCCCGCTTCTCGGATATTATCAGAAAAAAAACCTTGCCACAGTGATTTGCGCCGTCGAGATACTGAAAGAAAAGTTCAACATCGAGAAAAAAGACATCGTCAACGGGCTTGAATTTGTGGTCAAAAACACCAATCTGATGGGCAGATGGCAGATTTTGTGCCGTCAGCCATTAGTGATTGCCGACACGGGCCATAACGTGGGTGGCGTGAAAGAGATAACGATGCAGCTTAGTGATATGACTTTCAGGAAGTTACATTTCGTCTTAGGTTGTGTCAACGATAAAGACATTGACGGCATATTGAATCTGTTGCCACACTATGCCGAGTATTATTTCTGTAAGGCCGACATCCCACGCGGATTAGACGCCAACATATTGGCAGCCAAGGCATTCGAGGTCGGATTGCGGGGCAATATCTATGAATCGGTACGGCAGGCATACCATTCGGCACTCAACAACGCCCATTTCGATGATGTCGTTTTCATCGGAGGCAGCAATTTTACAGTAGCGGAGGTGATTTGATGGTCAAGGAGTGATTTTGTTTTGTTTAACAGAAAAATGAAAAGAGTCAGATTGATATTGTTAATGCTCGTGATTTTTGGATTATCGAGCTGCGCCATCAGGAAATATGTGCCTGAAGGCAAATCAATATTGATTGATTATCAAATCGTTAACGATTCAACAAACTTCAATATATCCAAATCGGAATTGACAAGTCATATCGTGCAGAAGCCAAACAGGAATTTGTTCGGATGGCTGCCGAGAGTCTGGGTTTACTACAAGACAATCAAAAAAACGGACAAAGGCTTTTATAGATGGATTAACACCAATTTCGGCGTAGAGCCGGTATATTACAGCAGCGTCTTCACTGCCGATTCCAAACGACAGATGGAGATTTACTTAGAGAACACCGGATTTTTCAAATCCACAGTGGAGACAAGCCAAACGGAGAAACGCAAGCGTTCAAAGGTGGTTTACCGGATAAAGCCTGAAACACCTTATAAAATAAGGGAAGTCAACAGGAAGATTTATGACAGCACCGTCGCGCAAGACATACATTACATTGATAATGAGATGCTTGTCAGGCCAGGTGACAATTACGATGTGTTCACCATGGACAAAGAGCGGACACTTATCACAACACATCTAAGGGACAACGGCTATTATTACTTCACGAAAGACAACATCAAGTATGAAGTTGACACCAATCTGATGGCCAAACAAGCGGATGTAACGCTCAGAATCAACGGTGACAATCATTATAAGTATAAGATTAACAAGGTCTTCATCTATCCTGATTTCGACGTACAGAATAAAAACACCATGCAGAACGACACGGTGGCTTACACCTTCTCATGGAGCAAAAACGACCCCACTCACCGTTTTTATTTCATTTCCACGCGAAAGCCAAATGTCAATTTCAAGACTTTCAACCAGGTGATTCAGAT
>FLNX01004300.1_pt1 | contig 150854 bp, 107 predicted proteins | sample 1140341 | NCBI WGS metagenome assembly FLNX01 (sample SAMEA3878208, study PRJEB12797) | bioreactor metagenome | biome: Moose rumen | place: Sweden | collected 2011-10
CCTTCCTTCGACGGAGGGGTGCTGCTGTTGCCCGAGTTCTTGTCCGGCTTCTCGTATTTGGACAGGCGCTCGGTCAGCTCCTTGATGAGCTTGTCCTTCTTGCGAAGGTCGTTGTTCAGCTTCTGCACGTTACGGCTCAACGAGCAGATTTCACGGTGCTGGGCATCGATCGTGGCACGCATCGAACGCAGCAGTTCCGTCACCTCGGCTATCATCGGCGCTATGTTATCACTCTGGTCTTTCACACTGCAAATTTACAAACAATATGCCATGCGACCAAGGATTTTGCTGATTATTTTGCGTTTATTTTATTGAATATCAAATAGTTGCATCTGTAGAATCGCTCAAATGAAATCATTCGCACACTTATACTGGATATTCAATTCTCAGAGAGTTGAGCAACAGATGATTTTTTCGCTGAATAGTTACGCCTCGTTATTTTGTTGTTAAATATAGTTAATTTTAACTTCCAGGCACAAAATTTGCAGTATTTTTGCTGTCCGTTTACGCGGACACATACTATCGGGGCTGACTGGCTTTGACAGCGTGTAGAAGTGGTAAGCAAGCATGCAGAGCGATAATGGCAATGCTCTTAAATCTCAGTCATTGACAATTTTAAATGGCGAAAACAACTACGCTCTCGCTGCCTAACCGAAGCACAGTAAGTTCGGCTTTATCATTGCCCAAGGGGCAGTGACGAGACATCACCCAACTGCCCTCGCGCCGAGGCGGGTTGATCAGGTGGTGCAGGAATATCGGCGATAGGACAAGGCAAGCCTCGGGCCGCGTCCGAAATTCAGAGGATAAGTTGACGGTTGGTTGTCCAGGGCCTGCCATCAATCGAAAACCAAGCCAGGACTAAGCATGTAGAAACCTTATTAGTTCCACGTTTGGACGAGGGTTCAAACCCCTCCAGCTCCACAAAACACGAGTAATTATCTGATATACAGATGGTTGCTCGTTGGTTTTATTGGAGCATCTGGCTCCAAATGATATTTACTGATAATAAATGATGCTCAATGATAAAGAATTGCTTACCTCATCAAGTCTTGTTTTGTTTTGGAGCTCCTTGCTCCAAATTCTATTGCAAACATCAAAAAGACCAAATTTGAAATGATGAAATTTTGGGAGTACAAATGTTGCAAAACCTAACTGAGTTTCATCCAAAACGATTAAAACATCTTCTTTTTGGACAAAACTCATTGCTCGTTCAGGATAAATTAATACCTTTGCATCAACCAAATACGAATAATTATGGACAAACTGATTGGCAGAGAGAATGAAATAAAGTTGTTGACTGAATACACGTCTTCTGAACGACCTGAATTTGTTGCTATTTATGGCCGTCGCCGTGTTGGAAAAACGTTTTTGGTCAATCATTTGTTTCATGGCAAAATGGCTTTTGCTATGACTGGGGTACTTGATGGGACTTCAGAGGAACAAATGGAAGCATTTATAGATGCACTCCAAGAATATAGCAAGAAAACCGTCAAACGTCCCGAAAACTGGATGGAGGCATTTAGACTATTGAAGGAGTATCTAAAGCGAAAGGTCACATTGAAACGACGTTGTATCGTATTCCTGGATGAACTTCCATCAATGGACACACAACGATCAGGCTTTGTACGGGCATTAGGTTACTTTTGGAACTCTTGGGCATCGATGCAAGACAACCTCACACTGATTGTTTGCGGCAGTGCCACATCTTGGATGATCAAAAATGTTGTTAATGATAAGGGCGGACTCCATGACCGCATTACTCATGAAATACATCTGCATCCGTTCACACTTCATGAAACCGAAACATATTTGAAAAGTCGGAATTTCAAGTGGGAGCGCCTTTCTGTTCTACAAGCATACATGGCTCTTGGCGGAGTTCCCTATTATTTGAGCCTTTTGCATCATAATGAGAGTTTTGCAACAAATATTGACCGACTTTTCTTTGGAGAAGAGGAAGAATTGCGCAGGGAATACAAACGGCTATATTCAACATTGTTTCATTCACCGGAGTCTTACATGTCTATCGTCAATGCATTATCTAAGACGAAACACGGAATGACCCGTAATGAGTTGTGTTCTGCTCTTGGTATAGGTTCGGGTAGTGCTATCAGCCAGAGGTTAGAAGACTTAGTTAATTGTGATATCATCCGAAAGTACGTGGTGAGGGAGAAACGCATCAGCAATCGTTCCGCTATCTATCAACTCACGGATTTCTACTCGCAGTTTTATCTGACATTCGTTCCGCGTGCAGAGGCCGAAACCAACTATTGGACGAATCATATCGGTACACCTGAAATCAACACATGGTTGGGGCTGTGCTTTGAGCGAGTCTGCATGACCCATGTAACTCAAATCAAGAAAGCCCTGGGCATCGAACGGATTTCGACAAAATTCTATTCGTGGCAAAGTAAGCAATCGCAACCGAAAGCTCAAATAGACATGATTCTTGATCGAGCAGACGGAATCATCAACCTTTGCGAAATGAAATACAGTGATGCTGAGTTCTCCATGAACAATGCTGAAACGATCAAACTCCGCAACCGTGCAGCTTCCTTTAAACAGGAGACGGGTGCGAAAGGCGCATTGTGGACCACGTTGATAACGACCTATGGTTTGAACGACGGAATGCATTCATCCACATTCGTTGCTACATTAACCATGGATGATTTGTTCAAGTAGCTGTCCCCAATGAATGTCTTTCATGGATAATTCGGTATCATATCAGGAACTCAAGCGCGAACGGGATGCTCTTCAAGTGCGAATAAGGCAACTTGAAGATGAGATTTCGTCACTTCGTGAACGACTGTTGCAGTATGAGCCGCTACGATCAGACCACGAAAAGCCCACGACACCTCCAGCAATGACCCGATTGTCGCTGGACGAAAAGGTTTCCCTGTTTCGTAGTTTGTTCCGTGGACGGGAAGATGTATTTGCCCGGCGATGGCAGAACCATTCAAATGGCAAAAGTGGATATCAACCAGTCTGTGAAAACGAGTGGAACCCGCAACTGTGCAACAAGCGACAACGACAACACAAATGCAGTGAATGTCCTAACCGGCAATTCTCTATGCTCACTGACAATGACATCTATCGTCATCTTGAAGGGAAAGCGCCTGATTGCCGTGATGTGATTGGGTTGTATGTCATCAATGAAGATAATACCTGCCATCTGCTTTGTGCCGACTTCGATGACAAGAACTGCGAGCATGGCTATAAAGGAGATGTATTGACATTTGTCAATGTCTGCAAAAATTGGAATATCCCCAGCTATGTGGAGCGATCACGGTCTGGAAATGGGGCACATGTCTGGATATTTTTTGATGCTCCGATTTCGGCTGCCAAAGCACGACGGTTAGGTTATGCTATTCTAACTGAAGCCACAAATCGTGACGGTTGTATTTCGTTCAGATCATATGACCGTTTCTTTCCGAACCAGGATTATCTGCCACAAGGAGGCCTAGGCAACCTCGTGGCGCTGCCGTTACAAGGGCAGGCAAGGAAACAAGGTAACAGCGTATTTGTGAACGAGCATTTTGAGCCCTATCCTGACCAATGGGAATACTTGCTCAAAATTAAGAAACTGACTGAGGCAGATGTTGACATCTTGCTTCACTCAAAGGCTAGTGCCCAGCCCCTCGGCGCACTTGCCACAACCAGCGAGAACAATCCTTGGGAAGCTCCCGTGGCACCAACGATTGATAAAAGAGATTTTGCTGCCAAGCTGACCATCGTAAAAGCGAACATGCTTTACTTACCTATTGGGGCATTATCGGCAAAGATTATCAATCATTTCAAGCGCATCGCTTCATTCAGGAATCCAGAATTTTATAGCCGACAGGCTATGTGGTTGACGACCTATAACATTCCTCGTATCATCTCTTGCGCTGAAATCATTGATGACTACCTGGCATTACCTCGTGGTTGTGAAGATGCTATCGTCCAATTCCTTGAAGAGAATAAGGTAAACTATGAGATCATCGACAAAACCAATCATGGGAAGCCTATTCATGTCATTTTCACTGAAGAGTTGCGTAGCGACCAAGCAGAAGCAGTTTCACTTTTAAGCGAGAATACAAATGGCGTGTTGTCGGCTACAACGGCTTTTGGCAAGACTGTTGCCGCAATAGGACTGATTGCGAGATACGGAGTTAATACGCTAATTCTAACGCATACTAAAGCTCTCCTTGAACAATGGAAAAAGGAATTAGGCAAGTTTCTGTCAATCGAATACACACAAAAGGAGACCAAACCTAAACGTGGCAGGCCAAAGAAATCCTCCCCTATTGGCACACTCAGTTCTAACGGCAATTCTTTGCATGGTGTCATTGATATCGCCCTCATCCAGTCTTGCATAACCAATGGAGAGGTAAAACCGTTTGTCAAGGAATACGGCATGGTGATTGTCGATGAGTGTCATCATGTGTCTGCGGTAAATTTCGAGCACGTTTTGAAAGAAACAAATGCACATCGGATCTATGGCCTGACCGCGACCCCTATTAGGAAAGACGGACATCAGCCCATCATATTCATGCAATGCGGCCCGATTAGATACACGGCTGACGCCAAGCATCAGATGCAAATGCAGTCTTTTAGTAGATTGCTTGTACCTCGTTTCACACATTACCTCGATGTTATTGACAAGAATTTGCCCTACATGCAAATCATTCACCAACTTGCCGAGGATGAATACCGTAACCGCCTCATTGTAGATGACGTTTGTTCAGTATTGAAAGAAGGTCGAAGCCCTTTAGTACTTTCTAGTCTAACTACACACGTTGATTTACTAGCTAATCTGCTTGAGTCTCATTGCACAAATGTCATCGTACTGATAGGTTCAGAGAGCACCAAAGAGAAGAGGTTGAAAATGGAACGATTAAATCAACTCTCAGACAATGACCCTCTCGTCATCATAGCCACAGGAAAGTACATCGGCGAGGGATTTGACTGTCCCAGGCTTGACACATTGTTTCTCGCTCTGCCAGTTTCATGGAAAGGTATCATCGCGCAATATGCAGGTCGCCTGCATCGCGATCACGTCGGGAAACAAGAGGTGCGCATTTATGACTATATCGACTTTAATATTCCTGTATGTGAAGCTATGTATCGACGCAGACTTAAAGGCTATGCATCCATCGGATACTCGCTCATGCCAGATGGCTTATTCTCCGATGTTCAAGAAGCAGAAAACCAGATTTTCAATGGCTCCAATTTCCTAACTCGTTACATTTCATCTCTTGGCTCAGCCAAAAGTTCCATCATAATCATTTGTCCCAAAGTGAAGTTTAGCCACCGTTCATTAGTCGCTACACGACTTGCTGACCTCATTTCCAAAGGCATCAAGATTGCAGTAGCGACTAGAGAGAAAAACGAGCATACCGAACACTTGGAAAGGCACGGAATAAGATTCATCATTAAAGAGAGCCTATCATTCTCAGCCACCATCATCGATCGCTCCCGTCTATGGTATGGCAACGTTAACCCCCTTGGCTTCTACAAGCAAGATGACAATATCATCACTTTCCGCCATCCTGAGGTTGCTACTACTCTTATTGACTTGTTAAGTAGCATATAAATTGGCCTATTTCTATTGCATTACGATAGATATCAGAGGGGGGAATCGGGGCCGTTTTGTATTCCCCCCTTTTGGGATATAACATACTAATCGTTTGATATGACAAATTAATCATCAGTCTGCAACTGATTGATAAACAAATATTTTCATTAGTTTGTGCTATCATACAATCAGTATGTGATTAGTGTGTAATATCATTCGATAAAACCTCCAGCTCCACAAAATTAATTACTTATGTTTCTAAAGTAGATTTATGCCGCGTCACGGCAAGACAAAGCCGCCACGAAGCTGTTGATTTTCTCGTTTTCGGTGATGATGGCCTCAATGAGTTGGTTGGTGTCCATGTCCACCAGTTCGCTGATGGATGACAGCAACTCGGTCATCAGTTGCCAAACCCGTTCGGCAACGGTGAGCTCAAGGGTCTGTGCCGACACCTGCTTGAACAGTCCTCCGATGGTCTCGTAGGCCTCGAACCTCTTGACGAAGGCCAACACGTTGTATTGTATCATGACGACGGACATGGCTGCGATTTGCGAGCAGAAGTCCCGGCACTGGCACTTGCCCAGATTGAGCAGGCACTTGCACTCATGGAAGCACACTTCGATGGACCACCTCAAGGCATAGACTTGATATGCCTTCATGGCGTTGAGGCTGGTATCGGTGGTGAGCAGTCCGCGCCACTTGTCGCTCTTGCCGAAGCGGTAGAAGAACAGTCTGACCTTGCGCCCGGCGAAGACGGCATCGACGGTGCAGTAATGGCACCTCAACGCCCTGCTGCGCTTCAGCTGCTTGCGCTTGCGGCAGTTCTCCACAATGGCCTTGGCGGTCAATTCCTTGCCTTGGACCTTGTAGCGGGTCTTGCCCATCTTGATCATGCCAAGCAGGTGGCAGCGGATGTGGCGGCTCGTGACCAGCTGGACCAGTTCGGCGCAAGTGAACCAGCTGTCCACCAGCAGGTAGTCGAACCTCACTCCCTGCCTGATCGCCCGCTTGACCATGGCCACAGCCACGGCGATCTTGCTGGCCAGATACTCCTCTTTTCGGACTTGGGCAGAGGTGTCCATATCGCGCTGCTTGGCATAACGCTCCGATGCCGCCTTTTGGCTGATGCCCTGCGGCTTGTTCGGGTTCTGGCCCGTCTCCCCGTGCAGCGAGCAGTCCAGCAGGGTGAACGTCTTGCCGTCGGTGCGCCCCATGAACAGCCCCTTGAAGCCCAAGATGCTGCGCATGGCCACATGGGAGAACACCCTGTCCAGCATCTCGGCATGGCGGCCCGTCTTGGGGAAATCGGTGTCATCGATGACAAGGCACACCGGGGACGCGCCCTTGCCTCGGCTGTCGGCGCTGACTTCCAAGCGGCGGATCAGACCCATCGAAATGCGGTAAACCAGCTTGCGCCAGTCTATGGAGTCCTTCTTCATCAGGTTGTAGAACCTGTCCTTGTTGCAGGTGAACAGTTTGCCCAAGGCACTGCCGGGATAGTTGAAGGCGTTGCCGATGCAGAAGAACGGGAACAGGATCAGCAGCTGAAGCGCCTGCAATGCAGTGAACTTGCAGTTGTGCCGCTTCTCGTAGCCCAGGTCCCTTGTGCCGAATCGCAGACCGTCCAAAACGCGGCTCACCGAGAAAATCGCGTCACTGTTGTCATTATTCTTGAAAAATGTGCTCAACTCTGAGAAAAATTTCTTACTATTGTGCTGCATAGTTGAAGTTTTTTCTTTTTATTTTCAATCACAAAGTTACTGAAAATCAGTGACTTTACAAAATTTCAACTATGTTTTTTTACTTTAGAAACTTAAGTTTAGTTATTTATAAGGCAGCTGGGGGATTTGAGGCGGAGGAATTAATGCTGGTGGTGATTGTGAGAATTCCATCCAAAGCCAAGTCACCATGAACGACCTGTTCGTGGAGTGAGAATAAGGCACCGAAAGAATGAGAACACTGGAAATGGCAAAAAAAATGTGCGTAAACCGGCCATATCTATCTAAAAAAATGACATTTGGCTTGTTTACGCACAAAAAATGAATAACTCTTGGACTGGAATGCTAGAATACCGTTCACACAGTCATGGTCACACTACCAAGGGCATCGCACCAGGCGAATATGAATGGACTGCCCAGAACTACGTTAAACTCGATGACTTGTTTGAGTGAGAATAAGAACAATGCCCTGATTTGTGTCAAGGCACCGTATCATTATAGATGGTTACGTTCATCAGCCCTCGCTGTTTTCGTCGATTTCCTGCCAGATCTTTTCGTAGACGGCATCACAGGAGGTGATTGAGCTAAGCCTCGACGGTCGAGTTCTGAAACTGTGACATTCAGGACAACGCTGTGGCACACTCAACGTTGAGGCTGCATACTCTATATCTGGAGTTCCGCACTCAGTGCACTTAAATAAAATCGTTCCTCGTTGCATCTTAGTTTGTTGTTTCCAGTTCTGGCTTGTATTTTTTCCATGCTTATGTATCGCGCCCAATATGTCAATGACCTGCATGCCTGATAACCTCACTTACAGTCAACAAGGCACTATGCTATTATTTGATATTCAGTTTAACTGGGATTATTTGTTTTTGAAATGAATGATTCGTATTCTTTTACAAGAGCCCGTTGTATTAATTCAATCTTGTTTTCACATCGGGTCAAAGAACACAATTTCCTTTCTACAGGACACATCTTAATTTGTACGCATTGTGGGTATAATGGACAATCAAAACATTTTCGTGTGGGTTGATGCCGCTCTTTCCACCTTTTGATTTCACTGTGATTAAATTGTGAATCATAAATATGGCCAATGCTATGATGATTTGCAAAGTGCTCACACTTTCCAATTACACCTGTGGGAGTTATAATGATAGAAGAATCGCTATCTGCCATGCAATGGCTGTATCTTAACCTCCTATTTAGGGGAACGTTTATATACAGTCCGCTTTTTATTATTTTATCTTGCAATACTTTAAACCGTCTATACCGATCATTTTCTAATTGAACTTCAGACTCAACATCTTCATTAAACAGCAAACTATTATAAACCGAAACAAGTTTATTGTCTTTGAAACTAATTGATAAAAAGCCAACTAAATCGAGTAAATCTGGTGTATTGTAGAGGCCTTGGTTTAATCTTATTGTGACCCTAATTTTGGCTTTAGTAAGGCGGTGAATATTATCAATCACCCTTTCAAATTCATTTCCAACAGCACCCTGATATGATTTTGTCCTCTGATACACTTCCTTTGTTCCGTCAAGTGTAATCTGCACACTTTTTAATTTCCATGCATTCTTTGCCTTTGAAATGATTGAATCTGCAAAGAGAAGGCCATTAGAAATCATGGTTGATCTGAACCTTACTCCATGTTCAGCCATCTTATTGCAAATAATGTCAATGGCATCAATATTTACTAACGGTTCTCCCCCAAACCACCTAATATCAACAGGCTTGTTAGAAGACTCTTTTATGATGAATTCGGCAACATCGTTAGCTATTTTGGGTGCCATAGCTACTCGTGGCTGTCCCTTTTCATAGCAGTAAAAACAACGGGCATTACAATCCATGGTAGTAAATATTGTGAACCCATTTATTATGCCTTTTGATGTGGAACATTTTGTTGCCCTGAGTGTGTCAACCCACGAAACTTCATCAAATGCAATCGGCACATAAAAGTACATGTCCCTCAATTTGTCAAGTGATTCTCTCAAATCATCTGCCTCATGAATGAATACAAGACCTCCTGTCGTGGTGTTATAAAGCATACATCCGTCTTGAACGTCGGCTTTAATGACAAATTTATTGAGGCGATAACCATTAATAACTTGAACTAATTCTTTTGCCATATGATATCAATTATTGCAACAAGGAATAAGCATTAGATAGCCTTTAAAAATGTTTTTGGTTAGTAGTTCAGCTGCAATTGTTTAATAGAGCTTCAAGCTCCTTTGCATAAGCTTGAAGCTCTATAAGAAACTGTTGAATTTTCAGTCATCCCATTCGCAGTGGCAGTCACAATCATCGCCATCATCACAAGCGCAGCCTGGAAAGCCCCAGTCGCGACCACAGAAGTCACGGCAATCATCATCACAATCGGCATAGCAGCTCATAGTTTTTATGGCTGAATCACCAGACAGAATACAAGGATCTCCATATGATATTACACGCATACAGTTTAGATATAATTAAATGGTTAATGAAGTTAATAAAAATAAATGTAAGAATATAGAAGTATGAAACACTATTCTGAGAATATGGTAATAAGAAGAACACCTTTTCTTAAAGATGATAAGATTATTTAGTCATCATGATAGTTGCACCTCTGGCGCCCATTGAGCAAACAATAAGGATCGCAATCTTCATATCCGTCATCCCAGCAAATAGGAGTCCACCCATCAACACAGTCATCACAATCATCGCAGCGTCTGCGTCTGCCATCCATTCTCATCCTGTTGCTGGAATTGCCGGATAGAATTGAAGGATCTCCGTAAGAAAATACATGCATAGTGATAATATTTAAAGTTAGTATTACAATCTATAAAGAGTATAAGAAACCGCAAGATATCTCTAACTTGTTGGTTCAATAAGATCAATAATCCTCATCGTCGTCATCGTCGTCATCCTCGTCATTATCCTCCTCGTCGTAGTCATCAACGTGCAGAGCAACGAGGATTTGGGAACCATCCCAGTCATAAGTGACATCATCCCAATCCTCAAGGGCTTCATCGAGTGTTTCCTCAATGTCATCATCATCGACATCACCCATGTCGGAATAGTCCCAGCTGATGCATACTTCATATATTGCGCCCGAACCATCAGGAGTTATCCCTTCGCGATCAACATCAATGAAGTCGTAATCATCAAAAGCGTTCTCAAGGTCATTTAAGAGCTCGCTTCCTAATTCATTTAACTCATTCCAATCCATTTGATTTAATGTTATGTTTGCCACTGGCTCCCTGGGGTGGCGGGTTTGCACATTAGTTCTGTGATGGGCATAAAAAAGAAGCGCGGGAGTCTGTACTTGTTACCCGTCCCACAGCTTGAGGCTCTTGCATTGCCCTTGGTAGTTGAACGAGCAACGCAGAAGCCCACGCCGAATATGCTTCAATGCCCCGCCGTTCACACGACGATAGCAAATATACATATCCCACACAGGACATCTACCGTTGCTTCATCCTTGACTACCAATTGAATTTGCAAGATTCCAAGCTGTCAAGTACGAAGCGCTAAGTAAACGCCTTTCTTTATGTCATGTGTCCCCTGCCATGCACCCGCCACCATTCGGAAGCGGACTTCTGCCAAAGAACAACCGCAAATATACACATTATTTCACAATCTTGTCACAAATGATAGCAATTTTTTACTCAAAAATGGAGAAAAACACGATTTTGTTAATGTTCCAAACAAGCCAATATTCATTCATCTTGTTTCTTACTTGCTGATTTCCAAAAGGCTAAAAGAAAAACGGCTTCTAACTTGCCGTTTCTCTCATTATAGTCCTCACACCACTTGGATTTCGTGGAGGGCCCAATCGTTGTGGTCTTCGATTGCGGTTTCCAGTTGTTCTCTCGTGGTGATGGGATGGTTCAATTGGGCGGAGGCTGCTTGCATGACTTCTTCGATTGTCTTGTAGTAGTCTTTGTCGCAATCGGTTTGAAGGATGTATCGGGCGGGGAAGTATTTGCCGCTCCAATCGTTGGTCTGGTAGATTCCCATGCCGTTCTCCTCGCAGCTGTAGTACACTTTCAGGCCGGGGATCTTTTCTTCGATCAGTTGGAAAATCTCGGTCAGTGGTCCCCAGGCAGTCTCATCGTCCCAAGCGAGTACTGTGTCTTCAAGATACAGGAATATCAATGAGCCCCGGTAATAGATATTCTGCCAATCTTCACCGAGTATATGGACCAGGTTGCCGTACCATGTCGAACCGAAGCCATTCTCAAGTAACGGCTCCCCACCACTTCACTGGTTTTTTATCTTGGGTGTGGGACAAGCTGTGTGTTTGCATTTCGCGGGGGGGGCTTGGTGGTCTGGAATTCAGCATTTTTTTGTATTTTTTTGCGTTATCCTTGCTGGTTGGGGAAAAAGTTGTACCTTTGCGGCGCAAATTGATGGTAATCGGGTGGCAGAGCGCCACCACGATGCAAGGGAATCCGGTGAGAGTCCGGAACTGTACCTGCAGCTGTAATCCCCGCTCATGCTCGGGGTCTGCTTAGGATATTGCCACTGGCCAGTAATCATGGCTGGGAAGGTGAAGCAGACTGGGGAGAAGTCAGAAGACCTGCCATCGTTGAAATAAAAAAAAGTACGCTCACTCAGGAATAGGTGTGACGGAAAGCAAAGATGAAAAGAAGAGAACGACTGACAGCGGCATTGCTGGCTTTATGCTCGTTTGCGTCGGTCATGGCGCAGAACGACATCTGGCGACAGGACAGTTTGCCAGAGGTGGTAGTGACAGGTACTGGTACGCAGCACCTGCTCGAGGATGCGCCCGTACAGACCGAGGTGATTACCAGTAAAATGCTGCGAGATTACGCAGGCAAGAGCATCGAGGACATCCTGAGTGGCCTCACCGCGTCGTTTGCCTTTGGCGAAGACGATATGGGCTCGCAGATGCAGCTCAACGGATTGGGTAACAGCTATATTCTTGTCCTTATCGACGGAAAGCGCATCCACGGTGATGTGGGCGGACAGAATGAGCTGTCGCTTATCGACCCGCAGAGCATCGAGAAGATAGAGATTGTCAAGGGAGCCTCGAGTGCCCTGTATGGCTCGGATGCCATTGCGGGCGTGGTCAACATCATCACCCGCAAGCACCGTGACGAGGGATTGCTCATAGAGAATACCACCCGTGTGGGCAGCTATGGCGATGTGCGCCAGCACAATGGCTTGGCATTGAATTACGGCAAGTTCAGCTCCTACACCAACTTCCAGCTGCAGCACAGCGACGGTTGGCAGAACACCCCGGTGGAGCACACCGAGGGCTCGGAACCTCCCATCACCGACTCGCGCAACAAGACGGTGAACCGCCACACCAACTGGCAGATTGCCGAGCGGCTTACCTATCAGCCCGCCAGGAACCTGGAACTCTATGCCGACGGCAGCATCTACTGGAAGCGCATCTACCGCGTGAGCGGCCGTCATCCGCACTATGACGTCAAGACCTGGGACATGGAGTATCACAACGGTTCGGCCTCGGTCGGCGGCAAGTGGAGTCGCTCCAAGACCGACTTCGTCTCGCTGGATGTGGATTGGAACCGTCATGCCTATTATTACTACTACACGGCCACGACGCTCGTTGAGGACTACGAGAAAAGTGCCGGTACAGTCTATTACCCTTACTTTCCCTATCTGCCGGGCCAAAAGGAATTGCAGAGCGACCAGCAGCGCACCATGGCGTCGCTCAAGGGCGTGTTCTCATTGCCATGCGAGAACATCCTGAGCGCTGGCATGGAGTTCCGCTACGACTGGCTCAATGCCCCCACTCGTGTCAAGGGCGGCAAGGCGAGCGACTGGACGGCAGCAGCCTATGTTCAAGACGAGTTCAACCTCATCCCCGATGTGAATATCACTGCAGGCTTGCGCTTGAACCGTAATGAGCAATTCGGTACCAAGATGACGCCCAAGGTTTCGGCTATGTGGAAACCGGGCAGCGCATGGCGGTTGCGCGCCACGTGGAGCCAAGGCTTCAAGACACCGGCCATCCGCGAGTTGTTCTACCGCTACGTGCGGCAGATGAGCGGCACCTACCTCTATCTGGGCAACACCAACCTCAAGCCCCAATCGAGCAATTATTACTCGGTGAGCGGTGAGTATGGCTGGCGTGGCCTCAACGTGACGGTGACTGGCTACTACAATAAGGTCAACGACATGATTGCGCTGGTGACCATCCCCAACTATCAGGCCCCCGACGAGTACATCATCCAGTATGATCCGGTCAAGACCCGGCAGTACCAGAATATAGAGGATGCCCGCACCATGGGCGTTGACGTGAATGTCAATTACCAGTGGCGTGAGTTTGCTTTCGGCTTGGGATACAGCTATTTAGACACCGATGCCAACCAGTATGACACCACCCATGACAAGATGCGTGAAGTTACCATCGACGGCACTGCCCACCACAAGGGCAACTGGTTTGCCACTTGGGGACACCGCTTCTCGGCCGACTATCGGCTGGGCGTGGGCATCTATGGCCGCATGTCGAGCACCCGCTATTATCAGGACGACGGCAATGGCAAGGGCTACCAGACCTGGCGCGTGTCCACCACTCATGACCTGGGACACTTCAAGGCGACCACATGGCGGGTCGAGGCAGGGGTGGACAACATCTTCAACTACTGCGACCGCACCCCTCACGGGCTACATCTGGGCACGACAACCCCGGGCCGAACAGGATATGTGTCACTGACAATCCGTTTCAACCAAGGCAAGAAACTTTCTAATAAATATAAGTCTAACTTAAATTCTAAACAACAAAACAATGATGAAGATTAAATCTTTATTGATTGCCATGATGGCAATCTGCCTGACCATGGGCTTCACGTCGTGTAAAGATGACAAGGACGATCCCGTCGAGAACAACTACACCGTTTACCAGAAAGCCGTCAATGAGACCGTCAAGTCTCAAAAGAAGAACGGCAAGGCCATCCTGCTGGTGGCTTTCGGTTCGACCTGGGAGCAGGCCTACGACGCATTTGACGCTACTGTTGAGGCTTACAAGAGCAAATTCCCCGGTTATGATGTTTACCTGTCATTCTCCTCGGCCATCTGCATCAACCGAGCTGCCGCCGGCGAGAACGTTGATCCCCGCAACTTCTATGCTCCTCCCTTCTGGCTCAATGCCTTTGCTCAAAAGGGTGTTCAGTATAGCGAAATCGTTGTTCAATCGCTGCAGGTGATTCCCGGTGAGGAGTACACCCGCGTGATTAACTACATCAAGGACTTTGCCAACAATTCCAACGGTGACATCGACGACAACTATTTGGCTAACGTAACCCTGAAGCTGGGTGTGCCCCTGTTGCAGGATGCCGAGGCCGATGTCAACCTCGTTGCAAGCGAGCTCAACAAGCTCTACAACAAGCAGGCCAGCGAGGGCGTGGTAGCCTTCATGGGCCACGGTAACCCTGACTCCTACGACACTTACAAGGCCAACATCCGTTACACACAGCTCGAGGAGGCTCTACAGCAGTACAGCAACCACTACTTTGTGGGCACTGTCGACATGATGGGCAACTTCAAGACCAACGTTTATGCCCGCATGCTTGCCGCCGGTATCACCAGCGGTAAGGTCTATTGCCACCCCTTGATGTCGATCGACGGTGACCACGGTCACAACGACATGGCCGGTGACGATGACGACAACTGGGACGGCACCAAGTTTACCCCCAACGACGAGGGCGAGGTTGAGGATACCTCGTGGAAGATGTACTTCCAGCACCTGGGCTATGAGTGCAACAACTCGACGATGATTGAGAAGGGTCTGCTCGAACTCCCCAGCATCCGTCAAGTGTGGATGAAACACACCAGTGACGCCATCAGTGGCGAGCCCCTTGATTTCTACCACAGCAAGAACCCCGAGTAAAGGATAACAGACTAAATGTCTAAAAAGTCAATATTGAGCATAATAGTGGCACTCCTGACCTGGAGTGCCGCTGTTTGTCAAATCCACAAGATGGAACGCAGCGACTCGTCGATGATGAGCCGCAACTACACCTTAAATCCCGTGGTCGTGACGGGTTCGGGTCACCACCAGCACCTAAAATCCACCGCAACGCCAGTGCATGTGCTCAGTAGTCAGGAAATCAAGGAGCAAGGCATCACCACCCTGGACGGTGCGCTCACCCGCATGATGCCACAGGTGTCGATGTCACCCAACTCGATGGGCACCTTCCTGCGCTTGAACGGCCTGGGTAACAAGTATATCCTAATATTGATTAATGGCCAAAAGGTGACGGGCGATATCTCCAACAATGTGGACTTGAACCGCGTCAACATGGCGCGTGTCAAGCGCATCGAGGTCCTTGACGGAGCTGCCTCATCGCTCTATGGTTCGGATGCCATCGCCGGCGTGATCAACATCATTACCGATCAGCCCACCCGCGACCTGGTGAGCCTCACCAGTGACACACGTGTGTCGGGTCATGGCCAGTTGACCGAGAACATCGCCCTGGACATTTACAAGAACGGCTTCGGCTCCTATACCTCGTTCTCGCGTGACCGGGCCGACAGCTACCGCATTAACGATGTGGAATATGTCAAGGGCTCCGATACCGAGACCCAACCCACGATAGCTCCTTTCTTCACGGGTTATCGATCCAACCTGGTTGGACAGAAGTTTACCTATGCCCCCGATGAGCATCTGGCCTTGAATGCAGGTATCGATTATTCCTACAAGATTACCGACCGCCCTGGCACCCGCAACGACATCACGGGCGGCACCGACTATGAGATGCGCTACAAGGGCCTGCGCTGGAACGTGGGTGGCATCTACAAGTTCACCAACCGCAACTCGTTGCAGGCCGATTTCACGGTTGACCGTTTCCGTTATGGCAAGCAATATGACGTGGCGACCAAGACCTATGCCATCGACGATTATGTGCAGTCCAAGAAGCAGCGCTCGATGGACGCCCAGCTCAAGGCCATCCTGGGCTTGATGAAGAACTCGACTACCATCTTCGGGGCCGATTGGCGCAAGGATTACCTCACCGCCACGTCGGGCAACATCAACCAGAACGTCTATACCGTGGCGGCCTTTGCCCAGCACGAGATGACATTCTTTGACCGCCTGACGGCCACAATGGGGTTGCGCTTAACCTATCATGAGACCTTCAACTGGCACCTCACCCCCAAGGCCACGCTGATGTATGCCCCGGGCAATTTCCGTCTGCGTGCCACCTATTCAGCTGGTTTCCGTGCTCCTGGTCTTGACGAGTTGTATTACCACTACTTCTCGGTCAACCGTGGCAAGGCGCAGATCATCTTCGGCAACAGGGACCTCAATCCCGAGAAGAGCAACTACTTCTCGCTCAATGCCGAGTACCGTTCTAACTTCATTGCTGTGAGCGTGACGGGATTCCTGAACCGCATTGGCGACATGGTCATCAGGCAGAACATCGACGTGGATGCCACTTCGCTGGCCTTGTTGCAGGCCGAGTTCCCCGAGATGACCGATGACCAGGCGCAGAAACTCGAGCGCTACTCGCTGTACCGCAACAGCGACAAGGGGGATGTAAAGGGTGTGCAGGTCAATGTATCGGCCAATCTGTTCAGGGGTTTCAACCTGTCGGCCAACTATGTTTATACCTATGCCCGCACGTGCAGTGATGACCAGTGGGCGTCGCTGGAGCGCAGCATCCGCAATGCAGCTACCATTGCCGCCAACTATTACCACAGTTGGGGCGATTATGGCCTCAACTTGAACATCAACGGCAGGCTGCAGTCCAAGACCTACTATCCCGACTACGAGGACGCTCCCGGCTACGGCATCTGGAACTTGAACACGAGACACTCGATTAACGGTATTAAGCACCTGTACCTGGAGCCGAGCATCGGCATCGACAACATCTTCAACAAGGTGGATCGCCGCATCGACTCGTCCAATCGCAAGTATGCCCTGTACTCACCAGGACGCATGCTTGTCATCGGGCTGAAATTGAAAATCAAGTAACCTTATAATATTTCTTCCCGGAGGTTTGTCGTGAGATAGGCCTCCATTTCTTTTTTTTTGATTACATTTGCAACAGATATGGGAAAGATTATTGTAGCTGGTATTGGGCCTGGCAGTCAGGCCGACATCACGCCCGCAGTGCTCGATGCAGTGCGCGGGGCGGATGCGATTGTGGGATATAAGTACTACTTCCAGTTCATCGAGGCACATGTGCCCGATGGCTGTGAGTGTATCGACACAGGCATGAAGCAGGAGCGGGAACGTGCGCTGCAGGCCTTTGAACTGGCCGAGCAGGGCAAGGCCGTCGTTGTCATCTCATCGGGCGATGCGGGCATCTATGGCATGACACCGCTCATCTATGAGATGAAGCGTGAGCGCGGTTCGGACGTGGAAATCCAGTCATTGCCAGGCATCTCGGCATTTCAGAAGGCGGCATCGCTGCTGGGGGCTCCCATCGGCCATGACCTGTGCATCATCTCGCTCAGTGACTTGATGACACCATGGGACGTCATTGAACGCCGCATACGGGCTGCCGCCGTGGGCGACTTTGTCGTTGCGGTCTATAATCCCAGATCCAATGGCCGCTACTGGCAGTTGTACCGCATGCAGGAGCTGTTCCTGCATCAACGGTCGTCCGATACTCCCGTGGGTTATGTGCGCCAGGCCGGCCGCGACGACCAGGAAATCAAGGTGACCACGCTCGGCGAGTTTGACCCCGAGCATGTGGACATGTTCACCGTGGTGATCATCGGCAACTCCCAGTCCTACATCAACGAAGGCCACATCATCACGCCTCGAGGCTATTACCGTGAGCAAGCTGGCGAGAATGTCAAGCCTGGCCAGCAGATCATGATACGGTCGTTCCGTACTATTGAGAGCGAGCTACGTAACAAGGATATCCCCCTTGACCACAAGTGGGCATTGCTGCATGCCATCCACACCACGGCCGACTTTGACATGGAACGCATCCTCTATACCGACGACCATGCCGTAGAGACCCTCTACAACAAGGTTGCCAATGGGGAAGTGAAGACTATTGTGACCGACGTGACGATGGTGACCAGCGGCATCCGTAAGGGTGCCTTGGCGCGGTTGGGAATTGAGGCCAAGTGCTACCTGAGCGACCCGCGTGTGGCTGACATGGCGACCACGCTGGGCCTCACCCGCACCCAGGCGGGCATCCGTGTAGCCGTTGAGGAGCATCCCGAAGCGTTGTTTGCCTTCGGCAACGCGCCCACGGCCTTGATGGAACTGTGTGACCTCGTCCGCAAGGGCAAGGCACATCCTGCAGGAATCATTGCTGCTCCGGTGGGTTTTGTGCATGTGCGCGAGTCCAAGCACATGGTCAAGCCGTTTAAGGACATTCCCAAAATCATCGTCGAGGGACGCAAGGGCGGCAGCAACCTTGCTGCCACGCTGTGCAACGCGATCTTGACATTTGACGATGCGGAACAATTAAAACCAGGAAGAGACCTGTAAACGGTTAACAGTGAATATTTTAGACGTTAGCAACCATACAAAAAACTTAAAACCAACAACTTAAAACCAACAACTTAAAACCAACAACTCATGAAGTTTTATGTAATAGGCATCAGTGACGCTCCGCGGCCTTATCTGCCGCCCGAGGTGATTAGTATTATCTGCAAAGGGCGCATTTTCTCGGGTGGCAAGCGCCATCATGATCTTGTAGCACCCTATTTGCCCGAAGGGGCACAGTGGATAGAAATCACGGCGCCGCTGGATGCGGTTTTCGAGCAGTATCACGACGAGGTGATTGTGTTTGCCAGCGGCGACCCGCTGTTCTTTGGCTTTGCCAACACCATCAAGCACAAGATGCCCGATGCCGAGATTGTGCTTTTCCCGTCATTCAACTCGCTGCAGTTGTTGGCTCACCGCATGGTCATGCCCTATAACGACATGCGCATCGTTTCGCTCACGGGACGGCCATGGCCAGAATTTGACCGCGCACTCATTGAGCGGGCCGAGAAAATCGGAGTCCTTACCGATCACGAACATACGCCAGCTGCCATCGCACAGCGCATGCTGGATTACGGCTACAGCCACTACACGATCCATGTGGGTGAGCATTTGGGCAATCCCAAGCAAGAGCTTATCACGTCAATGACACTTGAGGAAGCCGCTAATCGTGAATTTGACTATCCTAATTGCTTGATATTGACGGGTGGTGACCCGCGACCGCGACAATTCGGCATTCCCGATAATGAATTTGCCTTGCTCAACGGCCGGGAGAAGATGATCACCAAGTCGCCTATCCGCTTGCTCACGCTCCAAGCTCTTGAAGTGCCGCAGAAAAAAGTCATGTGGGACATCGGTTTCTGTACCGGCAGCGTGTCGATTGAAGCTCGTCTGCAATTCCCGCACTTGCACGTCGAGGCGTTTGAAATTCGTCCCGAGGGTGAGGATCTGATGAGGGAGAACAGCCACCGTTTTGGCGCCCCCGGCATCAATGTCCACATCGGTGATTTTTTGGAGGCCGATGTCACAAACTTGCCGCACCCCGATGCCGTGTTCATTGGCGGTCATGGCGGTCATCTCAAGGAAATCATGAAAAAAGTGTTGACGGTGCTTGCCGATGACGGATGCATCGTGATCAACAGTGTCACCAGTGCTGCTGTCCATACCGATAGCCATCAACTGTTTAACGAGGCTTGCCGTGAGTTGAACCTCAAGCAAGAACAGCCCATCCGCATCGTCTTGAACGACAACAATCCAATCGAAATTCTGAAATGCAGAAGATAGCCGTTATTAATATCAGCGGGGACCCACATCTACACAGTGGAATTACTGCGCACCAGCGGTGCGCGGTGCGTTTCTTGACTATTTAGTATTAACCAAACAACCACAGCACAAGTCACAACTATGTCTCAGGCTAAGCATCAATGGTACATCTTGCGTACCATCTCGGGCAAGGAGATGAAGGTGAAGGAGATGATTGAGGGATACAGGAAGAACAATCCTGTGTATGCCGAGAATATCTCACAGATTCTTGTCCCCACCGAGAAGGTCTACACTACACGTGCCGGGAAAAAGGTTCTCAAGGAGAAAGTCATGTTCTCGGGTTATGTGTTTGTCAAGTTGGAGCTGACCCCTGACATTGAGGTGACTTTGCAGGACACCACCAACGTGGTGAACTTTGTGCGCTCACGTGAGGGGGAACGTCGCCCTGAGCCAGTGCCCGAGCAGCAGATCTTGACGATGCTCGGTCATGCCGAGGCGCGTGAGATGGAGGCTGCCGACAGTGTCAATGACTATGTCGTTGGCGAGTCGGTCAAGGTCAACTTCGGCCCCTTCAGCGGCTTCATCGGTGAGATCAAGGAGATCAATGCCGAGAAGCGTGAGCTCACCGTGATGGTGAAGGTGTTTGGACGAGAGACGCCACTCAAGTTGGATAATTCGCAAGTCGAACGTGAGTAAAGCCGGTAGGGGGTCGATGTTACGCAATCCCTGTGCAACTCACATTGTTTTTTAACACCTATATAAATTGAATTTGTACAATGGCTAAAGAAATTGCTGGACAGATCAAATTGCAGATTAAGGGTGGGGCAGCAAACCCCTCTCCTCCCGTAGGCCCTGCTCTGGGTTCTAAGGGTATCAACATCATGGATTTTTGCAAGCAATTCAACGCCCGTACCCAGGCTAAGGCTGGCAAGGTGTTGCCCGTAGTGATCTCTTACTACGCCGACAAGAGTTTTGACTTCATCGTCAAGACTTCTCCCGTGCCCGTGCAGCTCCTTGAGGCCGCAAAGGTCAAGGGTGGCTCTGGTGAACCCAACCGCGTGAAGGTGGCATCAGTGACCTGGGATCAGGTGAAAGAAATTGCCGAAGACAAAATGCCTGATTTGAACTGTTTTACGTTAGCCTCGGCTATGCGTATGGTGGCCGGCACAGCAAGAAGTATGGGTATCACTGTAAAGGGTCAATTCCCTGAGAACGTTTAAAAACTTTATTGATTATGAGTAAGTTAACGAAAAATCAGAAGTTGTACAACGCGAAGGTCGACACGGGGAAGGCTTACACCCTTGAGGAAGCTGCAGCATTGGTTAAGGAAATCACTTTCACCAAGTTTGACGCTTCTACCGATATCGACGTGCGTCTTGGTGTGGATCCCCGTAAGGCCAACCAGATGGTTCGTGGCGTTGTGTCCCTGCCTCATGGTACTGGTAAGCAGGTTCGCGTCCTGGTCCTTTGTGGACCGGAGGCCGAAGCCGCTGCCAAGGAAGCAGGTGCAGACTATGTCGGTCTTGACGAGTACATCGACAAGATTAAAGGTGGCTGGACCGACATCGATGTGATTATCACTCAGCCCCAGATCATGGGAAAGGTAGGTCCTCTTGGCCGCATCCTGGGTCCCCGTGGTCTGATGCCCAACCCCAAGAGTGGCACTGTTACTCCTGACGTGGCAAAGGCTGTGAAAGAAGTGAAACAAGGTAAGATCGACTTCAAGGTCGATAAGGGTGGTATTGTACACACCTCGATTGGTAAGGTATCTTTCAGCCCCGAGCAGATCCGTGACAACGCAGCTGCGTTTATCAACACGCTCATCAAGCTGAAACCCGCTGCTGCCAAGGGTACGTACATCAAGAGCATTTATCTTTCGAGCACCATGAGCAAGGGTATCAAGGTTGATCCCAAGTCGATTGAGGCTTAATTTTAAAACGATTATTGCAAAATGAAGAAGGAAGATAAAACCTTAATGATCGACAAGATCAAGGAAACTCTTGACAAGTATAGCGTTGTTTATCTCGCTAACACGACCTCGCTCAATGCCGAGAAGACCGTGGACCTGCGCCGTGCAGCGTTCAAGGCCGGCATCAAGATGATGGTTGTCAAGAACACCCTGTTGAAGAAGGCCATGGATGCTTGTGACATCGACTACAGTGGCCTCTATGACTCCCTGGCTGGCCCCACTACCCTGTTGCTGAGCGACACGGGTAACGCGCCTGCTAAACTCATCAAGGAATTCCGCGGCAAGAAGGAGACCATCCCCGCATTCAAGGCTGCTTATGTTGAGGAGACCGTCTATGTTGGCGAGCAGAACCTCGACACCCTCGTGGCCATCAAGAGCAAGAACGAGCTCATCGCCGATGTTGTTGCTTTGCTGCAATCGCCGGCCAAGAACGTCATCAGTGCTCTGCAGTCGGGTGGCAATAAGCTCCACGGAGTCCTGGAAACCTTATCCAAAAAAGAAAATTAATCAAAAACAAAACAACAACCAATTTTAAATCCATACTATTATGGCAGATTTGAAAGCTTTTGCAGAACAGTTAGTGAACCTTACCGTAAAGGAAGTTAACGAGCTTGCTCAGATTTTGAAGGACGAATATGGCATCGAGCCCGCCGCTGCTGCTGTTGCAGTTGCCGCTGGTCCCGCTGCTGGTGCAGCCGCTGAGGCCGAGGAGAAGACTTCGTTTGACGTTGTCCTCAAGGCTGCCGGTGCACAGAAGCTCCAGGTGATCAAGAAGGTTAAGGAGCTCCTGAGCCTTGGCCTGAAGGACGCTAAGGACATGGTTGACAAGGCTCCCGCAACCCTCAAGGAGGGTGCTTCTAAGGACGAGGCCGATGCTCTCAAGGCAGAGCTCGAGGGCCTGGGTGCCGAGATTGAGCTGAAATAATAGCACCTTTAACGGGTGTTTGGGTTAAGAATCCCTAACATGAGTGGGTTCTTAACCTTTTTGTGTCAATTTTGACCTGTACAACATGATTCATCGTTTTCTTGCCGCGTGTGGTACTGCCAGTGGCGCGGCAAGAACACCGATGAATGTTGATCCTCAAGTGTTTGCGCCTGTTCACACTCTTGCCGTTCAAGGCTCTATTGATGGCGCAGAACTGACTATTAGTCGATTATCAACAATCTCATTAGAGTTCACAATACTTATTGTCAATGTCAGTTTCAAAAAAAGAACGTGTCAATTTCGCGCGAGTAAGAAATCCTTATCCCTATCCCGATTTCCTCGACGTGCAGTTACAGTCATTCCGTGATTTCCTGCAACTGGATACACCGACTGAGAAAAGAAAAAACGAGGGACTCTACAAAGTGTTTGCCGAGAATTTCCCCATCGAGGACACCCGCAACAACTTTAAGCTTGAATTCCTTGACTATTATATCGACCCGCCTCGTTACTCCATCGATGAGTGCTTGGACATCGGCCTGACATACAGTGTACCCCTTAAGGCCAAACTCAAGCTCTATTGCACCGACCCTGACCATAATTTCCCCACCGAGATTCAGGACGTCTACCTGGGTTCGATCCCTTACATGACCGATAAGGGAACATTCGTCATCAATGGCGCTGAGCGTGTAGTTGTTTCACAGCTTCACCGATCTCCTGGCGTGTTCTTTGGACAGAGTCTGCATGCTAATGGTACGAAACTGTACTCAGCGCGCATCATTCCGTTCCGCGGGTCTTGGATCGAGTTCGCTACCGACATCAACAATGTCATGTATGCCTACATCGACCGCAAGAAGAAATTACCGGTGACTACGCTGCTGCGTGCCATCGGTCTCGAAACCGACAACGACATCATTCAAGAGTTTGGCCTGGCCGAGGAGATCAAGGTCACCAAGGCCAACCTCAAGAAGGCAGTGGGGCGTAAACTCGCTGCCCGCGTGCTGCGCTCATGGAGTGAAGACTTCGTAGATGAGGATACCGGCGAGGTGGTTAGCATCGAGCGTAACGACGTGATTATCGACCGTGACACCGAGTTGCAGGAGGAGAACATTGCCGAGATCATCGACTCGGGTGTTACGACCATCCTCTTGCACCGCGAGGACGTGAACACGGGCGATTACCAGATCATTTTCAACACCCTGAATAAGGATACCTGTAACAGTGGCAAGGAGGCGGTAAACTTTATCTATCGCCAGCTGCGTAACGCCGAGCCGCCCGATGACAATAGCGCCCGCGAGGTGATTACCAACCTCTTCTTCAGCGAGAAGCGTTACGATCTGGGAGAGGTGGGCCGTTTCCGCATCAATGCCAAGTTGGGCCTCGATACCGACCCCGACAAGCGCGTCCTCACTCAGGAAGACATCATTGAGATCATTAAGTATCTCATCGGCTTGATCAACAGCAAGCAGGATGTTGACGATATCGACCATTTGAGTAACCGTCGCGTCCGCACGGTGGGTGAGCAGCTCTACAACCAGTTTGGTGTAGGCTTGGCACGCATGGCACGCACCATCCGTGAGCGCATGAATGTTCGTGACACCGAGCAGTTTGCCCCCATCGACCTGATCAATGCCAAGACGATCTCAAGCGTTATCAACACGTTCTTCGGCACCAATGCGCTGTCGCAGTTCATGGACCAGACCAACCCCCTTGCTGAGATTACCCACAAGCGTCGTATGAGCGCCCTTGGCCCTGGTGGTCTGTCCCGTGAGCGTGCCGGCTTCGAGGTGCGTGACGTTCACTACACGCACTATGGCCGCTTGTGTCCCATCGAGACTCCCGAGGGTCCCAACATCGGTCTGATTTCGTCCTTGTGTGTGTATGCCAAGATCAATAATCTGGGATTCATTGAGACACCTTACCGCAAGGTCGAGAACAACAAGGTCAACCTGAACAATGACGAAATCGTCTACCTCACCGCCGAGGACGAGGAAGACCGCATCATCGCCCAGGGCAATGCCCCCCTTAACGAGGATGGCACCTTCATGCGTGACCGTGTCAAGGCTCGCAAGAATGCCGATTTCCCTGTGGTATCACCCGATGAGGTTGAACTCATGGATGTTTCGCCTCAACAGATCGCTTCGATTGCCGCAGCGCTCATCCCGTTCCTGGAGCATGATGACGCTAACCGCGCCTTGATGGGTGCGAACATGATGCGCCAGGCTGTGCCCTTGTTGCGCAGCGAGGCTCCCATTGTGGGCACCGGAATTGAGCAGCGCATGGCCTATGATAGCCGCACTCAGTTGCAGGCCGAGGGCGAGGGCGTTGTCGAGTTTGTTGACGCCAGCGTGATCCGCATCCGCTACGACCGCACCGAGGACGAGGACTTCGTGTCCTTTGACAGTGCAGTCAAGGAATACAAGTTGCCCAAGTTCCGCAAGACTAACCAGAGCACGACCATCGATTTGAGGCCCATCTGCAACGCAGGTGACCGTGTGACCAAGGGGCAGATCCTCACCGAGGGGTATTCTACCCAAGATGGCGAGTTGGCTCTGGGTCGCAACCTCAAGGTGGCTTATATGCCCTGGAAGGGTTACAACTATGAGGACGCTATCGTGATCAACGAGCGCCTCGTGCGCGAGGACATCCTCACCAGCGTTCATGTGGACGAGTACACCCTCGAGGTGCGCGAGACCAAGCGTGGCATGGAGGAATTGACCAATGACATACCCAATGTGAGCGAGGACGCTACCAAGGACCTTGACGAGCGCGGTATCATTCGTGTCGGTGCTCATGTCATCCCTGGCGATATCCTGATCGGTAAGATTACGCCTAAGGGCGAGAGCGATCCCACCCCCGAGGAGAAACTCCTGCGGGCCATCTTCGGCGACAAGGCCGGTGATGTGAAAGATGCTTCTCTCAAGGCCAATCCGTCGCTCAAGGGTGTTGTTATTGGCACACGTCTGTTTGCCCGTGCCGTGAAAAAGCGCACTCGTGGCGTTGACCCCGAGATCGCTGCCCTTGACACCGAGTATGCAGCACGCCAGGAAGAGTTGCGCGGCATCCTCGTTGAAAAACTCACTACCTTGACCGAGGGCCGCACGTCGCAGGGTGTGAAGAATTACATGGACGAGGACGTTGTTCCTAAGGGTGAGAAGTTCACCCGTGAGATTATCATGGGCCTTGAGAACCTGGACAGCATCAACCTGAGCAAGTGGACTGCCGACACTCATCGCAACGAGCTCATCCGTGCAACCGTGATGAACTATCTGCACAAGAGCAAAGCCTATGAGGCCGAACTCAAGCGCAAGAAACTCGATATCAGCATCGGTGACGAGCTTCCCTCGGGCATCATGCAGCTGGCCAAGGTGTATATTGCCAAGAAGCGCAAAATCAGCGTCGGTGATAAGATGGCAGGCCGCCATGGTAACAAGGGTATCGTCTCGAGAGTCGTTCGCCAGGAGGACATGCCGTTCCTGGCCGATGGCACTCCCGTTGACTTGGTACTGAACCCTCTTGGTGTGCCTTCGCGTATGAACCTGGGTCAGATCTTTGAGGCCGTCCTTGGTTGGGCCGGACGTGAACTTGATGTCAAGTTTGCAACCCCCATCTTTGATGGCTGCACGCTCGATGACCTGAATGAGTGGACCGACAAGGCCGGACTGCCGCGTGCCGGCACGACTCAGCTCTATGACGGCGCGACTGGCGAGCCCTTCGACCAGAAGGCCACTGTCGGCGTCACCTACTTCCTCAAGCTCGGTCACATGGTCGAGGACAAGATGCATGCTCGCTCGATTGGACCGTACAGCCTCATCACGCAGCAGCCTCTGGGTGGTAAAGCCCAGTTCGGTGGTCAGCGTTTTGGTGAGATGGAGGTTTGGGCCCTCGAGGCCTTCGGTGCAAGTCATGTGCTTCAGGAGATCCTCACCGTCAAGAGTGACGATGTCATGGGCCGCAGCAAGGCCTATGAGGCGATCGTCAAGGGTGATCCCATGCCCACTCCGGGCATTCCCGAGTCGCTCAATGTGCTGTTGCACGAGCTGCGTGGACTGTGTCTGAATGTCAAACTCGATTAATTATACTCTTCCTCAACTATGGCTTTCAAGAGAGATACAAAGATAAAGAATAATTTCACCAAGATTACTATCAGTCTGGCGTCGCCCGACGAAATCCTGGAGAATTCACATGGTGAGGTTCTTAAGCCCGAGACCATCAATTATCGTACCTACAAGCCCGAGCGTGACGGCCTGTTCTGTGAGCGCATTTTTGGCCCTGTTAAGGACTATGAGTGCCATTGCGGTAAGTACAAGCGCATCCGCTACAAGGGCATCGTGTGCGACCATTGCGGTGTCGAGGTGACCGAGAAGAAGGTGCGCCGCGAACGCAGCGGACACATTGAGCTCGTTGTGCCTGTGGCACACATCTGGTACTTCCGTTCACTGCCCAATAAGATTGGTTACCTGCTGGGTATTCCCACCAAGAAGCTCGACATGATCATCTATTATGAGCGTTATGTCGTGATCAATCCTGCAGGCGTGAAATTCGATACCGGAACCGAGACCCGTGAGCTGCAGAAGTATGACCTTCTCACCGAGGACGAGTATCTGGCAATCCTGGACAAGCTGCCCAAGGAGAATCAGTCGCTCGAGAATGATAACCCCGAGAAATTCATTGCCAAGATGGGTGCCGAGGCTATCTATGACTTGCTTGCTGAGCTTGACCTTGATACGCTGGCCAACACCCTGCGTGACCGTGCCTACAAGGAGAACTCGCAGCAGCGCAAGACCGAGGCTTTGAAGCGCCTCCAGGTTGTCGAGTCGTTCCGTGCGAGCAAGGGCGTGAACCGTCCCGAGTGGATGATCCTCAAGGTCATCCCCGTGATCCCGCCTGAGCTGCGTCCCCTCATCCCACTGGATGGCGGCCGCTTTGCAACGAGCGATGTCAATGACCTGTATCGTCGCGTCATCATCCGCAACACACGCTTGAAACGACTCATCGAGATCAAGGCTCCCGAAGTGATCATGCGCAACGAGAAACGCATGCTCCAGGAGGCTGTCGACTCGCTGCTCGACAACTCCCGCAAGTCGAGTGCCGTCAAGAGTGATTCCAATCGTCCCCTCAAGTCCTTAAGCGATAGCCTTAAGGGTAAGCAGGGCCGTTTCCGTCAGAACCTGCTCGGTAAACGTGTGGACTACTCAGCCCGCTCGGTTATTGTTGTGGGTCCTGAGTTGAAGATGGGTGAGTGCGGTATCCCCAAGGACATGGCAGCCGAGCTGTACAAGCCTTTCGTTATCCGCAAACTCATCGAGCGCGGTATCGTCAAGACCGTGAAGAGTGCCAAGAAGATCGTGGACCGCAAGGAACCCGTCGTTTGGGACATCCTCGAGAACGTGATGAAGGGCCACCCCGTGCTCCTGAACCGTGCACCCACACTGCACCGCCTGGGTATCCAGGCCTTCCAGCCCAAGCTCATCGAGGGTAAGGCCATACAGTTGCACCCACTGGCTTGTACGGCATTTAACGCCGACTTTGACGGTGACCAGATGGCAGTCCATCTGCCGCTGGGCAACGAGGCCGTTGTCGAGGCTCAAATGCTGATGCTCGAGCCCCACAACATCCTCAATCCTGCCAATGGCGATCCCGTTACCGTTCCGTCACAGGATATGGTGCTCGGCTTGTACTACATCACCAAGCTGCGCAAGGGCGACAAGGGCGAGGGCCTCAAGTTCTATGGACCCGAAGAGGCACTCGTGGCCTATAACGAGGGCAAGGTTGCCATGCACGCCATCATCAGCGTCGTTGTCGACGTGGTTAACGAGAACGGCGAGCATGAGCAGAAGCTCATCGATGAGACCTCTGTTGGCCGCATCATCTTCAACAACACCGTGCCCTACGAGATTGGATATGTCAACGAGTTGATTTCCAAGAAGTCGCTTAGAAATATCATCACCCGTGTTATCCGCAGCTGCGGTGTGCCCCGTTCGGCACAGTTCCTTGACGATGTCAAGAACATGGGTTACTACATGGCATTCAAGGGCGGTCTGTCGTTCAACCTGAATGACGTGCTGATTCCCGACCGCAAGGCCGAGATTATTGCCGAGGGTGACGCCAAGGCCGACCAGATTAAGATGGACTATGACATGGGTGCCATCACCGACAACGAGCGTTACAACCAGGTCATCGATATCTGGACCAACGTCAATACCGAGCTTACCAATGAGCTGATGAAGCAGATTACTGCCGACAAGCAGGGCTTCAACTCAGTATTCATGATGCTTGACTCTGGCGCTCGTGGTTCCAAGGACCAGATCCGTCAGCTTTCCGGTATGCGTGGTCTGATGGCCAAGCCCCAGAAGTCTGGCGTCGAGGGTGGCCACCAGATCATCGAGAACCCCATCCTTGCTAACTTCAAGGAGGGTCTGTCGGTGCTCGAGTACTTCATCTCTACCCACGGTGCCCGTAAGGGTCTTGCTGACACCGCATTGAAGACCGCCGACGCCGGTTATCTGACCCGTCGTCTGGTTGACGTCGCTCATGACGTGATTATCAATGAGGAGGATTGTGGTACTTTGCGCGGACTTGTTTGCCGCGAGGTTCGCAATGGTGACCGTGTTGTAGCTTCTCTGGGCGAGCGCATCCTGGGCCGCGTGTCGGTTCATGATGTGGTAGATCCCACCACGGGAGAAATCATCGTCAAGAGCGGTGAGGAAATCACCGATGCCATTGCAGCACGCATCGACAATTCACCCATCGAGTCGGTTGAGATCCGTTCTGTCCTCACCTGTGAGGCCAAGCGTGGCGTTTGCGCCAAGTGCTACGGTCGCAACCTGGCCTCCCACCGCATGGTGCAGAAGGGTGAAGCTGTCGGCGTGATTGCCGCCCAGTCAATTGGTGAGCCTGGTACACAGCTGACCCTGCGCACCTTCCATGCCGGTGGCGTGGCAAGCAACGCTTCGGCTGTCTCCAATATCACCTCTAAGTATAATGGACGCATCGAGATCGAGGAGCTGAGAACCGTTAAGGACAAAGACGGTGTCGACATCGTTGTTGGTCGCATGGCCGAGATGCAGATCAAGGATCCCAACACCAACATGGTGCTCACTCATGCCCCCATTGAGTATGGTTCCAAGTTGTTCTTCAGCAATGGCGACATGGTTAGCGAGGGTGACAAGATCAGTGAATGGGATGCATTCAACGCCGTCATCGTCAGTGAGGTGGATGGTACCCTGCGCTTCAAGAACCTGATCGAGGGTGTGACCTACCGTGAGGAGTATGATGAAATCTCGGGCAATGCTGAGATATTTATCATCGAGACCAAGGACCATAACCGCATTCCCGAGGCCGAGGTCATTGATTCAGAGGGCAATGTCGTGAAGTCCTACTCACTTCCCGTGCGTGCACACCTCATGAAGAAAGATGGTGAGGAAATCACCGCAGGTGAGGTGTTCGTTAAGATTCCGCGCTCGTTCTCGGGCGGTGCTGGTGATATCACTGGTGGTCTGCCTCGTGTGACTGAGCTGTTCGAAGCCCGCAACCCGTCCAACCCCGCTGTTGTCAGTGAGATTGACGGTGAGGTATCCTTTGGACGCATCAAGCGTGGTAACCGTGAAATCACGGTCAAGAACCGCCTGGGTGAAGAGAAGAAGTACCTCGTGCCCCTGTCCAAGCAGATCCTGGTTCAGGAGAACGACTTCGTGCGTGCTGGAACTCCGCTGTCCGATGGTGCAGTCACTCCCGCCGACATCCTGCGCATCAAGGGTCCCACGGCCGTTCAGGACTACATCGTTAACGAGGTTCAGGACGTTTACCGCACCCAGGGTGTGAAAATCAACGACAAGCACTTTGAGGTCATCGTGCGCCAGATGATGCGCAAGGTTCGCATCATCGATCCAGGCGACACCCGATTCCTCGAGGAGCAGACGGTTGACAAGCGCGACTTCATGGAGGAGAACGACCGCATCTGGGGCAAGAAGATTGTCACCAACAGTGGTGACAGCGATGAGGTCCAGAATGGCCAGATTCTTACAGCCCGCAAGTTGCGCGACATCAACTCGTCGCTCAAGCGCCGTGACATGAAACTCGTCGTCGTTCGTGACGCCGTGCCCGCTACCAGTGAGCAGATTCTGCTTGGCATCACCCGTGCTGCGCTGCAGACCAGCAGCTTCATGTCGGCCGCATCGTTCCAGGAGACCACCAAGGTGCTCAATGAGGCCGCTATCAACGGCCGCGTGGACACACTCGAGGGCATGAAGGAGAACGTCATCTGCGGTCACCTGATTCCCGCCGGTACCGGTTTGCGCGAGTACCAGACACTCGTTGTCGGTGACAAGAACGAGATGGCACTTGCCGAGCAGGCACGCAAGGAGCGCGAGCTCGTCGGTACTGACGACGAGTAAGACGTTGTGGCCGGCATAACTCCATAACACGGCCACAACCTCTACATTGAGAACACGTTTTGAATGATAATAAAATTATGAACGTAAGATAATTTTCCATAGTTAATTTGTTTATTGAGGCTCCGGTCCGCAGCGATGCGCATCGGAGTTTTTTTATTGCTTTATTTTATTGTTGTGAGCATTTTGTAGTACCTTTGCGGTGAGATTTGGTGCTTGGGACTGCGGTCCCGGGTGAAAAGGGAACCAGGTGAGACTCCTGGACAGACGGTGCTGCTGTGTGCTCCCGCGTGCGTGAAGCCCCGATCTTGACCACTGTGACCCGATGTGGGGTGTGGGAAGGCCAAGGCAATAATGGGGCTGGAGCGAGTCAGAAGACCTGCCAAGTCGCTAACATAGAGACCCGGAACAATGCGTAGAACAGTTGTAATAGCATTCTTTGCCCTTGCGTTTGCCTTGTGCGCCTATGCCCAGGAGGGTGTGCTCGCGCATCAGGCCGACTCGGTGATGGCCAGTGTGGGACACGGCCGTCTCGACTCGATGCAGTATATTCAAAATGTGATTATCTACGGTCGCCGCCCCTACGAGGATGTGATTCCCGCTCAGGAACTCACGGGCAGGCAGCTCGAGGGGCTTAACAGCCACTCGGTGGCCGATGCCGTGCGCTACTTTGCTGGCGTGCAGCTCAAGGACTATGGCGGTGTGGGAGGTCTCAAGACGGTGGACATCCGCTCGATGGGGACTAATCACATGGGCGTTTTCTATGATGGCATCCAGATTGGCAATGCACAGAATGGTCAAGTCGATTTGGGCAAATTCTCGCTGGATAACATCGAGGCCATCTCGCTTTACAATGGCCAGCGTAGCAACATTTTCCAGAGTGCCCGGGACTATGGCTCGGCAGGTACCATCTACCTGCGCACGCGCCGACCAAAATTCAGGGCCGGCAAGCGTGATAACCTCAACGTTTCGTTTAAGACGGGCTCCTTTGGCCTCGTCAATCCCAGCATCCGCTGGGAACACAAGCTGAGCCGCTCGGTGAGCCTGTCGTTCAACAGCGAGTTTACCTATGCAACGGGTAAATATCGTTTCCGCTACATGCGTCACTATAGTGACGGGTCAATCGCATGGGACACCACTGCCGTGCGGCAGAACGGTGAGGTGCAATCCTATCGGATTGAAGCGGCCCTGTTTGGTGTGATGAGCAGCGGCAAGTGGCATGCCAAGGCCTATTGGTACGACAGCGACAAGGGCATTCCTGGCGCTATTGTCAATAACGTGTGGAAGCATGCCCAAAAGCAGTGGGACAGCAACTTCTTCCTCCAGGGCGCCTATCAGCGCAAGTTTACCGACTCCTACGAAATGATGTTCAACGCCAAGTATTCGCGCGACTACCTGCACTACTTGAACCCCGACACGACGTTGATGTATATCGACAACAAGTTCTGGCAGGACGAGATATACCTGTCGACCGCCAACAAATACACCATCCTTCCTGACTGGGATGTAAATCTGTCGGTCGATTACCAGTGGAATAGTCTCGATGCCACCCTGACAGGATTTGTCTATCCCATTCGCCACACGGTGCTCACGGCGTTGGCCTCGGCTTACACTTGGCATGGCCTCAAGGCCCAGGGTAGCCTGCTGTACACGATGGTCAACGACCGCTCGTCGGCACGCTTCAACGGCCAGGTGGTGGGCAAGCGCAGTAAGTATATGAACAAGGTCACTCCTGCCGTCTTCCTCAGTTGGCAACCATGGCAAGAACGGGAATTCAATCTGCGGGCCTACTACAAGCGCATCTTCCGCATGCCCACGTTCAATGACCTGTATTACACCGACATGGGCAACATAACGCTCGATCCCGAGTATGCGACACAGTATAACGTGGGATTCCTGTACCGCCTGCTCACCGATCACGGTCTTCTTGCAGGAGTCAAGTTAAGTGCCGATGCCTATTACAACTACATCACCGATAAGATTATAGCCGTCCCCAAGGGGACAGGGCAGTACCGATGGATGATGATGAATGTGGGCATCGTCAAGATCCGAGGCGTCGACGTGAGCGCGCGTGCCACGTTGCGGCTGCCAGCCGACCTCATCCTTGACCTCAACCTGAGCTACACCTACCAGAGGGCACAGGACTATACCAATCCTGCCGACAACGGAGATGGAGGTACCTACAAGGGACAGCTGGCTTATATACCCTGGCACAGCGGATCGGTTGTGGGGCACCTGAATTGGCATGATTTTGACCTGAACTACAGCTTCATCTATGTGGGCGAGCGGTACCACACCAGTGCAAACACACGCGAGAACCACGAGCAGCCATGGTACACTCACGATTTGTCGGCTGGTTACCTGTTCCATTTGGGCAAGACAGCACTCAAGGTCTCGGGCGAGGTCAATAATCTGTTCAACCAGTATTACGACGTCATTCTCAACTATCCGATGCCAGGCCGCAATTATAAACTCATCCTAAAATTCGACATCTGATGAAAAAGGGTAAAATAGGGACGGTTCTTTTGATGTCATTCGTGTTCTCGCTACTTCTGCCGAGTTGCCGCGAGGAAGTGACGATCTTCTTGCCCGAGCATGTGTCGGTAGCACAACCCGAGTTCACCGACATTGAGGGCTTCTACCTGCTGTGTGAAGGCAACATGGGCTGGAATAAGGCCACGCTGGACTACTATGAATATGCCAGCGGCGAGTACATCCGCAACATCTTTTCCTATGCCAACCCCACTGTGCCCAAGGAGATGGGCGACGTGGGCAACGACATTGGCATCTACGGCAGCAACCTGTATTGTGTCATCAACTGCTCCAATAAGGTTGACGTGCTCGACAAGTACACCTGCCGTAAGAAATTCCAGATCGATATCCCCAACTGCCGTTTTATCCGCTTTTACGGCGGCTATGCCTATGTGTCAAGCTATGCTGGTCCAGTGCAGATCAATCCCAACTACGAGCAGCGCGGTTATGTGGCCAAGATCGACACCGTGACCATGCAGGTGGTGGATACCTGTATCGTGGGATTCCAGCCCGACGAACTGGAGATTGTCGAGGGCAAGATATATGTCGCCAATTCAGGCGGCTACATGGTGCCCAACTACGAGAACACGCTGTCGGTCATCGATGTTGCAACCTTCAAGGAGGAGCGGCGCATCCCCATTGCCATCAACTTGTCGTGGGTCAAGGGCGACAGCCATGGCATGTTGTGGGTAGCCTCGCGTGGCGACTACTACACGAGGCCGAGCAAGATCTACGCCTACGACACGCGCAAGCAGCAGCTCGTGGACAGCCTGGACTGCCGCGTGAGCAACATGTGGCTCGACGGCGATTCACTCTATGTCGTGAGCACCGAGTGGAGCTATGTGTCGATGAGTAACGCGTTCTCCTATGCAATCATCAATACACAAACGCATGAGAAGGTGTGTGACAATTTCATCACCGATGGCACAGACAAGGAAATCGTCATCCCCTATGCTGTCGCTGTCAACCCGATTACCCATGACATCTATGTCACCGATGCCAAGGACTATGTCTCGCCGGGCCGTCTGTATTGTTTTGACCGCTTTGGCGTCAAGAAGTGGGATGTTCGCACGGGTGATATTCCCGCTCATTTCGCATTCCTTGGGAACAACATTAATGAACGATAAACCAAGCATTGAGATATGAAAAGAATGAGAAATATAGCATTCACGTTAATGGTTGCAGCGACCTCCATTGCCGCGTTGGCCAATCATCCGTGGCTGTCGCGCGTCTATGAATATCGGCCTGCTCCCGGACAGTTCATCAACACCTTACCTATTGCCAGGGTAGGGGAACCGGTCGACAGTGTGCTGGCACGCTGCCAGGCAAGCATCTGTGGCCGCATCGACACGACCGTCACGGTTATACGCGGCGTGGAGTATACGCGCATCGACACCGTTTGGGCCGAGAGCATGATCTCGCTGGGCGGCTATGGCGGATATGTCGTTGTGGGTTTTGACCATCCGGTTGTCAATATGCACACGTGGGACTTCGAGATCCAGGGCAATGCCTTTGTGAGCGACCGCGAGTCGCACGGCGGCAGTAGCGAGCCGGGCATAGTCATGGTGGGTCTTGACATCGACGGCAACGGCGTGCCCAGCGATGGCGACAAGTGGTATGAACTGGCTGGCAGCGAGTACAACCATCCAGCCACACAGCACGACTACGCGATTACCTATTATCGACCCGATGAGAACAAGCAGCGCACTCCCAGCCCCACCGATCCTTACTTGACCGATGTCACTTATATCCGCTGGACCAGCAACGACGTCAACCCCGACAGTACAAGCGGCTACATGAGCCGCAACGCTGCTCATCAGCAACCCTACTGGCCCTTGTGGCTACAGGGTCAGGAGACAATGACCTTTACTGGCGCCAAATTGCGGTGCAATGCCGTCGACTTGGGCGGCAATGGCACAAATTCCTATTTTGTGCAGTATTTCTATGATTGGGGATATGTCGATAACCTGCCTAACAATCCTGAACGCGTCTCAAGCGATAATGGCATCTATAACCCGGGCTTCAAGATTGACTGGGCTGTAGATGAGCATGGAAACCATGTCAACCTTACCCACATCGATTTCATCAAGGTTTATAATGCCGTTAACCAGTATTGCGGATGGCTCGGTGAAACATCGACCGAGATTGCCGCAGGCATTGACTTTCATCCCGATGCCCTGATGTCCGAGTTGCTTGTTGGCGATGTCAATGCTGATGGAGAAATCACCATCAGTGACGTTAATGCAATCACCGATATGATCCTTACTGGTGTCATGACCACCACAGCCGATGTCAACGACGACGGTGAGGTGAACATCAGCGACGTGAACGTCTTGATTGATATCATATTGCGATAATTGGCAAGTGGGCAGGCGGGCTCGAAGAACCGCCCCATGATAAGTTGGGCGCTTCAAACACTTATTATGACTTCGCGAGGTCAGCGGCTTCCTGAAGTACTGCCTTGCTGTCAAGATGCTAAGATCTTTTGAACCAGAGATTTTGGCATGTGTCTGAACACAGGTTTAAAACTTACTTTTTTATGTAGTATTGAGTTTTTTTTTGATGAATAATTTTGCGGTTTTAAGGAAACCACTTAATTTTGCGCGCGTTATAGAGCAAGATTGTTATTTGCCATTATTAACTAAATAACCGAATTATTCTTTTTTTATTAAAACCATAGCTATAAACTATTATGAAGAAAAGTTTTAAACTTCTTGCTGCAGCGCTGATGGCGTTTGCTATGTCTGTACCGGCTCAGGCCTTAGAGCTGACCATTTATGATGGTAACGATGTGAGTGAATGCGTTCCCATCCGTCCTACTTATTACGATTATTGGGATCAGTACAAGGTTCAGTTCATCTATCCTGAAGCCGAACTCTCAGCAATGGTTGGTGAAGAAATCCACTCCATGAAGTTCTACTTCGCTGATGAGCAGGGTAACCCCGGTACCAATGTGATGAACGGTGGCAAGATGTCGATACTCATCGGCACTACCGATGAGACTTCTTTTGGTGGTTGGAGCCCTTCCTTTATTTCTGAGGATGGTCTGACCAAGGTGGCAGAGATTTCGATGACTCATGGTGATGCTGAACTCTTGATCGAGTTTGACAATGCTTGGACCTACAATGGCGGTAATGTCATTATCGAGACCCGTCTTGAGGCAGAAGGCACTTATTCCAATTATGGTTATTTCTTGGGCAAGACCACCAATGTCGCCAATGCAGTTTATGGCCTTTATTCTGTAGCAACAGAGGGCTTCTATCCCAAGGCTACCTTCACCTATGGTGGCGAGGAGCCTCAGACCAACGTTGCAACCACGCTGGCCCAGGCCAACGCGATGGAGGACAATGCTGAGTTCACCTTCAACGGCGACGCTGTTGTTACCATTTGCTGGAACGGCAGTGTGTACCTGCGCGATGAGAGTGGCTACGGACAGATTGTCGATGGCGCTACCTTTGAGAACGGTCAGGTGCTGAGCCAGGGCTGGAATGCCACCAAGACCAGCGAAAACGGATGGGTTAAGTACACCGATGCTACGGGCCTCAGCGCCAGTGGTGAGACCAATGCCGAGCTGGCTGCTGCCCAAGTGCTTACAGCCTTCCCCGATGAGAGCATGCTCAACGCCTATGTTGTTATCGAGAATGTGACGAAATCATTCTTACCGATCCGTAGCATTACGCTGCCCGACGGCAGTACTATTTCGTTGACCGGCAATGGAAACCAGCCGGCCAGTGGCAGTTTCAATGTCTATGGCCTTATTTGGAAGTCTGGCGAGACATTGGTATTGGAACCCGTTGCTTGGGAGAAATATGTTGCACCCGAGTGGCAGCTTGGTGACGTTAATCACGACACAAAGATTAATGTGGCTGACGTAACCGCCCTTATCCAGTACGTACTGGGTGTTGATGTTGATCCGTTCTTCCCCGAGCAGGCTAATGTGGATGGCGACGCCGAGGGTAAGTACAACGTGGCCGATGTAACTGCTTTGATTCAGCTTGTTCTTCAGAACTAATTGAATAACTAACAGGCCGGAAGGTTCCGGCCGGCAATATGTGAGGGCGTGCCGCGGTGCGCCCTCACATGTTGTTATGTGATGTGTGGTTATGACAAAAAAGCTTGTGCCATATCTCTCGGCCATTGATGTGATTATTGCCGGTTTTGTTGGCTATATGGTGATATTATTGTAATTTTGCGGTGAAAATGTGCTAAATGGAATCTGTATATTGGGTTTTATGCATCTTTCCCTGATAGCTTTTTCTCTGCGGCTCAAGTCATGAACGGGCCCTGGTTAGTTCATTTTCTTTTACATTAACCGAGTAATAATCAACTAAAAACTACTGTATGAAGAATTGTTTGAGACGACACCTGTTTGTCGCACTTGTCGCCTTGAGTGCTGTGATAATGGCTCAAGCGCGAGACACCCTCACCGTCTTTGGCAACGGTGACGAACTAAACTGGACTGTTCCCGTCAATCTGCTCTATCTCGACGAGGTGGGGACAAGGTCACAGGTTATTTATCCCGCAGCCATGCTCTCCGAGATGGAGAATGAGGCTATCAATTCAATCACTTTTTATACACACAGCGGCATTGAGGCCAGTGGCGGCATGGTGCGTGTGTCGGTTGGTGAGACCACTCAGAGCACCTATGGTACATATGTCGAGGGTTTGACCCGGGTGGCTACCATATCCATCACGCCTGGCGGAACCCAAGTGGTTGTCAATTTCGATGAGCCATACACCTATGGCGGTGGAAATCTCGTGATCGACACCTATGTGGAACAAGCAGGAATCTGCTCGCTCAATGCCGACTTGTTCATCTGCGATCGTGCTGACGCTTATTGCTCCATCTCGCGGGGCGAGGTGTCTAAGTCAATCCCCATGGCAACCTTTGATTATGGTACTGATGCCCCCTATGCCGCCAAGGTGCTGCCTCTCCAACTCGTTTTCAGTACCGTGCGCGCCGGGCATGAGGATGTGAAATCGTTGATGCTCAAGAATGTGGGAACTCAGCCGTTTACCCCCACTTTCAATGTGCCGGCCCCGTTCGTTGTTGACATTCAGCCCATGGCATTGCAACCCAACCAGACCATTGAGGTACCAGTGAAATTTGTTCCCAGCCAGGCAGGAGACTATAACATGACACTGCGCATCGACTGTGCCGAGGCAGGCGTTTTCAATGTGCCCTTGACCGCAACGGCTTGGAGTGCTGCTCTGGATCTCACTGTGTGTGACTCGATTGCCGAGGGTACACTACCCATCGATGGTGTTTATATTGATATTGTGGGAACTCAGGGCCAGATGATTTATCCCGCCGAGATGTTGACCGACATGGTGGGCTCCAAGATCATTGAACTCAAGTTCTATCCCAAGCGAATGAAGATGAGTGGCGGTGTTGTTACGCTCTCGCTCATGACAACAGACCAACTTGAATATGCTCAAACTGAACTCCTCACGGGCCTTACAACTGTCGCTACGATGACTCCTGTTAAGGGTAGCTCGGAGTTTGTCTTTGTCCTGGACGAGCCGTTTGAGTACAATGGCGGCAATCTCGTGGTGGATGCTTTGGTGACTGAGCCGGGACAAATGAATCTCGAGTCTTCGGCATTCTACGGCAAGGTCTTTGACTACTGGACCAGCCTCGAGGCCTGGGATTACTATGGTTACAATGTGGGCTTCTTGAACTTCTTGCCCAAGGTCACATTCTCCTACCAGGTGCCCGAGGCCCAATGGCAGCTCGGCGACGTCAACCATGACAAACAGGTTAATGTGGCCGACGTCACGTTGCTGATTTCCTATGTCTTATCAGGCGATGCTGATATCTTATATGTTGCCGAGGCCAACGTCAACGGTGATGCCCAGGGCGAAATCAATGTGGCCGACGTCACGGAACTGATATCTGTCGTGCTCTCGGGCAATTGATGAGTGCCCTTGCTCGATAATGAATTGATTGAGTATGGATTTTCCGGCTGTTTCCCTTCCTGATGTGAGGTTGCAGCCGGAAAATTTGACTTTTTGGGAAATCGTGACTACCTTTGTGATTTCAAAATTATGTTTAACCATTAGACTAATGGCTTTGTAATAGTGATGTTCAAAAACATAGGATTATTGATCATGGCACTGTTGACAGTCGCTGCATGCCATGGACAGGTGCCCCAGTTCTCTTCCAGCGACTTTGCGGATTGGGTGTATACCAATCCTGGTATTGAGGTCAACCAGGACAATATCTTGGCCAACCGCATTGTCCTCTATACCGATAATCAGGGTAGACAACTCACGTTAATATCCCCGCGGTTCGACGTGCGCACGGGCCAGACCATAGACTTGTCGGTCACTTGGGTGACCAGGTTCTGGCAGTCCGAGGAATTTGTGGTCTACAAGGCCGGTTTCACGGCGGCGATTATCAACCAGGATGGAGTCGCTGTCGACTCGGTGACCTTCACGCCCACATCTTTGCGCCGCGAGAACCAGGTGAACCTGTCTCTCACGGTCTCTCATGGAATGAGGAATGCAAGGCTGCGGCTCGCTTCATGGAAGGCCGACATCGTGAGCAGCGGTGCAGTAAGAAGCATCGAGGCGACTTCCTATTTCAAGGCCGACGTAAATCTTGACGGGGAAGTCTCGTTGGCCGATGCCAATGCCGTCATTGACATCATCGTTGGCGGCACTCAAGATGATGAACTTGCCCGCAGGGCCGATGTTAATGGAGATGGGGAAATCTCCCTGGCCGACATCAATGCTGTTATCGACGTTATTGTGGGCTGATTTTTCAAAATCGGCCTGTTTTGGACTCAAAATGCCCTTTTTAAAGGGAATTTCATTCTTAATGAATGTTAAATTTTGGTGATATTAGAAAAATGTATTACTTTTGCCAAAAATATTGTCTAATATAGTTTTTAAATTTTATTAAAATGAAAAAGATTATCTTGACTTTAGCCCTTCTTATGGGTGTGTTTGCTGCTCAGGCTCAGTCTCTGGAGCAGAACAAGTTCTTTGACAACTGGTCGGTAACCTTGAAGGGTGGTGCTATCATGCCCTTCCAGGGTTATGCTTTCTGGCCCAGCGCTCGTGGCATCTTCGGTATGGAGATCAAGAAGCAGCTGACTCCCGTCTTTGGTTTGGGCGTTGAGGGTGAGGCTACCATCAACACCACCAGCTGGGAAAAAGAGCCCAACTACTGGGGACCCAAAAGCCCGAATATCATCGACCACACTCTGGCCGGTATGTTTGGTACCGTAAACCTGAGCAACCTCTTCGGTGGTTACAAGGGCAAACCCCGCGCATTTGAGCTCGAGGGTGTGATCGGTGCCGGTTGGCTGCACGCTTTCCACCGCACCGAGTCGGCCGATGTTTATGGTAACGACTACAACAGCTGGTACACCAAGGCTGGTGCTAACCTCAACTTCAACTTCGGTGACAGCCGCGCTTGGACCTTCAGCTTGAAGCCCAGTGTTGTTTGGGACATGAATGGTGACATCATGATTCCTTATCGTCACAACACCAAGGCCCGCGCTGAGTGGGAGGGTGAGCCCCGCAACGGCAAGAGCCAGATGAACGCTAACCACGCAGCTGTAGAGCTTGAGGCTGGTATCACCTACCACTTCAAGGGTAGCAACGGCGAGCGTTACATCACTTTCTGCCCCTACAAGTACAGCCAGGATGACATCGATGCTCTGAATGGTCAGATCAACGGTCTGCGCAACCAGCTCAACGGTCTCCAGGGTGACCTCGACGCCGCTAATGCTCGCAACGCTCAGCTCCAGCGCGATCTCGATGCAGCCCGCAAGGCTCCCAAGCCCGAGACCCAGGTTGTTGACAACAGCGCTAAGTACATGAACGTTCTCGTTCACTTCAAGGTTAACAAGACTAACATCACTGCTGATCAGCAGCCCAATGTTGAGCGCGTTGCCATGTACCTGAAGAACAACCCCACCGCAACCGTTGACATCAAGGGTTATGCTTCTTCCGAGGGCCCGCACGACAACAACACTCGTCTGGCCAATGGCCGCGCCGAGGCTGTTAAGAACATGCTCATCAACAAGTACAAGATTGATGCAAGCCGCATCAACGCTCAGGGCTGTGGTGAGACCGACATGTTCCAGGAGCTCAGCTGGAACCGCGTTTCGATCTGCGAACTCATCGTTAAGAAGTAATTCGCATTGCGATCGAATCGGTTGATTAAAACCTAAAAAGAAATCCCGTCGGCATCATGCCGACGGGATTTCTTTTTAGGTCTGTTCAGGCAGCAGGGGGCTATTTCAGTTGCCTCATGTGGTCCTGGTCCAGCTGTTTGGCATATCGCTCGCGCAGGATGCGTCCCACGGCGTCGCCGTGGTTGATGCACTCCACTGTAATGCGTTGCAGCGAGTCGTTGAGCACGCTGTCCTGCCGCACCAGGCGTAGTTCTTCATCTCGCTTGATGCTCCCCGTTGATGCCTTCTTGAGGTATTCCTGCCAGGTGGCCACTCGTGCATCCATGATGCTATTGCGCTGGTTAATGTAGTGCAGGTACTTGCTGTTCATTGGACTGCCGGTAATCGTCCACCCACTGTTGCCGATGGTGATGTCTATATTGCCTTGCTCGAGAACGAAGTAGAAAGGCTGCGTAGAATCGTTGTCCCACCTGATGATGGCAACTTTAGGGCACTCGGTTTGGCCTGTGAAAGAGCAGCAGCCCGCCTTGATGGGTGTTGTGCCACACACCCTCAACTGTTGGTATTCCTCTTCCAGCACAAGCAGCGTTGCGCTGTCGTGCTGCTGCTTCCCTTCAAGCCTGAAAGTCACCTTGAAATCGGGGCTTGCTGCACTGCCGCCATGGCTGTCGCATCCCGTGGAGAGGGCCACCAGGGCCACTCCCGTCAGAATGTTTGTCAAGTGATTGGTCATTTTGTTCATCATGATGGCAAAGGTACTAAACTTTTTCAAATACTGCCAATCCATTTGCTCCAACATCTCAACCAATGCTTGTTTTTCATCAATTAGAAATAGTGCTGCCATCTGGTGCCGATTTGCAGTAGGGCGGGGTGGTGCCGCCTGTTGTTGTGGAATTATGGCCGATTGTTAGGCTTTGTCAGAAAAAAGCGATACTTTTGCGTCACCAATCAGGAATTACTTAACATAGACCATTCAGAAATGAAAATGACAAGACAACACAACCTGGCGCTCTTGCTGATGGCCTTGCTGGCATTACCGGCATGGGCCCAGCGCCAGTTCACACTTGAGGATTTGAACTTTGGCGGTAACAATTACCGCAACATGATTCCTCAGAATCGTTCGCTCACTTGGTGGGGAGACCAACTGGTGCGACTCTCGGCCGACACGTGCTGGGCAGTGAATGTGGCCAATGGCAAGGAAAAGGTGCTGTTCACGAGAGAAAAGCTAAACAAGCGCGCCGGCTTGACCGGTGAGGGTCAGGGCATCAATAGCATGACGAGGATCTCATTCCCCGATGCCGACAAGCCCTTGCTGCTTGCAACCAACAAGGATGAGCGCATGCTTGTCAACTTCAAGACGGGCAAGGTCGAGTGGCGTCAATCCCGTTGCAGCGATGCTCAGGCCCAGGAGTGGAATGATAAGAGCCGGGCTGTGGCCTATGTTGCCGACGATAACCTCTTTGTGACCGATGCCGCTGGTAACACGCGTCAAGTGACAACCGACGGCTCACGCGAACTGGTTTACGGACAGAGTGTGCACCGCAACGAGTTTGGCATCGAGGGCGGGCTGTTCTGGAATCAGCAGGGTACGCGGTTGGCTTACTACCGCATGGACCAGAGTATGGTCACAGACTATCCACTTGTAGACGTTCCCGAGCTCGACGACAGTTCTCGTGTCATTGCCCGGCTGGCTCCAGAGAAATATCCCATGGCAGGCCAGACTTCACACCTGGTGTGGGTAGGAGTGCTTGATGTGGCTACGGGCGACACCGTCTACCTCAAGGCAGGTGACCCCACCGACCGCTATTTCTCCAACATCTCATGGAACCCCGACGGAAACATCGTCTACATGATGGAGGGTAACCGTGACCAGAATGAGGTGGAATTGGTGGCCTATGACGTTGTCACGGGCAACCGCATCTCCTCGATTTATCGGGAGACTCATCCCAAGTATGTCGAACCGCAGCATCCCATTACTTTCTTGCCTTGGGATAAGGAAAAATTCATCCTGTGGAGCGAGAAGGATGGCTATAATCATCTTTATCTCTATGACACGGCCGGCAACCTGGTGAATCAACTCACTCGAGGCAACTGGGTGGTGATGGATCTATTGGGGTTTGACAATCAGCAGCAGGCTGTCATCATCAGTGCCAACGTCGACAGCCCCATCCAGCAGAACCTCTATCGCGTGGATGTGGCAACTGGAAACGTGACCCGTATCGACGAGGGGGGCAAGGGCTGGCATAACGGCAGCTTGAGCGCTTCGGGACGTTACCTGATCGACAATTATCAAGAGCCTGATGTGCCCCGCAATATCGCCATCGTGGACACCCGCTCCGGCAAGCAGTGTCGCTACTTCACCGCTCCCGACCCCTGGCTGGGCTACACCATGCCTGAGTACCGCTGCGGTAGCATCAAGGCTGCCGATGACTCTACCGACCTCTACTACCGCATGGTCATGCCAGTGGATTTTGACCCGACCAAGAAGTATCCCGCAGTGGTCTATGTCTATGGCGGACCGCATGCCCACAATGTGGATGCCCGCTGGCACTATGCCAGCCGCAGTTGGGAAACCTACATGGCACAGCGAGGTTATTTGCTGTTCATCCTTGACAACCGTGGCAGCGAAAACCGCGGCCGTGACTTCGAGCAGGCTACTTTCCGCCACCTGGGACAGGTCGAGATGCAGGACCAGATGTGCGGTGTGGACTTCCTGCGCACGCTCAACTATGTTGACACGGCCCGCCTGGGTGTTCACGGCTGGAGTTTTGGCGGATTTATGACCATCAGCCTGATGACCAACTATCCTGACGTGTTCAAGGTTGGCGTTGCCGGTGGACCTGTAATCGACTGGAAATGGTATGAGGTGATGTATGGTGAGCGCTATATGGACACCCCGCAAACCAATCCTGAGGGTTATGAGCAGACCAGTCTGCTCAACAAGGCAGCCGACCTTAAGGGCCGTCTCCAAATCATCATCGGCCTCAATGATCCCACAGTTGTGCCACAGCATGCCTATAGTTTCTTGAAAGCCTGTATCGCAGCAGGCACTCAGCCCGATTTCTATGTTTATCCGGGCCAGGGCCACAACATGATGGGCCACCAGAGCGTTCACCTGCATGAGCGCATCACCCGCTACTTCGACGATTACTTGAAGTGATTTCATCGCTTCATAGCCAATGAATAAAGCAGGCTGGATGCCCACATGAGGGTGCATCCAGCCTGCTGTGATGTTGATGGACAGGGTCGAGGTTATTCCTTGTCCTCGGGGGTGTCTTTGGGACCCTCATGCTTGCGCACGATGCTGGCCAAATCCACACCCACTGCACTCTTCACCGTGTCATTAACCTGGGCAAGGACGATGGGCAATGTTCCGGTGATGGAACTGATGCCGGCACCGTTGTCACCGCCCGAGCTGTAGATGTTCACGCCCTTGATGGTGGCAACCTGCTCGGCCACGTTGCGGGTGATTTCGGGCAGTTTCTCGATGACCATCTGGGCTACCGCAGCATCGTTGTACTTCTTGAAGGCCTCGGCCTTTTTTTCCATGGCCTGGGCTTCGGCTTCACCTTTCTTTTGCACGGCATAGGCCTCGGCCTCGCCACGGGCTTTGATACCCTCGGCCTCCTGCATCATGGCGAACTTCTGTGCCTCGGCCTTGGCACGGATGGCTTCAGCCTCCTGTTCTGCCTCATAGCGCTGTGCCTCGGCTTCGCGTTTGCGTTTCTCCAGGTCGGCCTCGGCATTCTTCTGCACCTGAAATTTTTCGGCTTCGGCTTCGATCTGCTTCTGGTAGCGGTCGGCATCGGCTTTCTTGTTGACCTCGGCAAGCAGCGTGTTCTCGCGGATTTTGATCTGCTCGTTGGTCAGGTCTTGCTCTTTCTTGGTGCGGGCGATTTGGGCATCAACTTCTTTCTCGTTGAGCACCTTTTGCTGCTCCTGTTCCTGGATGCGGTAGGCAGCGTCGGCCTGTGCCTGGCGCGTGTCGGCCTCCTGCTTGAGGTCGGCGCGGCGAATGGTGAGTTCGTTCTGGCGCTCGGCGATGGCAGTCTGCGAGGCAACGGTGGCGTCGTTGGCCAGTTTCTCGTTTTCGGCCTTGGCCTGGGCGATGTCCTTCTCGGCCTGAGCCTTGGTGATGGCGGCATTCTTGCGGATGGTCCATGTGTTGTCGGCACCCAGGTTCTCGATCAGTCCCAGCTCATCGGTGATGTTCTGCACGTTGAAGGCCAGGATCGAGATGCCCAGTTTGGCCATGTCGGGAGCAGCCTTGTCCATTACCTGATTGGAGAAGCCGTCGCGGTCTACGTTCAGCTCTTTCAGGCCCTGGCTGCCAATCAACTCACGCAGGTTACCCTGCAAGGTGTCCTGCAGCTGGCCCGAGATGGTGGCGGCATCCATGTTCAGGAAGTTGCGTGCGGCAAGGCGCACACCGTCGGGGGTGGGGGTGACAGCAACCTTGGCCACAGCATCCACATTGACGTTGATAAAATCGTTGGTGGGCACGCTGCGCTCGGTGCGGATGTCAACCGTCAACTGACCCAAATAGACCTTGTCGAGGCGCTCAAAGATGGGTATTTTCACACCACCTGCACCGATCAGGATGCGCGGCTCGCGCTTGATGCCCGAGATCACGTAGGCAGTGCTGGGCGGTGCCTTGACATAGCAAGTGAACAAGATGACTAATAACAGCAAGAGAATTACACCAGCAACAATGGCTATTTCAATCGTTCCCATAACTATAACATTTAATAGGTTGAACTTAACTTGCACATTTGACGCAAAGATACTTTTTTTACTACATTTTTTTGTAAATATCTGCAAAAATTGTGCCATTTTTTTGAAAAGCCAGTCTCGGGCGCTGAATCGAAAGATGGGAAGACCCTAATAATTGTTGTGGAGGAACAGCTATTGTTCAACGTGATTTAGGAGAATCGGCTGGATGCGTGTGTTGCCCGGATAGTACCCTCGTTCTCACCTTGTGAACCATGGCAAAGTGCTGTGAATTGTGGGGTTATCTATGTAATAGATAATTTGTTGATAAAAAATGCCGTGAAACATCCGTGAAATGGGGATTTTTTTCTATATTTGCACCCAATTATAGACATAAACCGATAATTCCAAATATAAGCATTATGAACAAACAAATCACATTGCAGCAAGCCGTCGAGAAAGTGCAGGACGGCATGACAATCATGTTTGGCGGCTTCTTGGGCAACGGCAGTGCCACCCAGATTATCGACGCCATTGTAGAAAAAGGTGTTAAAGACCTCACTATCATTGCCAACGATACCGCCTACGACGAGGTGGCTCATGGTAAGCTGGTCACCAACCATCAGGTGAAGAAGGCTATCGTTTCCCACACCGGTACCAACAAGCAGACCGCTCTGCAGAAGAACGAGGGCACCCTCATCGTCGAGTACGTTCCCCAGGGAACGCTGGCCGAGCGCATCCGCGCGGCAGGTGCAGGACTGGGCGGTGTGTTGACTCCCACTGGCCTGGGCACCATCATGGCCGACGGCAAGGAAATCATCAAGGTTGACGGCAAGGACTACCTGCTGGAGAAACCCCTCAAGGCCGACATCGCCTTCCTGCGCGCCAACATCGTTGACGAGTTTGGCAACATGGTGTTCCTGGGCACTACCAACAACTTCAACCCCTTGATGGCCACCGCTGCCGACTATGTAGTGGTTGAGGCCGAGAAGCTCGTTCCCGTGGGCGAAATCGCTCCCGAGCATGTTCACGCTTCGGGCATCTATGTTGACGGCATCTACGTTGAAGAATAATTAAAACCTGAATTGATAACATGGAATACAAGACAATGATCAGACTGCGCATGAGCGCAAAGGACGCACACTACGGCGGCAATTTGGTTGACGGAGCACACATGGTTCACCTGTTTGGCGATGTGGCTACCGAACTGTTGATTATGCGCGATGGCGACGAGGGACTGTTCTGCGCCTATGACAACATCGAGTTCCTGGCTCCCGTCTATGCCGGTGACTTCATCGAGGCCGAGGGTTGGATTGACCGCGAGGGTAACACCTCACGCCACATGGTCTTTGAGGCCCGCAAGGTAGCACAGGCCCGCCCCGACATTTCGGCATCGGCTGCCGATATCCTTGACGAGCCCGTAGTGGTTTGCCGCGCGTCAGGCACCTGTGTGACCCCCAAGGACTGCCAGCGCAAGAACAAGTAAGCCTTTAACAGTTCCCTGTGCCATGGCTGCGCCATGGCCAATACAAGAACCAAATAACAACTAAACAATGGATAAACTGATTATCACCGCCGCCATCTGCGGCGCCGAGGTCACCAAGGAGCAGAATCCTAACGTGCCCTATACCGTTGAAGAAATTGTACGCGAGGCCAAGTCGGCTGTTGACGCTGGCGCTGCCATCGTGCATCTGCACGTGCGCTGGGACGATGGCACGCCCACTCAGGACCGTGCCCGCTTCCAGGAGTGTGAAGAGGCCATCCTCAAGGTGTGCCCCAACGTCATCCTCATCCCGTCGACCGGTGGCGCCGTGGGCATGACTCCCGACGAGCGTCTGCAATCGACCGACACCACCCCGCTGCCCGAGATGGCAACCCTCGACTGCGGTACCTGCAACTTTGGCGACGAGATCTTTGACAACACGATGCCCACAATGCGTGCCTTTGGTAAGCGCATGATCGAGCGTGGCATCAAGCCCGAGTATGAGTGCTTTGAGATGGGTCACCTCGACACCATCCTCAACATGGCCCGCAAGGGTGAGGTTCCCGGCAATCCCATGCAGTTCAACTTCGTGCTTGGTGTGCCTGGTTGCACCCCCGCAACGGTGGCCAACCTGTGCTGGCTCGTCAACGGCATCCCCGCCGGTTCCACCTGGACGGTGACCGGTGTTGGCCGTCACGCTTTCCCGATGGCCGCTGCAGCTATCGCCATGGGCGGTAACGTGCGTGTGGGCTTCGAGGACAACCTTTACCTCGCCAAGGGTCTGCTGGCCAAGAGCAACGGCCAGCTCGTCGAGAAGGTTGTTCGCCTGGCCAATGAACTGGGTCGTCCCATCGCTACCAGCGACGAGGCCCGTGAGATTCTTGGCTTGCCCAAGCGCAACTAAAAACTAAGGACAAGAAAAAAACTGAAAATCAATAATCGTTTAACATCAAAAATCAATTAAAACAATGCAGAAACACGGAAATAGATTCGGTACCCACCGAGTAATCGAGCCCAAGGGCATTCTCCCTCAGCCCGCCAACAAGCTGGACAATAACATGGACGAGATCTACGACAACGAGATCCTCATCGATGTACAGACGCTGAATATCGACTCTGCTTCGTTCACCGACATCCACAACTATGCCAAGCAGCAGGCTAAGGATCCCAACAACGAGGCCGAGGTAATGGAAGAGATCAAGAAGGAGATGCTCCTCAACGTTGAGCTGCAGGGCAAGCACCGCAACCGTCGCACCGGTTCAGGTGGCATGCTCCTGGGTAAGGTAGAGAAGATCGGTGATGCCCTCAAGGGCAAGATCGACCTCAAGGAGGGCGACCGCATCGCAACCCTCGTGTCTTTGTCGCTGACCCCGCTGCGCATCGATGAGATACTTGACATCCGCGCCGACGTTGACCAGGTGGACATCAAGGGTAAGGCTATCTTGTTCGAGAGCGGCATCTATGCCAAGATCCCCGATGACATGCCCGAGAAGCTCGCCTTGAGCGCCCTCGACGTGGCTGGTGCTCCCGCCCAGACTGCCAAGCTGTGCCAGTATGGCCAGAATGTAGTTATCCTGGGCGCAGGCGGCAAGAGCGGCATGCTGTGCTGCTATGAGGCCAAGAAGCGTGTAGGCGTTACCGGTAAGGTGATCGGTCTGGCCAACAGCCCCAAGTCGACCCAGCGCATCAAGGATCTCGGTTTCTGTGACGTTGTCGAGAGCGTTGCCGGCATGACTCCCGTTGAGGTATATGAGCTGGTTTACAAACTCACCGACGGCAAGATGGCCGACACAACCATCAACTGCGTGAATGTGCCCGATTGCGAGATGACAGCAGTGCTGTGCACCAAGGACGACGGCGTGGTTTACTTCTTCTCGATGGCCACCAGCTTCACCAAGGCTGCTCTGGGTGCCGAGGGTATTGGCGCCGACGTGAACATGATCATCGGTAACGGCTACACCAAGGGTCATGCCGACTTCACCTTGCAGGAGCTGCGCGAGTGCCCCGAGCTGCGCAAGATCTTTGAGGAACTCTACGCTTAATCATTCGTCATTCATGTGAATATGGCTGAATCAAGAAGAAAACAATTGTTTCCCGATGTCACCGACGAGCAGTGGAATGACTGGAAGTGGCAGGTGAAAAACCGCATCGAGACGCTCGAGCAGCTCAAGAAGTATGTGAACCTGAGTGCCGAGGAGGAAGAGGGTGTTAAGCAGACCCTCAAAACCCTGCGCATGGCCATCACTCCTTATTACTTGAGCCTCATCAATCCCGATGATCCCCACGATCCCATCCGTCGTCAGTGTATCCCCACTGGAGCCGAGACCCATCAGGCCGCAGCCGATCTGCTCGACCCCCTGCATGAGGACGAGGATTCTCCAACGCCGGGTTTGACCCACCGTTATCCCGACCGCGTGCTGCTGCTCATCACCGACATGTGCTCGATGTATTGCCGCCATTGCACCCGTCGCCGCTTTGCTGGCCAGACCGACAACGAGTGCGGTCTTGACCGCATCGAAAAGGCGCTTGAGTATATCCGCAACACGCCCACCGTGCGCGACGTCCTGCTCTCGGGTGGTGATGCACTCATGGTGAGCGACAAGCGACTGGAATACATCATCTCGGAGCTCCGCAAGATTCCTCACGTCGAGATCGTTCGTCTGGGAACCCGTACGCCCGTCGTTTGCCCGCAGCGCATCACTCCCGAGCTGTGCAACATGTTGAAGAAGTATCATCCCATCTGGATCAATACCCACTTCAATCATCCCAACGAGGTGACTCCCGAGTCGAGCCGCGCTTGCGAGATGCTGGCCGATGCCGGTATCCCCCTGGGCAATCAGAGTGTGCTCCTGCGTGGCGTGAACGACTGCGTTCATGTGATGAAGAAACTCGTGCATGAAATTGTCAAGATCCGTGTCCGTCCCTACTACATCTACCAGTGCGACTTGTCGATGGGTCTGGAGCACTTCCGCACCCCCGTCAGCAAGGGTATAGAGATTATCGAGGGTCTGCGCGGCCACACCAGCGGCTATTGCGTGCCCACATTCGTGGTGGATGCTCCCGGCGGCGGCGGCAAGACGCCAGTCATGCCCCAGTACGTCATCTCTCAGGCTCCCGGCAAGGTCGTCCTGCGCAACTTCGAGGGCGTGATCACGACCTACACCGAGCCCACCGAGTACCACAGTGAGTGCAACTGTCCCGAGTGCCAAGCTGCACGCAAGCGCGAGCAAGTGGCTGCCGACAAGGCCGTGGATGGTGTTATCTCGCTGCTCGAGGGTGAGCGCATGAACATCGAGCCCAAGGCGCTGAAGCGCCATGAGCGCAACGAGATCCGAAACAAGAAGTAAAACATGATGTTGGTTCCGTGGAGAAATGCCCGTGTGGGCACTTCTCCATCGGGACTGACTTGTTAGAGTGCAGTGCTCCCGTTCATCGACGACATATTGCGTTACGATAGCCTTTCTATCGTGGGCCTGGAAAAGAATACCGGTAAGACCGAGTGCCTCAAGTATGTGCTCGACCGCCTGCCGGTCCAGAGTAAGCGCATTGCTGTCACGTCGATTGGCATCGATGGCGAGACCATCGACCAGGTGACACGCACCCAGAAGCCCGAAATTGTCCTGCGCGAGGGTATGTACTTCGGCACCAGTGAGATGCACTACCGCCAGCGTCGGCTGGCCTCGGAACTCATCGATGTGAGTGATGAGAGCACTTCGTTGGGCAGGGTGGTGACGGCCCGGGCCTTGACAGATGGCAAAATCTTGCTGTCGGGGCCATCATCGGCCAGTAGCCTCAGGCGATGGATGCGGGACATGAGGCGCATCGGCATCGACTTGGTGATTATCGACGGCGCATTGTCGCGCATGAGTTCGGCATCGCCTGCTGTCAGCCAGTCGATGATTCTGGCAACAGGAGCGGCCTATTCGGCCAACCTCTCCACCCTGGTGAGCAAGACGGCCCATGTCGTTGATCTTGTCAACCTGGACTTGACAAGCCAGGATAACATTTCAAGGTTCATGCCCTTGGAAAAGGGGCTTTGGATGATTGACAAGTCAGGAACCCTGAAGGGGCTGGATGCTGTTACCTCGCTCTCCAAGGATATCCACTTTGACGGTATGGACGATTGTCAAACCCTCTATGTCGCAGGCGCACTTGTTGATGGTTTTCTCGAGAAGGTGAGGAAAAATAAAATCCTCAAGCAAGCCGAACTTGTGGTGCGTGACTTTACCAAGATATTTGTCTCGCCCCAGCAGTTCAGGCTGTTCCTCAAGGCGGGTGGCCGCATCAGTGTGTTGCAGAAGAGCAAGCTCATTGCAGTTACCGTCAATCCCACGTCGCCCAGTGGTTATGTCCTTGACTCTGACACCCTGTGCGCACGACTCAACGAAGCTATTCAGCTTCCAGTGTATGACCTGATAAAAAACAATGACCAATAGAACATGCAGCTAAGGAATGTCATAGAATCGCCGTGCGGACTGCGTTTCATGCTCGACCAGTTGGAACTGCAGTCGGGCTTCGCCCGCCGCTGGCTGCTCGACTCGCCCATGATGACGTGTGGCGAGGAGATTGCTGCATCCTATGCCATGCTGCGTCGTTTCTTGCAGTTTGTCGATCAGGTCGATACCACCTACATCAACACCCTCTCCAACAGGCTGTGTGCCCTCAAGGACATCCGCACTACGATCAAGAATCTCAAGCGAGGTGCCGTCCTCGACGACATCGAGCTGTTTGAGGTCAAGCACCTCGCTATCCTGGCTACCGACGTGGATAAGATTATGCGGCAGCACGGCATGGGTGGGGTAGTGGAAATTCCCGATCTTGATGAGGTCATCACCATCCTTGACCCCGACGGGATGAGAATCGCCACATTTTATATATATGACTCTTATTGTGCCCAGCTCAAGGATTTGCGAGCCCGCATGCGGCAACACCCCGATCAGCAGGACGACCTGCTGTTGCAGGCAAGTGATATCGAGGATAATGTGAGAAAGGACTTGAGCAGACAGTTGCATCCGTTGGCTGCGGCTGTCGAGCATGCACAACTGGCCTTGGCGCACATTGACGTATGCCTGGCCAAGGCGTTGCAGATGCGGCAGATGGGGCTGACTTTCCCCACCTTGTCTATCGATGGGACGTGCCGTTACGAGGCTATGTTCCACCCCCAGGTCAAGGATGCCCTTGCCAAGCGCGGACGTGAGTTCCAGCCTGTGGACATCACTGTGGGTATGCAGCCCACCCTCATCACGGGTGCCAACATGGGCGGCAAGACCGTGGTGCTGAAGACGTTGACCTTGTGCCAACTGCTTTTCCAGTTTGGTTTCGGCATCCCGGCTGCTCAGGCACAAATTGCCGTCAAGGACGAGATATACTTCTGCATTGGTGACGAACAGTCGGTCGAGAAAGGCCTGTCATCGTTTGCCGCCGAGATGAAGAACATCGATGCCGTCATCAAGGCATCGCGCGAGAATAAGAAAATAATGGCGTTGATTGACGAGCCGGCGCGTACTACCAATCCAACCGAGGGCACTGCTCTTGTTGCTGCATTGTTGAGAGTGCTGGCTGGCAAGGGCTTGAGCCTGGTCATGACAACGCACTACGATATAGAACCGGGCACTGCCCGTTGCCTGCGGGTCAAGGGCTTTGAGAACGGCTCGATGGACTATCAACTGGTCGAGGTTCAGAACGGCGAGGTGCCCCACGAGGCGCTTAATATCGCTCAGAGCCTGGGCATCGACCCCGAGTGGATCAACACGGCGAGGAACCTGCTGGAAACTTGTCCGTCAACGTGATAATCATCAATACTATATACTATATACACTATGCAAAAGAGCAAGTTAGGATTAGATTTTGAAAAAGTTGAGTACGCCAGAGGATTGGCCAAAGGCATTGCCGAGGACGTGCAGTCATTTGTCGAGCAATACACGACGGTGGCTGTCGAGCGCACACTGTGCCGCCTGATGGGCATCGACGGTGTGGACGATAACGACGTGCCCCTGCCCAATGTGGTGGTCGAAGCTCTCAAGGACAAGGGCGTACTGAGCGAGGGCGCATTGTTCTTCATCGCTAACGCTATGATCCAGACGGGACTCAACCCGCAGCAGATTGCCGAGAAGGTCGCAAAGGACGAGCTGGACATCACCAAGGTGGTCACCCGTGACCCCAAGCAGATTGCCGATGCACTGCAGCCCGTCATCGACGAGAGCATGACCCGCATCCGCACTCGCCGTGCCCGTCGTGAGCACTATCTCGAGACCATCGGCGAGGGGCCGAAACCCTACCTCTACATCATCGTGGCTACCGGTAACATCTATGAGGACGTGGTGCAGGCTCAGGCAGGAGCACGTCAAGGTGCCGACGTCATCGCAGTAATCCGTACCACAGGCCAGAGTCTGCTGGACTATGTGCCCTATGGCGCGACGACCGAGGGCTTTGGTGGCACTTTTGCCACTCAAGAGAATTTCCGCATCATGCGTAAGGCGCTTGATGAGGTGGGCGAGGAGCAGGGACGCTACATCCGCCTGTGCAACTATTGCTCAGGTTTGTGTATGCCCGAGATTGCCATCATGGGTGCCTTTGAGGGACTGGATGTGATGCTGAATGATGCCCTCTATGGCATCCTGTTCCGCGACATCAACATGCAGCGAACCCTTATCGACCAGTACATGAGCCGCATTATCAACGGCTTTGCCGGTGTGATCATCAACACGGGCGAGGACAACTACCTCACCACAGCCGATGCTGTTGAGGCTGCCCACACGGTGCTGGCTTCGGACTTGATCAACGAGCAGCTTGCGCTTATGGCCGGTCTGCCCGAGGAGCAGATGGGTCTGGGTCATGCCTTCGAGATGGATCCGATGCTCGAGAATGGCTTCCTGCTGGAGCTGGCCCAGGCACAGATGACCCGCGAGATCTTCCCCAAGGCCACGCTCAAGTACATGCCTCCCACCAAGTTCATGACAGGCAACATCTTCCGTGGGCACATTCAGGATGCCCTGTTCAACATGATTGGCATCTGGACCCATCAGGGTATCCAGTTGCTGGGTATGCCCACCGAGGCCATCCACACCCCGTTCATGAGCGACCGCTACCTCTCGATCGAGAATGCCAAGTATATCTTCAACAACATGAAGAGCATCGGCGAGGAGATGGAATTTGTCGAGGGCGGCATCTGCCGCAATCGTGTCAAGGAGGTTCTGGGCAACACCATCAAACTGCTCGAGGACATCACCAAGGAGGGCTTGTTCACGGCTCTCGAGAAGGGTATCTTTGGCGACGTGAAGCGTCCCAAAAATGGTGGCAAGGGCCTGCAAGGCGTCACCATGAAGGGTGAAAACTACTACAACCCGTTTGTGGAATTGATGAAAGGCAAGAGATAACAACAATCATCTATAAGGTTACTATACAATACTATGAGCGAAGGATTATATAGCATGGAAGCTAAGGATTTTGACAAAACCTTAGACTTCACCAAGATAAAGCCCTACGGCGACACTATGAACGACGGCAAGGTGCAGCTCAGTTTCACCCTGCCCGTGCCCTGTGGAGCCGAGGCTGTTGAGGCCGCCAAGCAATTACTCCGCAAGATGGGTCTTGAGAATCCCAGCGTGGTTTATTACAAGGAGCTGACCCCAGGGTTTACCTTCTTTAACTGCTATGGCAGCTGCACCCACACCGTGGACTACTCCACCATCTATGTCCCCAAGGTCGAGTCCAACACCATGGACATGTATGAGACCGATGAGTATATCAAGGAGAACATCGGCCGCAAGATTGTCATCGTGGGTGCCTCGACAGGTACCGATGCACACACCGTGGGCATCGATGCCATCATGAACATGAAGGGTTATGCAGGCCACTATGGTCTGGAGCGTTATGAGATGATCGAGGCCTATAACCTGGGCTCACAGGTCCCTAACGACGAGTTCATCGCCAAGGGTATCGAACTCCATGCCGATGCCCTGCTCGTCTCGCAGACGGTGACTCAGAAGGATGTCCACATCAAGAACATGACCGAGTTCATCGAGCTCATGGAGGCCGAGGGCCTGCGCGACAAGATGATCTGCTGCTGCGGCGGTGCCCGTATCACTCATGAGTTGGCCAAGGAACTGGGCTTTGATGCCGGCTTTGGCATGAACACCTATGCCGACGATGTGGCTTCGTTTGTCGTGCAGGAGATGGTCAAAAGAGGAATGAAATAAACTTTTTAAAAAACATATAATTAATCTCAAAACCGTACTATTATGGATAAATATCAAATGAGAGAAGTCATTGCAAAACGTGCTGCCAAGGAGTTGCACGATGGCGATGTAGTGAATCTGGGTATCGGTATCCCTACCTTAATCCCTAACTATCTGCCTGAGGGCGTTTCGGTAACCTTGCAGACCGAGAACGGCGCCATGGGTATGGGCCCCACGCCCGAAGAGGGCAAGGAGGACAAGAACCTCATCAATGCTGGTGGTGGTGCCATCACGTTGAATCCCGGAGCATGCACCTTTGACTCGGCGACCTCGTTTGCCATCATCCGTGGCGGCCACGTGAACGTGTCGTTCCTGGGCGCGCTGCAGGTCGATGAAAAGGGTAACCTTGCCAACTGGATTATCCCGGGCAAGATGGCTCCAGGCATGGGCGGTGCAATGGACCTCGTTGTGGGTGCCAAGCGCGTGATCCTCACCATGGAGCACACCCAGAAGGGAAACCCCAAAATCTTGAAGGAGTGCACTTTGCCCCTCACCGCTGCAGGGCAGGTCAACATGATCATCACCGAGATGGGTGTGATGGATATCACTCCCGAGGGTATCGTCCTGCGTGAGCTCCATCCCGAGTTCACCGTCGAGGATGTGCAGGCCGCTACCGAGGCTAAGCTCATCATCTCGCCCGACCTCAAGCCCATGGACATTTAATCACTCCAGGTTATGGATTATAATTTCCTGAAGGTTGAGCACAACCAGGGCATTACCGTCCTCACCATTTCGGCACCCAAGTCACTGAACGCGCTCAACTCTACAATCCTCAAGGAACTGGATTCCTTTATCGGCAACCTGGATGCAGCTACGCGTGTGCTCATCATCACAGGCGATGGCGAGAAGTCCTTTGTGGCCGGTGCCGATATCAGCGAGATGGCGCATCTCAACGAAGCCGAGGGCTTTGAGTTTGGACGGCTGGGAGCACAGGTGTTCCGCCGCATCGAGACGCTGCCTATCCCCGTCATTGCCGCTGTCAACGGCTTTGCCCTGGGTGGTGGCTGTGAACTTGCCATGTCATGCGATATCCGCATCTGCTCCAGCAATGCCAAATTCGGTCAGCCCGAGGTGGGCTTGGGAATCATCCCCGGTTTCTCGGGTACCTACCGCCTGCCCAAGCTCATCGGCCAGGGATATGCCAAGGAGATGATCTATACAGGCAAGGTAATCCGCTCCGACGAAGCCCTGCGCATCGGTTTGGTGAACGCTGTGTATGGGCAGGCCGAACTGATGGATAAAGCCAGGGAGATGGCTCAGATGATGCTCAAGAATGCACCCGTGGCCATCGGGCTTGCCAAGCAAAGCATCAACGAGAGCTACGACCTTGATGCCGATGGCGCCATTGGCTTGGAAAACAAGCTGTTTGGCAAATGCTTTGCCACCCGCGACCAGAAGGAGGGAATGGATGCTTTTCTTAATAAGCGAAAAGCAGCCTTTACTGGTGAATAATTAACTTAAATAATTGACAAACAATAAAATAATTCAAACATTATGAAAATCTGTGTTATTGGAACAGGTACGATGGCCAAGGGTATCGTCAAGGCTTTTGCCGCCAAGATGCCGGTTGTCATGAAGAGCCGCACCCAGGAGAGCCTGGACAAAGCCATGGCTTCAATCTCCAAGGGTTACAACAAACTTGTCGAGAAGGGTAAGATTACCGAGGATGCCATGAAGGCTATCCTGGCCAACATCACCACCACGACCGACTATGCCACCTTTGCCGACGCCGACCTCGTTATCGAGGCCGCTGTCGAGAACATGCAGTTGAAGAAGGACGTCTTTATGGAACTCGACAAGATCTGCAAACCCGAGACCATCTTCGCAACCAACTCGTCGTCGCTCTCGATTACCGAGATTGCCGCTTGCACCAGTCGTCCCGCTCAGTTCATTGGCTGCCACTTCTTCAATCCCGCCGACCGTATGGCTCTCGTCGAGGTCATCAAGGGCCAGCTCACCAGCGACGAGACTGCCCAGTGCATCATCGACTTGACCACCCAAATCGGCAAGACCCCCGTGCCCGTAAACGAGGCTCCTGGCTTTGTCGTTAACCGCATTCTCATCCCGATGATCAACGAGGCTGTTGGCATTCTTGCCGACGGTATCGCCAGTGCCGAGGACATCGACAAGTGCATGATGCTCGGTGCTAACCATCCCATGGGCCCGCTCGCCCTTGCCGATCTCATTGGCAACGATGTCAACCTGGCCATCATGGAGGTGCTCTACAACGAGTTTGGTGACCCCAAGTACCGTCCTCATCCGCTGCTGCGCAAGATGGTTCGTGCCGGTCTTCTGGGCCGTAAAACGGGCGAAGGCTTCTACAAATATTAAACAACAAGTTTTGAGTTTTATGTAATGACACCTTTGCCTACTTGAAACAGGTGATAGTACTTAAAACTAAGAACTAAAAACTGATAATTATATGGATTTTAGCTATTCAAAGACAGAACAACTGTTCCTGCAGATGGTTCGCTCGTTCGCCGAGAACGAGGTGAAGCCCCTCGCCGCCGAGATCGACGAGCAGGAGCGCTTCCCCATTGAGACAGTTGAGAAGATGGGTAAGCTCGGAATGATGGGTATTCCTGTCCCCAGGCAGTATGGCGGCGCAGGTGGTACTGTTCAGATGTATATTATGGCTGTTGAGGAGCTCTCTCGCGTGTGTGCAACTACGGGCGTAGTCCTCTCGGCCCACACCTCGCTGTGTGTCGCTCCCATCATGGAGCACGGCACCGAGGAGCAGAAGATGAAGTATCTGCCCAAGCTCGCTTCGGGTGAGTGGATCGGCGCTTTTGGCCTCACCGAGCCCAATGCCGGTACCGATGCTGCCATGCAGCAGACGACCGCTGTTGATGCCGGCGACCACTGGGTGCTCAACGGTTCCAAAATCTTCATCACCAATGCCTCCAACGCTCACGTGTTTATCGTGATGGCTATGACCGACAAGTCGCAGGGCACCAAGGGCATCTCGGCCTTTATCGTCGAGAAGGGTATGCCCGGGTTCTCCATCGGCAAGAAGGAGTTGAAGATGGGTATCCGCGGCAGTGCTACCTGTGAGTTGATTTTTGAAAACTGCATCGTGCCCAAGGAAAACCTCCTGGGACAGCTCGGCAAGGGTTTCAAGATTGCCATGATGACCCTGGACGGTGGCCGCATCGGTATCGCTTCTCAGGCTCTGGGTATTGCACAGGGTGCTATCGACGAGACCGTTAAGTACACCAAGGAGCGCAAGCAGTTTGGTCGCGCTATTGCCAAGTTCCAGAACACCCAGTTCCAGATGGCCGACCTCAAGACCAAGGTCGAGGCTGCACGTCTGCTCGTGCGCAGCGCAGCTTGGAAGAAGGACATGCATCTGCCCTACAGCGCCGATGCTGCAATGGCTAAGCTCTTTGCTGCCGAGACCGCTATGGAAGTGACGACCAAGGCTGTTCAATTCCACGGTGGCTATGGCTACACCCGTGAGTATCCTGTCGAGCGCATGATGCGTGATGCCAAGATTACCGAGATCTACGAAGGCACTTCAGAGGTTCAGCGCATGGTAATCGCTGGTCAGTTATTTAAATAAAATCCGGTTGTCGGTTTTCAACATTGCTCACTTGACAACTGAAAGCTGACCACAAATAAACTGAAAACTCAATTATGAATATTATCGTTTGTATTAAACAAGTTCCCGATACAACCGTCGTCAAGATCGACCCCGTTAAGGGTACCTTGATTCGTGAGGGCGTTCCCAGCATTATGAATCCCGATGACAAGGGCGGTTTGGAACTCGCGTTGAGACTGAAAGATCAATTCGGTGCCAATGTCACCGTTATCTCGATGGGTCCTCCCCAAGCCGATGTCATGCTGCGTGAGGCTCTCGCTATGGGTGCCGATCGTGCCATCTTGCTGAGCGACCGCAAGTTTGCCGGTGCCGACACGTTAGCCACTTCCTATGCTCTGTCTGGACTGTGCCGAGTGCTGGACTATGACCTCATCATCGCTGGCCGCCAGGCTATCGACGGTGACACCGCACAGGTGGGTCCCGAGCTCGCCGAGCATCTGGGACTGCCCCAGATTACCTATGTCGCTGATGCCAAGGTGCTTGACAACGGCAACCTGCAGGTGGACAAGGAGAACGAGGATGGCGTACAGGTCCTCGAGGTCGAGGGCAAGTGCCTGTTGACGGTGCTCGCCTCGGCATTTGAGCCGCGATACATGAGCGTTAGCGGCATCATGGAGGCCTATGACAAGGAAGTCGAGGTCTGGAGTGCCGACAAGATCGATGTCGATGAGGGTAAGCTTGGCTTGGCAGGTTCGCCAACCAAGGTGTTCAAGTCCTTCCCCAAGGCTATGAAGGCTCCGGGTGAGGTTCACGAGGTGACTCCCGAGGAGGCTGTGGAGCTGATCGTTAATCAACTGAAAGTTAAACACATTATCTAAAAGTAGTTGAGCATTATGGATAAGAAAGATTATAAGAACGTATTCGTTTTTGCTGAGCAGCGCGAGGGTGTCATCCAACCCGTTGCATTTGAACTTTTAGGTAAGGCTCGCGACCTGGCCGATGCACTGGGCGAGAAGGTCGTTGCCATGTTGCTTGGCTGTGGAATTAAGGATCAGGCTCAAACTCTGATTGAATTCGGCGCCGACGAGGTAATCGTCGTAGATGCTCCCGAGTTGAAGGACTTCCTGAGCGAGCAGTACTCACAGGCCGTTGGCCAGATCATCACCGAGTGCAAACCCAGCATCGTGCTTTATGGTGCTACAACCATTGGCCGTGACCTGGCTCCGCGCATCGCATCGCGCCTCAAGACCGGTCTGACTGCCGACTGCACCAAGCTCGATATTGAGCCCGACAAGGACGGTGAACCCGAGTTCCGCATGACGCGTCCCGCATTTGGCGGTAACCTCATGGCTACCATCATCTGCCCCAACAACCGTCCCCAAATGTCAACCGTGCGCCCCGGCGTGATGCAGAAGATGCAGCGCCAGCAGGGCCGTGAGGGCGTAGTGACCGAGTTTAATCCCGCATTCGACGCCAGCAAGTTCAAGGTGAAACTCGTCAAGACCATCAAGGCTGACAAGCAGATGGCTGACATCAGCGACGCCAAGATTCTCGTCAGCGGTGGTCGCGGTGTTCATGACAAGGAAGGCTTCGACAAGCTGCAGGCTCTCGCCGATGTTCTCGGTGGGCAGGTGGCTTCGTCGCGTGCCATGGTCGATAACGGCGTCATGCCCCATGAGGTCCAGGTAGGTCAGACGGGTAAGACCGTCCGCCCCAACCTTTACATGGCTTGCGGTATCAGCGGTGCCATCCAGCACTTGGCCGGTATGGAGGAGAGTGATTTCATCATCGCCATCAACAAGGACAAGTTCGCTCCCATCTTCAGCGTCGCTGACTTGGGCATCGTGGGTGACCTCCACAAGATTGTCCCCATGTTGACCGAGCGCATCAAGAAAGAGCTCGAGAAATAAAAGGCAACTCAGCTCTGAGGATAATTAGGGAGAACTACCCCAATTGTGGCACATCCTCTTTTTAAATGACATGCTGTAGAACTGATTATTGGTGTCCTGAGAAGAATCACCAAGGCCGCATAAACACACTTCTGCATCAATGTTGTTATGTTGGTCTCTCTTGAGAGTGCATGCTTTGTCAGGCGAGCCGGTCGAATGACCGGCACAGAGCCTTTAGCCTGTCCTACTCTCCCTTGACACCAATGAAACCAAATGGCAAAGCCTCGGCTTGTGAAAGCTGAGGCTTTGTTATGTCAAAATAAGTTGTTAATACGTGAAGGCCAATGTTTTAACTGTAATTATTGCTGTCCGGTAAGGCCTGCGAGAAGCCTGATATCATCGCGATTTATTACTTCCTCTATTTCATTGAAGACAAGGTTGCCAAAAGGACTTTGTCTTCCCGGCCATCAATCCCAATACCAATGAAATGGGTCCATCATCGATACCCCAATATTCCGAATTACCCCAAAATGACCTTTTTGTTTTATAAAGTATTAATAATCAGCTTGTTGACATTTGAAGTATGACCATCAAATGCTCGCTGTATTTCTATATTCTATAGTAATTTTGCAAGCGAGGGTTAGCCCGTATTATTGGCCTAAATATATCACGGTTACTGTAGGCGGAACTGATGTTAAAACAGATTAGCGCGTGTGTCTGAAAAGGCATTACAGCTGTATAAATACCGGTTATGGACATTTATTAAACTTTTAAAATTAAAGTATTATGGCAAAGGAAATTAATTTATCATCACGTGAATGGTGCGATCTCGTTTTCGAAGGGAAAAACAAGGTCTTCGGTGCTTATGTCATCCGTACTGAATCAACCAAGCGTCACAACAAGGCTGTCCTGTTGACCCTCATTGGCTCCATTTTCTTCGGCGTGCTGGCTTTCTGTTTTATGAAGGCTAACCAATATCTGGAGCAGAAAAGACTTGCCGAGCAGGTTGGACAGGAAACAGTGTTAATCGACATTTCACAGGATGCCGAGGAAACCGAACCCGTGCAGGAACGCATTGAGCAGGAGAGGCCCGAACTGCTACAAGAGGTCCTCAACTCGGTTAAGGTGACCGAACTCCAGATTGTCGAGGATGACAAAGTGAGAGAGGAAGATGAAATCCTGTCTCAAGACGAGATCCAGCAAACGGACAAGGCCTTTGGGCAAACTAATGTTGACAATGGCCAGGATGATCGAGCTCAGTTTCAAACGGCAGTCGATGCGGTTGTCGTTGAGAAACCGGTCGAGAAGTCCAAGGAGGTGAAAGAAGAGATTCACACGTTAGTAGAGCAGATGCCCCAGTTCCCTGGTGGTGACGCCGCGCTGATGAAGTATCTGAGTTCGCACATCAACTATCCGCCCATGGCCGCCGAGAACAATGTTCAGGGTAAGGTGATTCTCCAGTTCGTTGTTGAGAAGGATGGTCGTGTAGGTGAGGTGAAGATTGCCCGCTCGGTCGACAAGGACCTCGACAAGGAGGCTATCCGCGTCGTCAAGTCGCTGCCCAAGTTCACTCCAGGCCGTCAGAATGGTTACCCGGTGCGTGTGTGGTATACCCTGCCAGTGAACTTCAAACTCCAGGGCACCAACTAATCAGCACCTTCGGGTCAAGCCCGCATAGAGTACAAGCGGCATCACCTGAAAAGTGATGCCGCTTGTTGCTGTATTGTTTATCCTCGAGGGATTGCTTACTTGTTAACCTGGAAGCGGTTCCAGCCGTCCTTGAGGTGAGCAACCACCTGGTTTGCGGCGGCAAGACCGGCGTTGATGTTGGCCTCGGCGGTCTGGGCACCCATCTTCTTGGGGGTGAACAGCACGCGCTCGGGGTACTTGGCCTCGAGCTCGTCGGCGTTTGCAGGCTTCACGTCAGCAACATAGCGGAAGTCGGGACGGGCTTCCATAGCCTCGGCCAGACCTGCCTCGTCGATAACCTCCTTGCGGGCGGCGTTGATGAGGACACCATTCTTGGGCAGCATCTCGATGAGACGCTTGCCAACGGAACCGCGGGTCTCGTCGGTGGCGGGAATGTGAAGGCTCACGTACTGGTTCTCGCTATAGAGCTCCTCGACACTGTGAACGGGGTGGATGCCGTCGGCCTCCATTACCTCGTCCTTTACCCAGGGGTCGAGGGCGCTGATCTTCATGCCGAAGCCCTTGGCGATGCGTGCCACGCAGCGGCCAACAGCGCCATAGGCATGGATACCCAGCGTCTTGCCCAGCAGTTCGGTGCCACTGGTACCGTTATAGCGATTGCGGATCAGGGTAACGAGCATGCCCATTACCAACTCGGCAACAGCGTTGCTGTTCTGGCCAGGAGTGTTCATCACGCACACGCCGTGGGCTGTAGCCTCGGCCAGGTCGATGTTGTCATAACCTGCACCGGCGCGCACAACCACCTTCAACTGGGGAGCGGCATCAAACACTTCCTTGTCCACCTTGTCGCTGCGAACGATCAGACCGGCGCAGTCGGCAATAGCCTTGATCATATCCTCACGGGTGCCTTTCTCGACGAGCACCAGCTCGTGGCCTGCACCCTCAATCACCTCGCGGATGCCCTGTACTGCTACGGGAGCAAAGGGCTTCTCGGTTGCAACTAAAATCTTCATGATTCTGTGTTACTCCTAAAAGTTAATTTAGTGTGAATGATTAATGATTGTTCTCAAACTCCTTCATGGCGGCAACGAGCACCTTCACGCTCTCCAAGGGGAGGGCGTTGTACAGCGATGCACGGTAGCCACCAACTGAGCGGTGACCCTTGATGCCCACGATGCCCTTGCTGGTGGCGAAGTCCAAGAAGTCCTTCTCCAGCTCTTTATACTCGGGCTTCATCACGAAGCACACGTTCATGATTGAGCGATCCTCGGGCTTAACGGTACCCACGAACATCTTGCTCGAGTCGATGGCGTCATACAGCACGGCAGCCTTCTCCTCGTCGATGCGCTGCAGCTCCTTCACGCCACCCAGCTCCTTGTACCACTTCAGGGTCTGCAGGGCTGCGTAGATGGGGAATACGGGGGGGGTGTTGAACATCGAACCCTTGTCAACGTGGGTCTTGTAGTTCACCATTGTGGGCAGCACGCGGTCAACCTGGCCAAGGACGTCTTCCTTAACGATAACGAAGGTAACGCCGGCAGGAGCAATGTTCTTCTGAGCACCACCGTAGATGAGGTCATACTTCGACACGTCAACTGGGCGTGAGAAAATATCAGAAGACATATCGGCAACCATGCGGACGGGCACGTCGTAGTCTTCGCGGATCTCGGTGCCGTAGATGGTGTTGTTGGTCGTGATGTGGAAGTAATCTACATCGGTGGGAACGGTATACCCCTTGGGAATGTAGGTGTAATTGTCCTCCTTTGAGGAACCGACAACCTCAACGTCGCCAATCAGCTTGGCCTCTTTGATAGCCTTGTTGGCCCACGTGCCGGTGTCCAGATAAGCGGCCTTGGTCTTCAGCAGGTTCATGGGAACCATATAGAACTGGGTGCTTGCACCACCACCCAGGAACAATACCTTGTAGCCCTCGGGGATATCGAGCAACTCCTTGAACAGAGCCTCGGCTTCATCAACAACAGCCTGGAATTCCTTGCTGCGGTGTGAGATTTCAAGAATTGACAGGCCTGTACCTGCAAAGTCACGAATAGCGTCAACGCACTTGTCCAGCGTGTACTGGCTCAGAATTGACGGTCCAGCATAAAAATTATGTTTCTTCATAATGCTTGTTAATTGAAATTAGAAGTTATAAATAATAATGTATTGATCTCATCAGTGCTTTTTTTGCAGTGACAAAGATAAGCCTTTTTTTCCATTGGCGCAATACCTTGTCAAAAACCGTTTTTCTGGCATATTGTCAATTTGTTGCCTTTTTATGCGGATTTGTGACAAGAATTGCTCTCGAAATTGTGAATTTGATGACAAAGTGTTATTTCTCGCTTGTTTTCGTGGCAAAAGTTTTTTTATGCTTTTTTTGCTTTTTTCACTGTCTATGAAAAAAATATTAAAAACCTGTCTAAAAATGACTTGCATTTGGAAAATTCACTGTATATTTGTGACGCTTTTAGAGGCCGTTTTGGGCTCTGCTCAAGATGACTGATAAATGAATGATGATTAATTAACTTTATAGTTTTATCTAATTAACAACATTTTTGTATTATTATCATGAACGTTGAGAAAATTATGGCCGACCTGGAGGCTAAACACCCAGGCGAATCTGAGTATTTGCAGGCTGTACGTGAAGTCCTTGAGTCTATCGAGGAGGTTTATAACCAGCATCCCGAGTTTGAGAAAGCTAAGATCGTTGAGCGCATGGTTGAGCCCGAGCGCATCTTCACATTCCGTGTGACCTGGATCGACGATAAGGGTGAGGTTCAGACCAACCTCGGTTATCGCGTACAGTTCAACAGCGCGATTGGCCCGTACAAGGGTGGCTTGCGTTTCCACAAGGCTGTTACCCCCTCAATGCTGAAGTTCCTCGGTTTCGAGCAGACTTTCAAGAACGCTCTGACCACTCTGCCCATGGGCGGTGGTAAGGGTGGCTCTGACTTCGACCCCGTTGGCAAGAGCGATGCCGAGATCATGCGCTTCTGCCAGGCCTTCATGCTTGAGCTTCGTCACAACATTGGTCCCGACCAGGACGTTCCCGCTGGTGACGTTGGCGTTGGTGGCCGCGAGATTGGCTTCCTCAATGGTATGTATCAGAAACTCGCTCGTCAGTACCACACCGGCGTTCTCACCGGTAAGGGCATGACTTGGGGTGGCTCTATCCTCCGTCCCGAGGCAACTGGTTTCGGTGCTCTCTACTTCACCCAGCACGTCCTCCACACCGCTGGCAAGGACATCAAGGGCAAGAAGATCGCTCTCTCGGGCTTCGGTAACGTGGCTTGGGGTGCTGCCACCAAGGCTGTAGAACTCGGCGCTAAGGTCGTTGCCATCTCTGGCCCCGACGGCGTTTGCGAGATCCCCGAGGGTATCACCAAGGAGATGATCGACTACATGCTCGACATGCGCGCTTCCAACCGCAACAAGGTTCAGGACATGGCCGACAAGTTCCCCGGACAGGCCAAGTTCACCGCCGGCAAGAAGGCTTGGAGCATTCCTTGCGACATCGCTCTGCCCTGCGCATTCCAGAATGAGCTCAGCGAGGATGATGCTAAGGAACTGAAGGCTAACGGCTGCTGGTGCTGCTGCGAGGTTTCCAACATGGGTTGCCAGCCCGGCGCTATCCACTTCTTCCAGAAGAATGGCGTCCTCTTTGCTCCTGGTAAGGCTGTTAACGCCGGTGGCGTAGCTACATCTGGTCTCGAGATGACCCAGAACGCTGCACACCTCAGCTGGTCAGCCAAGGAAGTTGACGAGAAGCTCCACTGGATCATGGAGAACATCCACGAGCAGTGCGTGAAGTACGGTACCCAGGCCGACGGCACCATCGACTACGTGAAGGGCGCTAACATCGCTGGCTTCATGAAGGTGGCTCAGGCTATGCTCGAGCAGGGTATCATCTAATCCCTTTCTTGAGGATTGCTTAATTAACCAAGTAAACATTTATCAGGCAGGTTGCCCTTGTGGCGGCCTGCCTGATTTTTACACTCGGTTTTTGTATTAATTTACCCTAATTCGGCTTTGATTTATTAAAACTTTGCTTACCTTTGCATCTTGGAATAATATATTAATCTATGAACGAAAACGAGAAATTAATTCAATCTATCATCGAGGCAATTCAGGAAAAGAAAGGACACAACATCGTCCACGTTGACTTGACCGACATCGAGACAGCCGCTGCCCAGGGCTTTGTCATCGCTACGGGTAATACCCCCATGCAGGTGGCCGCTGTTGCCGACAGCGTGCGCGAGTATGTTGAGAAGAACGCCGGCCAAAGGCCATTCAACTACGACGGATATCAAAATGCGCAGTGGGTGATCATCGACTACGGCAACATCTTTGTACATGTCTTTGTACCTGAGTTCCGCGAACGCTACAACTTGGAGCAACTGTGGGCCGATGCGCGCATCAACACGGTTCCAGACTTGGATTGATGTCATTTTTCTAAACACGATATTATAATGCCTAATAATAACAAGCAGAGCAAGATGCCTAAGTTCAACATCTTCTGGATGTATGGACTCATTGTCATGTTCCTGCTCTCGGTCTATTGGCTCAACCAGGACGGAGCCGTATCGCAGGAAGTCAAGTGGACCCAGTTCGAGAGCATCGTCAACAAGGGCGGAGTGAAGTCGATAACGGTCTATAGCAATAAGGACCAAGCCGAGGCATTGCTGAGCGACTCCCTGGCCAAGGTCGTGCTCAAGGACCTGCCCGCCCCAGCGGTGGGTGGCTCCGGTGCAATGCAGACCAAGGTCTCGACACGCATCCCCAGTACCGACAAGTTTGAGGAAAAGATAGAGCAGTGGAAGCAGAGCGGCGTCTTTAACGGCGAGGTGGAATATAAGTCGGCCAACGATTTCTCGATGGTATTTTGGACATTCGGACCCATTGTGCTGCTCGTGGCTTTGTGGTTCTTCCTGCTGCGTCGCATGGGCGGCGGTGCTGGTGGAGCAGGCGGCATCTTTAATGTTGGCAAGTCCAAAGCCCGGCTTTTTGATAAGGATAATGCCGCCAAGGTGACCTTCCAGGACGTGGCTGGGCTTGCCGAGGCCAAAGTAGAGATAGCCGAGATTGTAGACTTTCTCAAGAACCCTAAGCATTATACCGAACTCGGAGGCAAGATACCCAAGGGCGCGTTACTGGTAGGACCTCCAGGAACAGGCAAAACGCTCCTGGCCAAGGCTGTTGCCGGCGAGGCCGACGTGCCGTTCTTCTCAATGTCTGGCTCTGACTTCGTCGAAATGTTCGTCGGGGTGGGGGCATCGCGCGTCCGTGACCTCTTCCGTCAGGCCAAGGAAAAAGCACCCTGTATCGTTTTCATCGACGAGATTGATGCCGTGGGACGTGCCCGTGGCAACAAGGCCAGCATGGGAGGAAATGATGAACGCGAGAGCACGCTCAACCAGTTGCTCACCGAGATGGATGGCTTTGGGACCAACAGCGGTGTCATCATCCTGGCTGCAACCAACCGTGCCGACATTCTTGACAAGGCATTGTTGCGTGCGGGACGTTTCGACCGTCAGATATATGTAGAGCTCCCCGAACTCAGCGACCGCAAAGAAATATTCCAGGTGCATTTGCGCAACGTCAAGACCGACGGCTCGGTCGATCTGGACCTCCTCTCCCGACAAACACCGGGTTTCTCGGGCGCCGATATCGCCAACGTCTGCAATGAGGCTGCACTTATCGCTGCAAGACGCAAGAAGCAGGCCGTGCAGCGTCAAGACTTCATGGATGCCATCGACCGCATCGTCGGCGGTTTGGAAAAACGCTCCAAGGTCATTACCGACGAGGAACGTCATTCTATCGCCGTCCACGAGGCGGGGCATGCCACCGTGAGCTGGCACCTGCGTTATGGCGATCCGCTCATCAAGGTCACCATCGTCCCGCGTGGCAAGGCACTTGGCGCGGCTTGGTATATGCCCGAGGAACGACAAATCGAACCAAAACAAGCCTTGCTCGACAAGATCTGCTCGCTGATGGCAGGTCGCGTGGCCGAGGACATGTTCCTGGGCTTCATCGACACGGGCGCCTTGAACGACCTCGAGCGGGCTACCAAGATCGCCTATGCCATGGTCACCTTCTATGGCATGAGTGACAAGATACCCAATATCTCCTACTATGACACGTCGGGCGAATCCTACGGCTTTACCAAGCCCTACAGTGAGGAACGTGCTCAGACCATCGACGAGGAAGTGCAGTCCATAATCAATGCACAATATGAACGTGCGCGCGAGATACTCACCCTGTATCAGGCTGGTCACCATGCCTTGGCTGACCTGCTTCAGCAGAGGGAGGTGATATATACCGAGGATGCCGAGCGCATTTTCGGCCCGCGACAGTGGAAATCCAGGACCGAGGAAATCATGAAGGAAGAATCGGCAACCGATGCCATCGCAACCGATGCCGATGTGACGATGACACCTCCCCCGTTTGAACAAAGCGATAACCAATAAAAACGCACCTTTGCAATGAAGAACATCGAATTCAGCGAAACCCAGAAAGCCGCACTGGTCAGTCTGCTCATCGAGATGATCAACATCGATGGCGATGTAGACCCGAGCGAGTGTGATGTGTTCAACACCATCTGTGTCGAGCATGGCATCAATAGCGAGACGTTCAGCTTGGGGCAGCGCCTGGACTGCATGGTGGCTGTGGATATCATGAAGCGCATGAGTGATGTCCAAAAAATTGCCACAGCTCAGTTGCTCACCCGGGTTATCGATGCCGACAGCAACGACGACGACAAGGAAATTCAACTCTTTAATATAATATGTAAAGCAACAGGGGTCGATGTCCTTATCAATGCATTGTCAAGACAAGACGATTGACGCTCCTTCTCGCAATCATTAAAAACAACACATCAAAAAAACGGCTGCTCAAAAAACTCATGGGTAGCCGCTTTTTTATCGTTTTATCCGATGAAATATGCTTAAATGCTATTTTGGAGAATAAATAGTGAAAAAATTTTTTCTTACATAATAGGTTGTCGTATAGGGAGATATGAGGTAATTGATGAAAAAGTTGAAAAAAATAATGAAAAAAAGTTCCCCAAAAATTTGGTCAGTATGGAAAACGGCTGTAATTTTGCACCGCTTTTCGCCTCAAATGGGGCGTGAAAGTGACTCAAATTAAAGAGTTCTTTGACATGTTTGCAACAATTTGACGTAGTACAAGAGAACAGGGACAAAACTTGTCCCCGTTGATTCTAAAAACATAGTACAACACAATAAGCAGGAATCATCATGGGCTGTACGGATATAATTCGGTCGAGTGTTGCGTTTTCAATTAATTCTTGCAAAAGAGAAGACGATAATACAACAACGAAGAGTTTGATCCTGGCTCAGGATGAACGCTAGCGACAGGCTTAACACATGCAAGTCGAGGGGCAGCGCGAGGGTAGCAATACCTTAGAGTCGCCGTCTGGCACTCACCCTGCAACGGGAATTGCAGGCTCAACCCGTCAATCGTGTCGAGGTTGGCAGCCGCTGGAAGGAATTTGATGCTTTCATCTTTATCGGCGCCATGGGTATCTGTGTACGCACCATCGCGCCTCACGTCAGGGACAAGCACGAGGATCCCGCTGTGTTGTGTATCGACAGTATGGGGCTGAATGTGATTTCGGTCTTGTCGGGCCATGTGGGCGGAGCCAACGACCTGACACGCCGGGTGGCTGCTGTTTTAGGTGCCACCCCTGTCATCACGACATTAAGCGACAATGCCGGCTTGTGGGCCCTCGACACACTGGCGGAACGCTTCAACTGGCCCATTGCCAGCGAGGATGACATGAATGCCTGTATCTTTGCCTTTGTCAACCGCAAGCCCACTGCGCTGCTGATGGAGGTGCGCGACGAGGGAACTGAATACCTTGAAAAGACGCTCCCCGAACACGTCACCATCATCAACGATTTGAGCGAGGCCGATCCCAAGAAGTACCGTTTGCTCATTATGGTCACGCCCTACTGCCGTGATACTCCTCAAGGCATGCTGTCGTTGCACTTTGTGCCCAAGGTGGGCACCATTGGCTTTGGCTTGGCCCATCATCCCGACGATTACAAGTTTATTCGTGACCAGATGGACTCTCTTATATCCCAACAAGGCATCCTGCCGTGTGCTTGCCGCTACTGCACGATTGACGTCAAGGCCGACGAGCCGTTTGTGCAACTATTGAGAGAAGGATATAATGAGGTAGTAGAATTTTTTACTGCCGAGCAACTGGCTGCCGTTGAGGTGCCCAACCCCAGCGACACGGTCGAGAAGCATGTAGGTACACCCAGCGTATGTGAGGCGGCGGCAATCCTGGGCTCTGACCATGGCCAACTCATCGTTCCCAAAATCAAGGGCAAGAATTTCACTGTAGCATTGGCTGTAGACCGTCAACACTTGCGCGGGCGGCAGGGTTTTATCGAGATTGTGGGTGCCGGCCCCGGCGATCCCGACCTGGTGTCGGTGCGTGGCCGCAGGATGCTGGAACGTGCCGACCTCATCCTGTATGCTGGCTCATTGGTGCCGCGCGAGTTAACCATGTGTGCCAAGCCTGGTGCCGTCGTTCGCAGTTCAGCAAGCATGGCACTTGAGGAACAGTGCGCGTTGATGAAGGAGTTTTATGATAAGGGCAAATTCATCGTGCGCCTGCACACTGGCGACCCGTGCATCTTTGGTGCGATACAGGAGCAGATGGCGTTCTTTGACCAGTACGGGATGCGTTATCACATCACGCCTGGCATCTCGTCGTTCCTGGCCGCTGCTGCCGAGTTAAAAAGCCAGTTCACCATCCCCGAGCGCACCCAGACTATCATTCTGACCCGAGGCGAGGGGCGCACGCCCATGCCCGAGAAGGAGCAACTGCATCTGCTGGCCCGCAGCCAGAGCACGATGTGCATCTTCTTGAGCGCTGCAATCGTGGATGATGTGCAACGCCAACTGCTGATGGAATACCACGAAGACACGCCCGTGGCCGCCTGCTATCACCTTACTTGGCCCGACCAGCGCATCTACCGCGGAGTGCTCAAGGACTTGGCCAAGATTGTTCATGACAATAACCTCACGTTGACCACGATGCTTGTCGTGGGTGAGGCCATCGATAACCGCCAGGGCCTCTCGGAACTCTATAACAAACACTTCACCCATCTCTTCAGAAAGGGCGACGCATGATTCTCGTATTTGGTGGAACGACCGAAGGCCGCATTGCGGCTAAGGTGCTTGACGAGTCAGGTGCCGCCTACTTCTATTCTACAAGGGGAAATCTGCAAGACATCCAACTTGCCCACGGCGTCCACGTCATGGGAACTATGGAATTGCCCGAGATGGAAGCGTTTTGCCGTGAGCACGGCATTCGCCTGCTGGTAGATGCTTCCCATCCGTTTGCTCAAGCTTTGCACCGCAACGTGGTGGAACTGGCTGGACGCATCGGCGTGCCCATGGTCCGCTATGACCGCATTTATCCACCTCATGACGGCGACCTCGTGTGGTGCAAGGATTATAATGATGCCATCACTCAACTGGAGAGCCAGGGCATCAACAGGCTCCTGGCGCTCACGGGCGTGAATACCATTGCTAAGTTAAAACCCTATTGGCAGGAGCGTGAATGCTGGTTCCGCATCCTTAACCGCAAGGCATCCCAAAAGTTGGCCCAGGATGAGGGATTTCCTGCCGATCATCTCGTCTATTACGAGAACGATGACACGGCATCCCTAATAGAGCAACTGCGTCCCCAAGCCATCATCACCAAGGATAGCGGCACGAGTGGAGGATATGCCGAGAAAATCGAGGCCGCACGGCAGGCAGGAATAAAAATCTTTGTCATTGAGCACCCCGATTACCCAACCCTGGCCAATGTGACGATCGAGCATGTCAATGGTCCCCACGGCTTGCGGCGCGCCATCGAGCGCCTCTTGCCCGAGTTCTACCCGCTACACAGCGGTTTGACCACGGGCACCTGTGCCACGGCAGCAGCCATTGCCGCCACTCGGCGGTTATTGACAGGCCAAGAGCCAGCAACGGTGCCAGTCATTCTGCCCAATGGCGAGTCGATCGACGTGGAAGTGCAATATGGCGACGGCTATGCCTCGGTATTCAAGCAGGCAGGTGATGACCCCGATGTGACCAACGGCATCGAGATCCGGGCCAGTGTCAAGAAAGGTGACCACTTTGAAATCCATGGAGGCGATGGGGTGGGGCGGTTCACTGTACCTGGCTTTGATTTCCCGCCTGGAGAGTCAGCAATCAACAAGGCACCGCGGCAGATGATGCGCGACAACATCCACGATGATGTGAGCATCACCATCTCGGTGCCCGAGGGGACAGCGATTGCACGTCGCACGTTCAATCCGCGGTTAGGCATCGAGGGCGGCATCAGCATCATCGGCGTGTCAGGCATCGTGAAGCCCTTCAGCGAGGAGGCCTTCATCGGCAGCATCCGCAAGTGTATGCAGGTCGCCAAGGCTTCGGGCAGCGACCGCGTGGTCATCAACAGCGGCGGCAAGAGCGAGCGCTTTGTCAAAGCACTGTACCCTGACCTGCCAGAGCAGGCCTTTGTGGAATATGGCAACTACATCGGCGAGACATTGAAAATCGCCAGCGAACTCGATATCAAGAACGTAACCCTGGGCGTCATGCTGGGCAAGGCCGTCAAGCTCGCAGCTGGCAACCTCGACACCCACAGCCGCCACGTCACTATGGACAAGGCGTTTATTACCCAGATGCTCCACGAGGCTGGCATCAATCTCGACCTGAGCGATCTCACCCTCGCCCGCGAGTTGTGGGAACGCATCCCCCAAGAAAAATTACAGGATTTCTCACGGGTCGTAATCACCCACTGCACCCGACACTGCGCCCCCCTACTCCCCAACGGTGACTTGACCCTGTTGCTCATCACCGACGCTGGCCGCATTTTTTAAGTAGTTACTCGACGGTGGTTTTGCGGCGGCGGTAGAGGACGTAGATGATGATGGGGGCACCGACGAGGGCGGTGACGCTGTTGACGGGCATGGCGCCCTCGAAGCCTGGGGCGCGGGCTATCAGATTACAGATCAATGCCAGTGCGGCTCCCGTGAGGGCTGTGGCGGGCATCAGCTTCCAGTGGTCGCTGGTGCGGAAGAGGCCGCGGGTCAGGTGGGGCACTGCCATGCCGATAAACATGATGGGGCCGCAATAGGCGGTGACGATAGCGACGAGCGTGCCTGAGCACACGATGATCCATGTGCGAGCCTGGCCCACGTTGATGCCCAGGTTGGCGGCATAGCGGTCGCCCAGTAGCATGGCATTGAGGGGCTTGACGAGCAGGAAAGAGAGCGGCAGCAGGATGCACATGATCACGACAAAGAGCACCATCTCGTCGCCCGAGACGCGTGAGAACGACCCCAGTCCCCACACGACAAAGGCTTTGACATCCTCCTCGGGGCTGAGGAACTTCAACACTCCGATGATGGCGGTGGCTAAGTATCCGATCATCACTCCGATGATGAGCAGGGTGACGTTGCCCCTGACCTTGCCCGAAATCCACACAATCAGCATCATCACGGCCAGAGCTCCCACGATGGCGGCAATCGACACGGCGGCATCGCCCAGATAGCCCAGGCTGCTCAGTGCTACGCCACCCAACTGGCCCGAGAGTAGCACGACAAAGGCGACACCCAGGCTGGCACCGTTGGAGATGCCCAGGATGGATGGTCCTGCCAGCGGGTTATGGAAAATGGTCTGCATCATCAGGCCACTCACGGCAAGGCCCGCCCCCGCCACAATGGCGGTGAGTACCTGCGGCAGTCGGGAGCTGAGGATGATGTTGGTCCAGATCTCGGACTCGCTGCCCTGTCCGACGAGAATGCGGCAGATGTCGGGAACGGGAATCCTGACTGAGCCTATAAACAGGTTGACAATCACCAGGAGGGCGATTGCCACGACAAGGGCCAGCATCAACGGCAACGTGCGTCTCATTTTACTGCAGCAGGCGGTAGAAGGTGGGTTGGTAGCCCTTCTCGACCAGTTCGGGGTGGAAGATGGCGACAAAGTCCTTCAAGAGCACGTCGGGCATGACAGGAGCCTTCTCGTAGTAGGGAGTCTGCTTCATGTTGCAGTAGATCACCTTCTTCTCCTTGAAAGGCTTGAACAAGGCGTTGCGGGGCTCTGAGGCTTTTAACGCATCATAGGAGAACTCGCCGGGGTAACTGTTGAGGATGCGCCAGTAGTCGGCACCAGCCGACAGGGCATACATCTTCTCGAACTCCAGGTCCTCGCCCGAGGTCTCGTCGTCGTTGATGACATAGTCGGCTCCCGCATCGCGGAAGATTTGCGCCAGATAGTTCTTGCCGCCCACGGCATGCCAGTTGCCATAGTGCATCTCGCCACTGGTGACAGTGGGACGCTTCTCGACCTGGGCAGCCTTGGCCTTCAGATCATTGTAGCGTTTCTCGATACCGTCAAAGATCTCGGCGGCCTCTTTCTCCTTGCCGATGAACATGCCGATGAACTTGATCCACTCGGCCTGCCCCAGCGGATCGAGCTCCTTGTAACCCAGGTGAGGCACCAGCGTGATGCCGATGTCCTTGATGGCATCGTAGCCGCCGCGCTTGGACGGGGAAATGAAGATCACGTCGGGATTGGCAGCCATGACGACCTCGGGGTCAAACTCACCCTCCATGCCTATCTTGACGATGCGGCCATCCTTGACACGTGCCTTGATGTCCTCGTTGAAGAGGTTCTTGGTGCCGGTGATGCCCTTGATGATATCGTGGGCATCGAGGATGGTGAAATTGGACAACTGCAATGCTGTCATGGTGATGGTGCGCTCGATGGGCACCTTGACCTTGACGTAGCCCTCGGGGACCGTGGCATTGGCATCGTGAACCAGAGCGAAGTGATCCTTCTTGCCCACATCTACCAAGCGGATGTCGGCCGAATCCCTCACGCTGAACCCCGTGGCATATTTCACGGTAATCTCTTCCATGGAATCAGAGACCGGCTTCTCTTGCTTGCCGCCCCGGGCGGTGCAGGCACACAGCAAGACCAGTAATGCGATAATAGCAGAAAAATATTTCATAAATTTAAAATGTCACAAAGCGGCCACGCCAAGGCGAAGCCCTACTGATTATTAGCGCACAAAAGTACTACTTTTTGGGCAAACCAGCAGGCTTTTTATCATGAAAACTAATCAGCCGTAAACTGTCAACTGAAAACTTCTTTGTACCTTTGCAGTTATGGAAGAGACATCGGTTAAAATGAGATGGTATGACACGTTGTGGGCAGCGTTGATTTTCTTCACGAGGTTACCCTTCTGGCGTGTTTATCAGCCTCCTCAAGCAAGTTATAAGGCCGTGGTCGAATATTGGCCGTTGACGGGCTGGCTCACTGGCGGTGCTATGGCTGCGACACTTTATTTTGGCAGCATGATACTGCCGTGGACGGTTGCCGTGGTTGCTGCAATTGCCGTGCGGTTGCTCATTACTGGTGCCCTGCATGAGGATGGGCTGGCCGACTTCATGGACGGTTTTGGCGGCGGTGGCGACCGTGCCCGCATCCTGGCCATCATGAAGGACTCCCACATCGGCACCTATGGCGTGCTTGGGCTCATTATCTACATGCTGCTGCTGGGAACGGCACTCTACAGCATGGCACCAACCGTTGCTGCACTCGTCGTTCTGGCTGCCGACCCCTATTCCAAGATGGTCTCCAGCCAACTGGTCAACATGCTCCCCTATGCCCGGCGCGAGGAGGAAGCCAAGAACAAAACCATCTACCGCAAGCCCAGCCTGGCTGCTGGGCTGAGCCTCACTGTGCAGGGCCTGTTGCCCATGGCCTTGATGATTTGGCTGACGGGTATCAGTTGGTACCTCATCATCGCCATACCGGCCTTGGTCATGTATTTCCTGTATCTGCTCATGTTGCGCAGGATCCAGGGTTACACGGGCGACTGCTGCGGAGCCGTGTGCCTGCTGGTGGAATTGGCGGTATATTTGGTCGCCTGTTCACAAGCGGCAATCACCCCATTAACCTTTAACCCTTAACCCTTTAACCTCGTTACAATGGAAGTGGTTTTGATAAGACATACCAGCGTGGATGTACCCAAGGGGACGTGCTACGGCTGGACCGATGTGCCTGTGCGTGACTCCTTTGAGCAGGAGGCTGAGGCGACCCGCCAGTCGCTGCAGCAGTACCTGCCGTTTGACAAGGTGTATTCCTCACCGCTGACGCGCGCCCGCAAGTTGGCCGCCTATTGCGGCTATCCCGATGCCGAGACCGACGACCGCTTGAAGGAGATGAACATGGGTGAGTGGGAGATGCAGCTCTATGACGAAATCCAGGACCCTCACTTGCAGGAATGGTATGATGACTACATCAACCAGTCCACGACGGGTGGCGAGAGCTTCATGCAGCAGTATCGGCGTGTGGCTTCGTTCCTTGACCAGCTCAAGACCAGGGGCTTTGGGCGGGTCGCCGTCTTTGCCCATGCGGGAGTGCTCATCAGTGCCGGTCTGCATGCCGGTATCTACCAGTGGGAAAATGCTTGGAGCAATCTGCCCGACTACGGCAATCACATTACCATCAAACTGTAACAACAAACAACTCTAATGAGAAAAATCATACTGATCACCGGTGGACAACGCTCTGGCAAGAGCAGCGAGGCCGAGCGTTTGGCATTGAGGCTGAGCGAGAATCCCGTCTATGTCGCAACGGCCCATGTGTGGGACGAGGAATTCCGTGAGCGGGTGCGCCTCCACCAGGAGCGCCGTGGCCCCCAGTGGACCAACATCGAGGAGGAGAAGCGCCTGAGCCGTCATGATCTGACAGGCCGTGTGGCGGTCATCGACTGCGTGACCCTGTGGCTCACCAATTTCTTCTTTGAGAGCCAGGATGTTGACCTGACGTTGAAGGCTGTCAAGGAAGAGTTTGACCGCTTCACCGCCAATGATGCCACCTACATTTTTGTCACCAACGAGATTGGGAGCGGCGGCGTGAGCATGGATGCCGTGCAGCGGCGTTTCACCGACCTGCAGGGCTGGATGAACCAATACATTGCCAGCCGAGCCGACGAGGTTGTCCTCATGACAGCAGGCATCCCCTTAAGGGTAAAATAGGGACGGTTCTTTTGATGTAATTTTTTCGGTTGTCTGCTGCAACCACATTCAACTAAAAAACTAATGAAACGATTCAATATCCACCACACCGACAAGTCGCTTGAAAGGCGCATACAAGAGAAAATCGACCACCTGAACAAACCCAAAGGGTCGTTGGGCCGGCTGGAGGAACTGGCTATGCAGATTTGCCTCATACAACAGACCCTTTCGCCCAGCCTCAACCATCCGTGTCACCTGCTGTTGGGCGGCGACCACGGCATCGAGCATGAGGGAGTGAGCGTGTCTCCACGCGAGGTGACCTGGCAGCAGATGATCAACTTCACCCGTGGCGGTGGTGGCGTGAACATGTTATGCCGCCAGCACGGCTTCGACTTGCGCATCGTCGATACCGGTGTGGACTATGACCTTAGTCATGTTGAGGGCATCATCGACCGCAAGATAGCCCGCGGCACGCGCAATTTCCTGAATGAGCCCGCCATGAGTGAGGAAGAGCTTGACCGCGCTATCCAGACAGGCATTGAACTTGTGGACGACTGCGTGGGCCAGGGGTGCCAAGTGCTCTGCATCGGCGAGATGGGCATCGCCAACACCTCACCCTCCAGCATCTGGATGAGCCTGTTTGGAAACATCCCCTTGGACGAGTGCATCGGTGCAGGAGCAGGTCTTGCGGAATCGGGTATACAGCACAAGCGTGAAATACTGGCCCTGGCCTTGCAACACTACCGTGAGACCATGGAGGATACAGTCGAGAATGCTATCCGCTACTTTGGAGGTTTTGAGATGGCGACAGCCATCGGTGCCATGCTGCGTGGAGCTGAGCAGGGGCTTGTTGTGCTTGTGGACGGTTTCATCATGACCGCATGTGCCATCGCGGCCATCCGCATTTGTCCTGCAGCCCAGGACTACATGATCTTCACCCACTGCGGTGACGAGAGCGGCCACCGCCGCATGCTCGACATTGTCGGTGCAAGGCCCTTGCTCAACCTGGGTCTGCGCCTTGGCGAGGGAACCGGAGCCCTGTGCGCCTTTCCCATCATCGCCTCGTCGGTCCACATGATCAACGAGATGAACAACTTCGACACTGCCCACATCACCAAGTACTTCTAAAGAAAATGAACGTCGCACCAACATTCAGCCGGTTTGGAGCCGTCAAGAAATGCGAGGCACCAGCTTGGATGTCAGGTTTGGGCCAATAGCTATATCCATTGCCTGTTTTCATTTAAATTAAACTTAAGTTTTGCAAGTTGTTAGCCTGCTCACTGTTTATTGATAAAATGGTATTGATGGGGTCATTGGTTTTGTTGATGATGGTCAATCATGCGTTCGTGAACCTTTGACAATCCCAATGGATATGGAGGATGCGTGTGTGTGGGACTGGGCACGCTCGCTTTCTCTTGTGCTACAGCTGGGGGCAGGTTAGAGGGCGTAGATGTCGTTGAGAAGGGTGTGGAGATGAGTGGTGGGAGAGAAGCGGGTGAGGGCTGTGCGGGCGATGCCGGTGTGGTCCCAATCGCGGGTCATCATCATGGTGATGGCCGTGGAGAGCGCGTCTTGGTCAAAGGGTTTAAAGGTGATGCCGCTGTAGTCGTCGATGAGTTCGGGGATGCCGCCGATCTGTGACCCTGCGACCGGCGTGCCGGCACACAACGACTCGATGACGCTCAAGGGGTTGTTCTCGTACCATTGCGAGGGAATGACGCTTGCCCGGGCATGGGAGAGCACATTCACGACACCCTGTGCGTCGAGCATGCCCAGGAACTCGATATTTGGACAATTGCTGTAGCGTTGGCGCAACTGGTCCTCAAGCGGGCCACCGCCGGCGACCTTGAGCCGATAGGGTAGGCGGGAGGCCACGGCCAACAGGTCTGCAACGCCTTTCTCTTGAGACAGGCGTCCCACATAGCAGTAGTAATTTTCTCGCGGGCTTGTGCCGTTGTCTTGATAGCGCTGGAGCTTTACGGGATCCAGGAAGTTGTTGAGCACCTTGACCTTGGCGGGGTCAAAGCCGCCTTGCCGCATCTTGGCCGCCATGAATTGGCTGGGGCAGACAAACACGTCGGTATTGCTCTCCAGGGCCTTCCTGTTCCACTTGAGTGCTTCTATCCAAGCCACGGCGCTGGCTGGCAACGACCCTTTCATACACTTGTTGGTGATGACACCCAGCTTGTTGCCGCCGAAACATTGCTCACATGGCTTGCCGTTGAGCAGGCAGTCATATCGCGGGCACAGCAGCTTGTAGTCGTGCAGGGTCCACACCACACGCATGCCTCGCTCGTGGGCCAATTGGCCTACCACGGGCGAGAGATAGCTGTGGATGTTGTGCAGATGCACCACGTTGGGCTTGAACTCGTCGAGAACGGCCTCAAACTTGGCCTTCACGTCGTCCTTGCCCATGGTTCGTTTCAAAGCGCGCAACTTGTTGCCTAAACCGCCCGCAAAGTCCACCCTGGACGGAAACAACGGCTGGTAACGGGCGTTCAGGTTCTGTGGATACTCCATGGCAAACACCTCGGCTTCCATGCCGCTTTGCCGCAGCATGGCCTCGGTGTTGAGCACCACGACGCAATCGCCGCCGCGCGGATAGTAGAATTTATTGACCAGCAGTATCCGACTTGCCATGATAGCTAACTTGCTTGATTGCTGAACGCCGTCTCGTCACACGTTGAAGCGGAACACGACGATGTCGCCATCCTGCATGACATATTCCTTGCCCTCGATGTGCAGCTTGCCGGCTTCCTTGACAGCGGCCTCGCTGCCATAGTGGATGTAGTCGTCATACTTGATGATCTCGGCACGGATGAAGCCTCGCTCAAAGTCGCTGTGGATCACGCCAGCGCATTGCGGTGCCTTGCTGCCGCGGCGGTAGGTCCATGCGCGCACCTCCTTGGGGCCGGCGGTGAGGAAGGTCTCAAGGTTCAACAGTGCATAGGCCGACTTGATGATGCGGTTCACACCGCTCTCCTCGAGCCCGATTTCGGCAAGGAACATCTGGCGCTCCTCATAGTCCTCAAGTTCGGCAATCTCGCTCTCGGTTTGTGCTGCGACAACCAGTAGCTGGGCATTCTCTTCCTTGATGGCCTCGCGCACTGCCTCGACATAGGCGTTGCCGCTCACTGCACTCTTGTCGTCCACATTGCAGACGTAGAGGACCGGCTTGTTGGTCAGCAGGAACAGTTCGTGAGCGATTTTCTCCTCGTCCTTGTTGAGCAATTCCACGGTGCGGGCGCTGTGGCCTTGTTCCAGGGCATCCTTGTAGCGCTTGAGCACCTCGTACTGTGCCTTGGCCTCACGGTCGCCGCCTGTCTGGGCCTGTTTCTGCACACGGCTGATGCGGCTCTCGATGGTCTCCAGATCACGCAGCTGCAGCTCCAAGTCAATGACCTCCTTGTCACGCACCGGGTCGACCGAACCGTCGACGTGGGTCACATTGTCATCGTCAAAGCATCGCAGCACGTGGATGATGGCGTCGGTCTCACGGATGTTGCCCAGAAACTTGTTGCCCAGGCCCTCGCCGCGGCTTGCGCCCTTGACCAGGCCGGCGATGTCCACAATCTCGACCGTGGTGGGCACGATGCGAGCGGGATTGACCAGCTTGGCCAGTTCGTTGAGACGCTCATCGGGCACGGTGATGACACCCACGTTGGGCTCGATGGTACAGAAGGGGAAGTTGGCCGACTGCGCCTTGGCATTCGACAGGCAGTTGAACAGGGTCGATTTGCCCACGTTGGGCAATCCCACAATTCCACATTGTAATGACATAGTCTATATCTTGTTTTTGTTGTTATCCAAGCGGCAAAGATACATCTTTTCCCCAACATCACCAAACGACACATGCCGATGCAATCGGTTGCATTGTTTTTTTGATGTTGTTGCACATTATTTTAACAATTTTGCCTCTTCTTTTGTTATTTTTGTAGGTGCTTAACATTGAAATGATGAAATTGTAAAAATAACACTAAAAATATTCTATTATGATGAAGACAAAACCGGATTTGAAATTCAACCAGCTGTGGAACATCAGCTTTGGATTCTTTGGGGTGCAGATTGCCTATGCGTTGCAAAGCGCTAATATCAGTCGCATATTTGCCACTCTGGGTGCCGACCCTCACAACTTGAGCTACTTTTGGATTTTGCCGCCCCTGATGGGTATGGTCGTACAACCGCTGGTGGGGTACTTCAGCGACAAGACGTGGCTGGGCCGCTGGGGCCGCCGCATCCCCTACCTGCTCATCGGAGCTCTGGCAGCGATCATCGTGATGTGCTTGTTGCCCAATGCAGGCTCCTTTGGCCTGACCATTGCGGGTGCCATGACATTCGGCTTGATTGCCCTGATGTTCCTTGACACGAGCATCAACATGGCGATGCAGCCCTTCAAGATGATGGTAGGCGACATGGTCAACGAGAAGCAGAAGGCCAAGGCCTACAGCATCCAATCATTCCTGTGCAACGCAGGTTCACTGGTAGGCTACATCTTCCCGTTCCTGTTTACCGCTATCGGCATTGCCAACGTGGCTCCCGAGGGTGTCGTCCCCGACAGTGTGAAGTGGTCCTTCTATGTGGGCGCCGCCATTTTGATCCTGTGCGTCATCTACACCATCAGCCACGTCAAGGAGTACACACCCCAAGAGATGGCCGAGTTCAATGCGGCGGCCAATGCCGAGGGCCAAGACGCTACAGCGGGCAACGAGATGAGTACCGAGCAAAAGAAGCATGCCATCCGAGTTTTCCTTGAGGTGGGACTGGTGCAGTTCTTCTGCTGGGCCGCGTTCATGTACATGTGGACCTACACCAACGGCACCATCGCCGACACCGTGTGGAACACCACCGATGCCGCCAGCGAGGGCTATCAGAAAGCCGGTAACTGGGTGGGCATCCTGTTTGCTGTCCAGGCTATCGGTAGCGTGTTGTGGGCTGTTGTCCTGCCTCAGTTCAAGAATATCAAGGTGGCCTATGCCTTGAGCCTGATTATTGGTGGCATCGGCTTTGCCATGGTACCCTTTATCCATAACCAGTACATGCTGTTTGTGCCCTATTTCCTCATCGGTTTTGCTTGGGCAGCTATGCTGGCCATGCCGTTCACCATGGTGACTAACGCCTTTGAGGGCAGTAGCCGCATGGGAACAGCTTTGGGCCTGTTCAACTGCACCATCTGTATCCCGCAGATTGTAGCCGCCGCACTGGGTGGCGTGCTGCTGGCCGCCATGGGCAGTGTGCAGGGCAACATGTTGCTGCTGGCAGGCATCCTGCTCGTTGTGGGAGCCGCCTGTGTATTTGTCATCGAGGACAAGAAGCGCAATAAATGAGTTCTGAATACTTAAAACCATAAATCATGAAAGTTAGATTTAACATTGAGTACAGCACTATCTATGGAGAGAATCTGGTGCTGAATATCGTGAATAGCGCAAATGGCGAGAAAAAGGCAAGCCATGCCATGAAACCCGCCACCGACTCGACCTGGAAATGTGACATCGACGTCCCCGCCAAGGTCGGTCATATCGACTATTACTACAGTGTGGAGCGAGACGGCAAAGAAATGCGTCACGAGTGGACGGTTGTTCCCCATCGCTTGGACTTGAACGCAGCCAAAGCGGTTCGTTATAACACCTACGACCACTGGAACGACATGCCCGATGACAGTTACCTGTACAGTTCGGCATTTACCGACTGTGTGTCGCTGCGCAGGCACCAGGCCCTGGCCAAGAGCAAGTTTGTCACCATTGTGCAGCTCAAGGTGCGTGCACCGCAATTGGGCGTGGGCGAGGTGCTGGGTGTCGTGGGCAATGAGCCGGCCCTGGGCGACTGGGACGCCTCCAAGGCCCTCAAGATGACCGAGCATAACCACAACGAGTGGGTCATCTCGCTCGATGGCTCAGTCTTCAAGAAGGCGTTTGTCGAGTTCAAGTTCGTCATCATGGCGGGCGATGGCAAACAGGCCATCTGGGAGACCGGCGATAACCGCACGGTTCTCTTGCCCGTGTTGAAGGATGGTGAACACATCGTCTATGAGTTGCAGCAGGCCTACTTCCCGCTGTATCCTGTTAAACTCGCAGGTACCGTAGTGCCCATTTTCTCGTTGCGCAGCGAGGGCAGCTATGGCGTGGGCGACTTCGGAGACCTCAAGCTCATGGTTGACTGGGTGGCTGCTACTGGACAGCGCGCCTTGCAGGTGCTTCCCATCAACGACACCACCATCACCCACACCTGGAGCGACAGCTACCCCTATAACAGCATCAGCATCTATGCCTTGCATCCCCAGTACATCGACCTGCGCCAACTGCCCAAACTCGCCGACAAGAAGCGTGCCGCCGAGTTTGAAAAACTGCGCAAGGAGTTGAATGCCCTGCCTCAAATCGACTATGAGCGGGTGAATAATGCCAAGCGCGAATACATGAAACTGCTGTTTGAGCAGGAGGGTGCCCAGGTGCTCAAGAGCGATGAGTTCAAGACATTCTTTACCGCCAATCAGGATTGGCTGGTGCCCTATGCCGCATTCAGCCACTATCGTGATAAATATGGCACGGCAACTTTCAGCAAGTGGCCCTCGAACCACACTTTCACTGATGGGGAGCGTGCCGCCATGTCCAACCCCAGGACCAAGGCCTTCAAGGAGGTGTCGTTGTGGTACTACGTGCAGTATTACCTCGACAAGCAGATGCGTGCAGCCCACGAGTATGCCCAGGGCAAGCATGTCATCCTCAAGGGTGACATCCCTATCGGCATCAGCCGTGACAGTGTCGAGGCTTGGGTAGAGCCCAAGTACTTTAACCTGAATGGCCAGGCTGGCGCGCCACCTGATGCGTTCTCGACCAATGGCCAGAACTGGGGCTTCCCGACCTATAACTGGGATGTGATGCTCGCCGATGGTTGCCAGTGGTGGGTGAAGCGTTTCCGCAAGATGGCTCAATACTTTGATGCCTACCGCATCGACCACGTTCTCGGATTCTTCCGCATCTGGGAGATTCCCATCAATGCCGTCCATGGTCTGTTGGGACAGTTCTCTCCGTCACAGGGCATGAGTGCTGATGAAATCCGCAGCTATGGCCTGAATTTCCAGGAGAAGCTGATGACCGAGCCATTTATCGCCGACTGGGTGCTGGACCGCATCTTCGGCAAGTTGGCCGACACTGTGCGGGAGAAGTATGTGGAGCGTGTCCACGACGACATCTACCGCATGAAGCCCGAGTATGACACCCAGCGCAAGGTTGAGGCCGCATTCAAGGGCAAGGACAGCGATGAGGACATCTGGCTGCGAGACGGCCTGTATGCCTTGATCAGCGATGTGCTGTTTGTGCGCGACCGCAAGAATCCCGCGCTGTACCACCCGCGCATCTCGGTGCAGTTCGACTTCATCTACGAGGCACTGTACGACAACGACAAGGCCGCCTTCAACAAGCTCTATAACGAGTACTACTATCACCGCAACAACGACTTCTGGTACCACGAGGCGATGAAGAAGCTGCCCAAGCTGGTTCAGGCCACCCGCATGCTCGTGTGTGCCGAGGACCTGGGCATGGTGCCCGACTGTGTGGCTTGGGTGATGAACGAGTTGCGCATCCTGAGCCTCGAGATTCAGTCAATGCCCAAGGACAACCACATCAAGTTCGGCAACCTGAACACCAACCCCTACCGCAGCGTGGCCACCATCTCGACCCACGACATGCCCACCATGCGCCAGTGGTGGGACGAAGACTGGGACCGCACCCAGGAGTACTATGCCACAGCATTGTGGCACAGCGACGGTGCCCCTCATCCGCTGCCTGGCTGGCTGGCCGATGATATTGTGCGCGCTCACTTGGCATGCCCGTCGATGTTGTGCCTGCTCTCGTTGCAGGACTGGCTGGCTATTGACGAGAATATGCGGTTGGCCGATGCCGATGCCGAGCGCATCAACATTCCCGCCAACCCGCGCCATTATTGGCGATATCGCATGCACATGACCATCGAACAGCTCATGAAGGCTTCCGACTTCAATGGCCATGTGAAGGAACTCATTGCTCAAAACGGAAGGTCATGAGGTGCTGCTATATCCTGTTAATGGCGATGATGATGTCGTTGATCTTGCCGCTGACCGTGAACGGGCGTACCGGTGTCACCTATTTCCCTGGAGTCAGCATGTTCTTGGCCGAGACCAACGAGGATGCCGAGCAAGTCGTGCTGCGCATCTATGACAACGGTCTTGATGGCGATCCCATCAAGGAGGTGAACATGACACATGTCGCTGGAAACAAAATCCAGTGGCAAGCCAATGTCAGGGGTGACTTCAAGGGTAAGTTCTACACGTTTGACGTGCGCTATCATGGCAAGTTCCAGGGGGAATGCCCGGGTATCTGGGCCACTGCTGTGGGCGTCAACGGCAAGCGAGCCGCAATTATCGACATGGCCGAGACCGACCCCGAGGGTTGGAAAGACGACCATCGATGCCAGATTTCCCCCAAGGATCTGATTATCTATGAACTGCATCACCGCGATTTCTCCATCGATCCCTCGAGTGGTATCGTGAACAAGGGTAAATACTTAGCATTGACCGAAAAGCCTGCCATTGACCACCTCAAGAAGCTGGGCATCAATGCCGTACACATCCTGCCCTCGTTTGACTATGCCTCGGTCGATGAAACCCGGCTTAGTGACCAGCAGTACAACTGGGGTTATGATCCGGTCAATTACAATGTGCCTGAAGGCAGTTACTCGACCGACCCCTACCGTCCCGAGGTGCGCATCCGTGAGTTCAAGCAGATGGTGCAGGCCTTGCACAAGGCTGGTATTGCTGTCATTCTCGATGTGGTCTATAACCACACGTTTGACATTGACGGCAGCAGTTTTCAGCGCATGCGTCCCGACTATTTCTACCGCAAGAATGCCGACGGCTCCTACAGCAATGGCAGTGGATGCGGCAATGAGACGGCCAGCGAGCGTGAGGCGATGCGCCAATATATGATCGAGAGCGTGAGGTATTGGGTGGGTTTTTATCACATCGATGGCTTCCGCTTCGACCTGATGGGTGTGCATGATATCGAGACGATGAACAAGATCAGGGCCGCTGTGCCTTACGGAACCTACATCTATGGTGAGGGATGGAGTGCCGGTTCGTGCGCCTTGCCTGCCGACCAATTGGCAACCAAGGCCAACGTCAAGCATTTGGATGGCATTGCAGCCTTCAGCGACGAGTTGCGAGACGGCCTGCGGGGCCCGTGGGATAGCGATACCAAGGCCGCCTTCCTGGGCGGAGTGCCAGGCAACGAGGAGAGTATCAAATTTGGCATCGTTGGTGCCATTGAGCATCCAGACGTCGATTACAGCAAGGTGAACTATAGCGATGCACCCTTTGCTTTGGAACCGACGCAGATGATTGCCTATGTGAGCTGTCACGATGACATGTGCCTTGTGGACCGCCTCAAGGCAAGTATCCCGGGCATCGGCATGGACGAACTCATCCGTTTGGACCTGCTGGCCCAGACCGTGGTGATGACCTCGCAGGGCGTGCCGTTCATGCTCAGCGGAGAGGAGATGCTGCGCGACAAGAAGGGCGTGCACAACAGCTTTAATAGCCCTGACAGCGTGAATCATCTCGATTGGGGCAACCTCGAGCGTTACCCGCAGGTGATGGACTACTACAGCAATCTTATCGCCATGCGCAAGGCTCATACGGCATTCCGCATCGGCAAGGCATTGCTTATCCGCAAGAACCTTGATTTCCTGCCCACACAGGACGACTGCCTGGTTGCATACCACATCAACGGCAATCACGTGCCGCTTGAGAAGTGGGGAGACATCTATGTGGCATTCAATGCCAACAAGCATCAGTGCACTATCGAGGTGCCCGAGGGCTTCTATACCGTGGTGTGCCGCAATGGGGAGTGCAATCCCGACGGACTGGCCACCATCGCCGGCGGCACAGTCGTTGTTCCGGCCCAGTCGGCTTTGATCTTCCACAACGACCGGGCGCCCAGGCAACAACACTCCAAGAAGAATTGACAGGGCATAAGAAAACCTCTCCATGGCTGTATCGACCATTACCGTTGGTGCAGCCATTTTTTTGGCTGTTGTCTCGCACCTGTTCTCTCGCAGTTCTCTCCACATGGATTATTAAGGTTTTTTTTATGGAAAATTGTTGGTGTTCCAAAAAAAGTTCGTAAACTTGCAGGTTAAATGTAAAGCAAAACCTTGGCGCAGCGACGCTAAGCAACAATAATACAGATGATTATGAACATTGCGATAGAGAAAATGCTTTCTCATGTATATGAGATAGAAGGGCTGATGCTTGTGTCCCGTCGGTTGGGCGAGGAGAACACCCCCGATGTCATCACCAATAAGATTAAGCGCAAGGTGCGTGAACTTGCCGAGATGTGCGGCGTTGACTTGGGCAAGCAACCCACGGCAATCGAGCCTAAGCAAGAGCCTGCTCTTGATCAGGAACCTCAAGCCAAGGATGTTCAAGAACCTGCAACCCGGGAAGAAGGTCTACCCGAGGATGATTATGACGCCGACGAGACGTGGCAGCATGATAACGGCGAGGAGTTCAAGGAGGTTTTCACTCTCAACTATCAGGAGCCCGCGCATGCTGAGCCTGTCGTTGACCCACAGCCCGCCGTGCAACCCCCTGTGTTCCGTGCGCCTGCCGATACCAGCGATGAGCCCGTTCCCGAACCTGATCCCGAGGTCTTGCCCGAGGATGACCGCGACTTGCCTGATATCACTGTCGAATTTATCGAGGCCGAGGATGAGGCGTTGCCCGAACCTCAAGAGGAGATGCCCGTGCCCCCGGTTCCTACTGAATTTCCTGTGACCGAGGATGAGTCTGTCGGTCCCCTGCGCGTTGATGAAAAGTTGCAGCGCCATCTCTCACGCGACATCCGCAAGGCATTTTCGGTCAATGACCGCTTCCGCTTCCAGCGCGAACTGTTTGCAGGCAGTGCCAGCGCGATGAACACGGCCATCGAGCACATCGAGATGATGAGCAGCTATGGCAATGCCGAGCTGTACTTCTTCAGCCAGTTGCACTGGGACCGCGATAGCGAGGTAGTCAAGGATTTCATGGCTATCGTGCGCAACCATTTCCAGCAGTAATACCAGATGCCAGGAAAACTCTACATAGTGCCCACGCCTGTCGGTAACCTTGACGACATGACACCTCGAGCCATCCAGGTGCTCAAGGAGGTTGATACCGTGCTTGCCGAGGACACCCGCACCAGTGGCGTGCTGCTCAAGCACTTTGGCATCGCCACACCCATGCGCAGCCACCACAAGTTCAATGAGCACGAGGCGGTTGCCGCTGTCGTGTCTCAGTTGCAGGGTGGGGCAGTGCTGGCTTTGATCAGCGATGCGGGCACTCCAGGCATCAGCGACCCTGGTTTCCTGCTCTCCCGCGAGTGCCGCAGGCAAGGCATCGATGTGGAGACGCTGCCAGGAGCCACAGCCTTTGTACCGGCATTGGTCAACTCGGGTTTGCCTTGCGACCGCTTTGTCTTTGAGGGTTTCCTGCCTCCCAAAAAAGGAAGGTCAAGCCGTCTCGAGCAGCTCAAGAGCGAGCCTCTCACCATGGTGTTCTATGAATCGCCCATGAGGTTGTTGAAAACGCTGCAGCAGTTTGTTGAGGTCTTTGGAGGCGACCGTGAGGCCAGCGTCGTTCGAGAAATCAGCAAGTTGCACAATACCACCCACAACGGCACCCTGCAGGAGCTGGTGGTGCATTTCACGGCCAACGCTCCCCGGGGCGAGATCGTCGTCGTTGTGGCCGGATGCCCACAGGCCGAGACGGTCAGGGAGGACAAGTATGCCGCTTTCAAGGGCAAGAAGGCCAGAGTGTAGATGTGAAGAGATTAATAAGCACTTATATGTCAAGATAACAAATAAAAGATTATAGAGGATTATGAGAAAGATTGCATATTTTGTTTGGTTGATGATAGCGCTGGCTGTCATGCCTGCTTGCAAGCGAAGCAACCAGTTGGAGCAAGAAGCGATGAGGCAAGACTCCATCAACGCTGTGTTGCAAGACTCTATTAATACTGCCAATGCCGAGAAGGACAGCTTGATGCAACTCATGGGCGACATCGCCGATGGCATGGAACGCATCAAGGAGATCGAAGACATCGTCTCGGTTAACAACTTGACAGGAGAAACACCCGACCGCAAGAAACAACTGCGCGACGACATCTTGCTCATCCAGGAAAGCGTGAACAAGCATAAGCAGCGCCTGAATGAACTCGAGAAACGTCTCAAGCAGTCCACCAACTACAATGCCACGATGCAGCGCTCCATCGCCAACCTCAAGGCCCAGCTCGAGACCCAACAAAAGACCATTAACACGCTGACAGAGCAGCTTGCTGCCGCTCATATCCAAATCAAGAACCTCAACCAGAGCGTCGACTCGCTCAACACTGTCAACAAGGTAGTCACTCAGGAGAAGGAGGCCGCCCAGCAGGAGTCAAAGCAGCTGCAAGGCGAGGTCAACAACCTGAACACTTGCTACTATGTCATCGGTTCCAAAAAGGAACTCAAGGACAACAAGATCATTGAGACAGGTTTCCTGCGTAAGACCAAGATCCTTGAAGGCGACTATGAAATGTCCTATTTCACCAAGGCCGATAGGCGGACCCTGAGCGAGATACCCCTTCACAGCAACAAGGCGCAGGTGATGACGTCCCACCCCAAGGATTCCTATGAGATCGTGGATCACGGCAACGTGAAGACTTTGCATATTACCAACGCCCACCGTTTCTGGGAGAAATCTAATTTCCTTGTTGTCAAGGTGGATTGATGAGGGTTGTCATCGCTTTTGACAAATTCAAGGGTTCGGTAACATCAAGTCAACTTAACGAGGCCGCGCGGCAAGCTCTTGCCGGATGCATGGGCGTGGAGGTTGTGTGCGTGCCGGTCGCCGACGGCGGTGACGGCACGACCGATGCCCTCGCCCAGGTCAGCCAGGGACATTGGGTGACCGTCCCTGCGATAGGGCCGCTGGTCCAGATGGAGCCAGTGACCGCACGCTATTTCATGTGCGACGATGCGACAGCCCTGGTCGAGGTCGCTGCCGCAAGCGGATTGGCATTGTTGCAGCCCCGGGATTTTGATGTCATGCATGCCACCACGCTGGGCACAGGTATGCTCATGCGTGATGCCATCGAGCGCGGATCACGGCACATCGTGTTGGGTCTGGGAGGCTCAGCAACCTGTGATGCGGGCATGGGAATCTTGTGTGCATTTGGTGCCGAGTTCAAGGATGACCAGGGACGTTACCTGTATCCCTGCGGAGAGTCGTTGGGAAGAATATCGCACATCGAGACGTCGGGCATCCCCCAGAAAATTTGCGACTGCCACTTCACGATCTTGATTGACGTTGACACCTATCTGTGTGGTGAATGTGGTACTGCGCGCCTTTTTGCCCCGCAAAAGGGCGCATCGGCCGCTCAGGTCGAGCAGCTCGATAGAGGACTGGCCAATGTGGCTGCAATTGTGGGTGCAGGCATTGCCCACCTGAAAGGATGTGGAGCAGCTGGTGGAATCCCTGCCCTGATGATGCACCTGTTCGATGCTGAACTCATGCAGGGAGCCCCCTATGTGTTTGAGCGCAACGGCATGGTTCCGGCCCTTGCTGGTGCCGACCTCGTCATTACGGGCGAAGGCCGCCTTGACCAACAGACGCTGATGGGCAAAGGCCCGGGGTTTGTCATATCGATGGCCCGGCAACGGAGCATCCCTGTGGCTGCGGTGTGTGGCTCGGTTGATGCTGACTTTGATGCCAATTCGGCGGGACTGGACGACTGCATCGCTGTCAGTGACGGCTTGCCGCTTGAGGAGGCGATGGACGCCGGCTCCACGCTCCAGCGTGTGTCGCATGCCGTTAGGCAACTCATTGAGAAAAAGGTATCCGGGCAGGTTTGAACTGCCCGGATGCTATATTTCGGGATGGGTCATTTCAGGGTGAAGGTCTCGTGCTGGACGTCGTGGCTGTTGGGGCCAATCATGACGTCAAAATCACCAGGCTCGTACACATAGTCAAGGTCCTTGTTGTAGAACTTGAGCAGGTCGGCGTTGATGGTGAAGTTGACGATGCGGCTTTCGCCTGGCTTGAGGGTAATGCGCTCAAATCCTTTGAGTTCCTGTACGGGACGGGCGATGCTGCCCACCATGTCGCGGATGTAAAGCTGCACGACCTCGGTACCTTCGACGGTTCCCGTGTTGGTGACGGTAACCGTTGCCTGAATGTTGCCCCCTTGGGTCATCGAGTTACTGCTCAGTGTCATGGGGCTATACTGGAATGTGGTGTAACTCAATCCATAACCGAAGGGGAACAAGGGGTCGTTGGGGACATCAAGATAGTTAGATGTGTACTTGGTGAACCACCTGGGATTAGGACGTCCCGTGTTCAAGTGGTTGTAGTAAATGGGTATTTGACCCACGTTACGCGGCATGGTCACGGTGAGTTTGCCGCTGGGTGCCACGTCTCCAAAGACAACGTCACAGATGGCGTCGGCTGCCTCACTGCCACCGAACCACACGTTGAGGATGGTAGGGATGTTCTCTACCTCCCAGTCCATCACCGTTGCGCGGCCCGAGAAGTTGAGCAGCACGATGGGTTTGCCCGTAGCCTTGAGCGCGGTGAGCAAGTCTTTTTGGGCATCAAGAATGGTGAGTTCGCTGCGCGAACTGCTCTCGCCCGACATCTCGCTGGGCTCGCCCATGGCGGCGACAATCACGTCACACTCCTTGGCAATGCGAACTGCCTCGTCGCGCATCACATCGGCTGGACGCTCATCGCGCATCTCACGGCCAAACATGGTCGAGTTCTTTTCCAATTCGGCGTCATAGCACACGTTGCAGCCCTTGGCATACACTACTTGGGCCTTGTCGCCCACGGCGCGTCGCATGGCCTCGAGCAGAGTGCTGTAGCGGTCGCTGGAGGCAGCCACACTCCAGGTGCCGGGCATGTTGGCCCGAGTGTTGGCCAACGGCCCTACAAGGGCAATTTTGCCTGTGCGCTTGAGCGGTAGAACGTTATCCTTGTTCTGCAGCAGGACAAAGGTTTCGGTCGCCAGTTTGCGGGCTGCTGCTCGGTGCTCATTGGTGTAAATGTCCTTTTTGGCGCGCTTGGAGTCGAGGTAGCGGTAAGGATCGTCGAACAGTCCCAGCTTGTACTTGGCCTCAAGGATGCGGCGGCAAGCCTTGTCAATGTCGGTCATGGTCACCTTGCCCTCGCTAAGCGATTTCTCCAGAGTGCCCAAGAAGCCGTCGGCCACCATGTCCATGTCGGTGCCGGCCTTGAGTGCCTGTGCCGAAACGCTTTGCAGGTCGCCCATGCCGTGATTGATCATCTCGCTGATGGCGGTATAGTCGGTCACGACAAATCCGTCAAAACCCCAGCTGTCACGTAGCACCTCGGTCATCAGCCAGTGGTTGCCAGTGGCGGGGATGTAATCGATGACGTTGAACGAGGTCATGAAACTGCCAGCCCCTGCATCAACACCAGCCTTATAGGGCGGGAAATACTCGTTGAACATGCGCACATGGCTCATGTCCACTGTGTTGTAGTCGCGGCCAGCCTCGGGAGCACCGTAGAGCGCGAAGTGCTTCACACAGGCCATCATCGAGGTCTTGTCAGCAAGGTCGGTCCCCTGATACCCTTCGATCATCGCACGGCTGATGGCTGAGCCCAGAAAAGGGTCCTCGCCGTTACCCTCGCTCATGCGTCCCCAGCGCGGCTCGCGGCAGATGTCCACCATGGGGCTGAAGGTCCAGCAGATGCCATCGGCGGTAGCCTCGATTGAGGCGATGCGTGCCGAATTACGGATGGCCTCCATGTCCCAACTCATCGACATGGCAAATGGGATGGGAAATACCGTCTCATAGCCATGTATCACGTCCATGCCGAAAATCAGGGGAATGCCCAGGCGGCTCTGCTTGACGGCGACTTCCTGCAACGCACGGATGCTCTGAACACCCTTCATGTTGAACAGACCACCCACTTGGCCGGCTTTGATTTTGCCGACTACATCACCGCTCACAGCCGATCCGGTGATGATGTCGCCGGTCACCGGCAGGTTGAGCTGTCCGATTTTCTCTTGTAGCGTCATCTTGCCCATCAGGTCGTCGATAAACTGATTCATTCGGGTCTGGTCGGTGGCCGACGCGCTCATTGCGGTAAACCACGTAGCGGCCAAGACCAGTAAGAGACTTTTAAATCTTGTCATAACTATTTAGGTATGTTTTGCGTTTATTGTACAGTGAATGTCTCCTTCAAGGGGAGGTTGTCGCTGGCGGTGCCCACAAGCATTGTGCGCATGCCCAGCGAGGTGGTCCAGTCGCCCTTGGCTTCATCCCAGTACTGGAATGCGCGGCCACCAATGGTGATGGTGACATCACGGCTTTCGCCAGGCTGAAGCGCTACCTTTTGGAATCCGCGCAATTCTTTGACAGGCATTTCGACGGCGGCGTTGTGGTCGCTCACATAGAGCTGGACGACCTCGGCACCTGCACGGTTGCCGGTATTCTTGACGGTCACGGTTGCCGCCACGGTGCCGTCGGCAGCCACCTCGCGCTTGTCAAGGCGCAGGTTGCTCACTGTGAAGGTCGTGTAGCTCAAGCCGTGGCCAAAGGCATAAGCGGGTTTCTTGTTCTGTTTATCGGCCCAGCGGTAACCCACATAGATTCCCTCCTTGTATTCCTCATCAATGATCTTGCGGTCGTCGCGCCAGGTGCCTGGATAGGTGCCCAGGGCATGTGCGCCCACATCGTTGAGGCTCTGGTACCAAGTGAAGGGCAGTTTGCCCGATGGGTTGGCGTCGCCAACGAGAATACTGGCAAACGCTTTGCCTGTCTCGCTGCCGATGAACCAGCCCTGAACAATGCTGGCCACCTTGTCGCGCCAGGGCATTGCCACGGCATCGCCCGAGATGTTGACAAACACAACGTTCTTGTTCACGCGTGCCAACGCATCGACCAGTTCATCTTGCCCATAAGGCATGCCCATGTGCTTGCGGTCGTGACCCTCGGCATCCTGGTAGTCGCTCTTGTTCAGACCGCCGAAGATGATGACATAGTCGGCGCCTTTGGCCTTGGCCACTGCCTCGGCGATGAGCTCGTCGGCTGTGCGGTTGTCGGCCAGTGATTGCTTGGCCACTACACCGTTGTACTCGCCTGTGGTGTCACCCACATAGCCGCGTGCGTAGTCCACCTCGATGCCGGTGCCTGCCAGACGGTTCTTCAAGCCTTCAAGTGGCAGAATCTCGTGCTGAGCCTTGAGCGAACTGCTGCCGCCGCCCACGGTCATCATCTTGATGGCGTTCTCGCCGACGACGAGGATACGCTTGGCTGTGTTCACATTGATGGGCAGCACATTGCGCTTGTTTTGCAACAGAACGATGCCTTCCTGGGCAATCTTCATGGCGGCGTCGTAGTGGGCCTCGCTGCACAGGAAGCCACGGGAGCGCTTGTCGCTCATCGTGGTGCGGAAGAACAGGCGCAACACGCGGCTCACCTTGTCATCGAGTTCGCGAGTGGTGAACTTGCCCTCTTGTATCAGCTTCTTGTAGGGCTTAGCCATGAAGTAGGCGTCATAGGCGTTGCTCGCGCCCCAAGCCAGACCGTCGGTCCAGCTGCCGAATTCCATGTCCAGGCCGTTCTTCACAGCCATCTCGGTGTCGTGGGCGCCGCCCCAGTCGCTGACTACCACTCCGTCATACTTCCAGTCTCCTTTCAGGATTTGGTTGAGTGTGTACTCATTTTGGCAGCAGTGCTGGTCCTTGTACAAGTTGTAGGATCCCATGATGCCCCACGTGTGACCCTCCTTGACGGCGGCTTCAAAGGCGGGCAGGTAAATCTCGTGCAGTGCACGGTCGTTAACGATGACGTTGACCTGATGGCGGTACTCCTCATCGTTGTTCAGGCAAAAGTGCTTGACACAAGCTGCCGTACCGGTTGATTGGAGTCCCTTGACATAGGGCACGACCATGCGTGATGAGAGAAGAGGATCCTCGCCCATGTACTCAAAGTTGCGGCCATTCAGCGGCGTGCGGTTGATGTTGACACCGGGACCCAGGATCATGTCCTTGCCGCGATAGCGTGCTTCCTCGCCCAGGCTACGGCCGTAGAGTTCGGCCAGTTGCGGGTTCCAGGAGGCCGCCAGGCAAGTCAGGGCCGGAAATGCCACACACGAGTCGTTGGTCTGTCCAGCCTGTTCCCACTCGTCCCAAAGCACGTCGGGACGGACGCCATGAGGTCCGTCATCGGTCCAGAAATCCGGAAATCCCAAACGCTTCACGCCGGGCGAAGAAAATTTGCTCTGTGCATGGATGACGGCTATTTTCTCGTCGAGCGTCATGCGTGCCAGGGCATCCTCGACGCGTGCCTCAACGGGCATGCTTGCATCGAGATACAGGGGTGATCGGGGTGTCATGCCCAGCGACTTGATGTAGTCGGCCTGCGGGTTGCAGTTCTCAAAGCGGCTGTTCTGTACATACTGCATGAGGAGTTGGCGGAACGTCTCCTGGTCGGGGCGCGCCTCGCGCAGTTCCTTGTAGGTGGCACGAGGGGCCTCGGAATATTTTACGACGATGCTGTCCCACATCTCGGGTCTGGTGATACCCATCATGCAGGAACCGTCAATCTTCTTGTAGGGCCAGAAGGTGTAACCGATGTTGGCCTTTTTCATCACATCCACCAGTTGGGCCTGCCACTCGTTGCTGTTGTGCCCTGTCTCGCCCATGTACATGGGTAGACCGGTCTTGTCACGGAAATTGATGTAGTCCATGATGGCTTGGGCCGTGGCGTCACCGCCATAACGGTGGCACGTGTACATGATGTTGTCATCAAATTTCCAGTCGCTGAACATGTAGAAGTCGGAGTTCCAGCGGGCGCCGCCCAGCAGAATGACGTGGTTGCTGTCCACCTTGCGGATGGCACTCACGGCACGCTTGTACAGTGGCTCGAGCTGCTTGTTCAACTCCTCCTTGTTCTCAAAGTAGGGGGCAATCGGCTCGTTCATCAACTCATAGCCCAGAATAACGGGCTCGTCCTTGTAACGGGCCGCAATCCGCTGCCAGATGTCGCAGAACAGTTGTTGGCTGGTCTCGCTCTCAAACAACCAGGGGTAGCCGTGGCTGTCGTCGATGTTGTCGCCAGTCTGGCCTCCGGGGCAGTCATGCATGTCGAGTATCAGGTAGAGCCCCGAAGCGCGGCACCAGTTCACCACCGAGTCGATGCGGACAAATCCGTCTTGGTCTTTGGATCGTCCCATGTAGTCCTCGTCGCTAAACAACCTGTAGTTGAAGGGCAGACGGATGGTGTTGGCTCCTTGTTGTGCGATAAAGGCGATATCGGCACGGGTGATGTAGTTGTCCTTGAACTGCTGCCAAAAGTCGGCTGCGAAGTCAGGACCTACTGCCTGCTTGATCATCAGGTCTATCATCCATGGCGAATTGGTTTTGCCCAAGCCGAACATGTAGCCCTCAGGATTAAGCCAGTTGCCCAGGTTGGTGCCTTGGATATAGAGTTTCTCGCCGTTGGGTTGCACCAGGTCAACCCCCTGCACGTGTACGAACTTGTCTTGGGGCTTAGCATGAAGCCCCAAGGCAAGAACCAGCGAGAGCATTAATACAAAATATTCTCTCATTGGATTATTTGGGTAGAAAAAACAATTATTTCTTTTGGAATACTCGCACGTAGTCCACTTCCATTGTGACGGGCAAGGCATTCTCGTCAACGCCCTGCATACCGCCCCAATCTCCACCCCAAGCGAGGTTCAAGATGAGGTAGAACGGGTAGTGGAACGGCCACTGGTTATGACCAGATCCGAGCTCCGACTTCTTCACGTTCAACTGAACCTTACCATCTACATAGGTGGTCATCTCATCGGCAGTCCAAAGCAGAGCGTAGGTGTGGAACTCGCCTTCGGCATTGTCGATGGTCATCTTGTGGGTCTTTTGGGTGTTCTTGGTGTGGTTGTAGTCCTGTGTGTGGATGCTCGACGACACCTCGTTGGGCACAACGCCCACTTCCTCCATGATGTCAATCTCGCCGCACATCGGCCAGGGATTGGTGGCCCAGTCGTTGCCGACAGGCATCATCCAGAAGGCCGGCCATGTGCCCTTGCCTTTAGGCAGCTTGATGCTGGCCTCGAAGTAGCCGTGCTGCCAACCGTCGCGCACCTTGGCATAGACGCGGCCGGAGTAAACCTTGCCGTTCTCCTTGAGGGCGGTGATGCGCAGACGGCCGTTGCGCACCTCGGTCACCAGTTTGCCGTTGGGAGTCTTGTGATTCACATAGTTCTGCAACTCGTTATTCACCCAACCGCTATTCTGCACCTCGTGCGTCCAGTCGTCAGGATTCAGCTCCGAACCTTCATCAAACTCGTCATGCCAAACCAGGCTGTAGCCATCTGGGGCATAGTAGGCCGCTTGGGCAGCAGCTTCCTGTGAAATGCTGATGGTCTTGCGGGCGGCACCCGACATGATGGTGACAGAGCCCGTGCGCGCCTCAGTCACGGGATTGGCGGCAACCGTGATGGTCACTACACCCGATTGTGACGTCGTGTTCTTGGCATCATACTTGATGAAGTCCTGCTCGGTATAGGCTCCCCACTCCTTGCCGGTGGTGGTGACAGTGATGTCGTACGTTCCTCCAGCTGCGGGAACAGTGATGTTCTCCTGCGAGACCGTGATGGACGTCGTTGCAGGCTTGGGCTCATCCTTGCCATCCCCACCGCAGCCCCATAGGGCCACGGCGAGGGAAAGCAATAATGTATAAAGCATGAATCTTCTCATCTTGAAAGATTATTCTGATTTATGCTTTTGGATAATGATGTTGCTGACCTTGGCCTCAAATCCTGCGGGGCAACCGCCAAAGTCCAGAATGAACTTACCCTGGTCAAACTCTATTTCCTCATTGCCGTTCTTGGCAACAACACCGATGAGCTGGAGCACGTTTTCACCATCCTCGAGTGCAAAGTCACCCTTGTAGCACAGCGTGTTGGGGTCGTTGGTCACGTCGGGATCCTTATTGACCTTGACGGTGGCACGTCCCAGCTCCATGTTGGTTGTGACGGTGACACGCACGTCATAGGCTTGACCCTTCTCGATGTGCAGGGGCACACCCGTGATTGAGCACTGGGCCTGCCACTCGTTGACGGTGGCGTCGTTGGCCGTGATGGTGTATACACCGTTAGCATAGGAGAAACCGGGATCGGCAATCTGCTGCCAGCCTGCATCGGCCCACCAGAAGGTCATCACGCCTGCCGTGTTGAAGCCTGCACCCAGGTTGTCGGGAGAATTCACGTCAACCCAGTCAACTGCAGGCTCGTCGGGAGTGACGGGCAGCACAGTGCCGTCGTCGTTGGCATGATCCTTGAGCACAATATTAGAGATATTGACGGTGGTACCGGCTTGGCAACCGCCAAAGTCGAAGAACAGGTTCACACGTTCCATGTCGATACCGGGCATGTCGCTCTTCCAGAAGATGTAGTCCTCTCCAGCCTTCAGGTCGATGCGGTCGGCAAAGTAGAAGACGTTGTCGTCGCCGTCCATCACGAGCTTAACGGTCACGCCGTTCAGGTCCTTGTCGCTGTTGAGGATGCAGGAGAAGTCATAGTTGTGGTCGGCCGAGGTGGAGATATTGGTGGTCTTGAAGGCCATCTGAGCCTGCCACTGTTCGGTAGTTGCCTCGGGCAGGGTAACGGTATAGTCGTTACCGTTGGCTTCGAATCCGGGATCGGCAATCTGGGCCCATCCGGGAGCGTACCAGAAGAACATGTTGTACTCAACGTTCTTCCACATGTTGAACTCGCTGTTGGGATCAAAGCCGGTGAAGCCCTTCTCCTCTTCCTCGCTGGTGAAGATAAAGCGCCAGGCAATGCCGCGGTCGGGGGCATCATAGACGAGGACCATCTTCTTGGCCGTCAAGGTCTCGATGCGGAAACGCGGGTTCTCATACTGGGCATCCGAGCTGATGTAGGGGAAGGCAGTGTTTGCGGCAAGCTGGATATAGGTCTGCTGAGTCACGTTGCCGTCGGCGTCCTCCCAGTCATACACTTCAAAGCTCCAGCTGGCAGTCTGGTTGCCGATGGTGGCATCCCAGTCAGCATCCTGGTGGCCCCACTTGGTGGTTCCTGTGTTCACATAGGTCAGGCCGTCTTCACCAGCATTGTAGTTGAAGGTGCCACCCTTACGGTTCTCTGCTGTGAAGGTCAGGCGGTCGTCATACACGCCGAAGTCCTTCTTCTCATTGGGACTTGCCGACCACCATCCGGTGCCGGCGGTGCCGGCGGGACCGCATGCCAGGTGTGCCACCTCGCTGTTGTCGATGCGCCACTCCTTCTCGGTGATGCGGCGGAAGTCGTTGGTATAGTCAATCTTGCTCTCGTTGAAGGTGTATTCCTTTTTAATGCCCGTCTGGCTGATGCCGTTGCGGTTACCCAGGCGCAGCTCAATGGTGTGGGTGCCGGCCTCGTTGTTCTTGTAACCCACCTCTTGCAGGGTGGAGTAGGATGTCCCGTCAAGGATCCATACGGGATAGATGCCGGCCTCGGGGGTGTAGCTGGCTGTCATTTGGTTGGTTTCCTGGTCAACATTGATCTGGAAATCCACACCACTCACTGTGGGAATACCGTCGGGATCTGCGCCAATGAAGTCATCAGGCGAGCATGCCGTGAAGCCGATAGCCAGTAAGCAGTAGCTCATGATGGCTATTGTGCTGCTTATTTTGTTGATTTTGGTAATCATAATATTGAATCTCTTAATGAGTGATTATTAATAGTTGTTCTGAACCAGCGTGGGGTCAGCATCGAGTTCGCTCTGTGCCAGAGGAATGTACTTCTTGCTTGGTGTCCACGAGTTGGTGCGGTAGCCGTAGCTGTCGGGAACGAGCACGGTCGAGGCCTTCTGGGTCGCGCCGGCGATACCCTCGGCACGCACGAGGTCGAAGTAGCGCTTGCCCTCGCCGCAGAATTCCAAGTGGCGCTCATTGAAGATGTCGTCGATGGTGACAGTGCTCAGATTGTCAAGGCCGGCACGGTTGCGAACCTGGTTCACATAGCCTGCAGCCTCGGCAGCGCTGCCGCCGGTCTGCAGCAGCAACTCGGCAGCGTTGAGCAGGGTCTCGGCATAGCGGTAGATGCGCTTGTTGTTATTGTAGTTCAGGTTCTTGGACGTGGGGCAGTCCTTGTTGTTCTCGCTCTGGGGGCGATACTTGCCGTGCCAGATGTGGGTGTCCTGATAGCGCTCGGTGTAGCTGTAGCCACGAACGTCCCAGCAGGTAACGTCACGACGCTTGTCGTTCTCGGCAAACATGTTGTAGGTCTCCACACGCATGGGCAGGAAACCCCAACCGTCGGCACCGCTGTCCCAGCCTTCGCCACCGCCCCAGCCGTTAGGTGAGCACAGGGTGGGGAATACGGTACCACCAGCAGCCATCGAGGTGCTCCAGTCGCGCTGGGCCTGATCGTCGTTGTAGTTGATCTCGAAGATGCTCTCGGCGCACCATTCGCCACTCTCCTGCCACAGGTCATAGAAACTAGGATTGAGCGAATAATGCGAGTCGGCGATGATTTCCTTCATGTAACCCAGGGCGGTGGGATAACGTGCTGCGTCGTTCTGGTACATGACCATCTCGGCATAGAGCATGTAGGCAAACGCCTGGCTCACACGGCCGCTCTCGGCGGTTGCCCAGCGCATGGGCAGCACACCGCTGGCAATGATCTCCTCAAGCTCAGGAAGCAGCTGGTTGTAAATCTCGTCGGCACTGATCTGCGGGGCAGTGTAGGGCACCGCGAGGTTCTCCAAGTAGAAAGGCACGTTGCCATAGTAGTGCCACAGGATGTTATAATAGTACACGCGCAGCAGGCGGGCCTGCATCTCCATCGAACGACGGAAACTCTCGCTGGCCTCACCGGACCATGAGGCATACTTGATGGCATCGTTGCAACGCTTGATGCCGCTGTAGAAGTCGCCCCACAGGGTGGCCAGGGTGTTGTTGCCGTCGGCCTCGAAGTTGAACAGACGGTGCCAGTGCTGGTTGTCGGTGTTGTCGCTGCCGCCTACCCAGAAGTCGTCGCCCATGATCTCGCCGTCGATGGTGAGGTCGTTGTAGGCGGTGCCGTCCCAGTCGGGCCAGTGCAGGGGTGCATAGGCTGCTGTGAGAGCCTCGTTGAGGGCCTCCTCGGTGGTGTAGTATTCCTCCAGAGGCTCACCCGTCGGGTTCTTCACTTCAAGAAAATCGTCGCTGCAGGCAGTCAGCGAGAGAACTGCTGCACACAGGCCTGCTATGATATAAATATGCTTTTTCATATTGATAATTCTTTAAAGGATCGTTTAGAATGAAACATTAAATCCGACAGTGTAGGTGCGAGCCTGTGGATATATACCATAGTCAACACCGAGGCTGGTGGAACCGGAACCAATCTCAGGATCAAAGCCCCAGTACTTGGTCCAGGTAAAGAGATTCTCGGCACGGCCGAAGATGCGCAGGCGGCTGATGCCGATCTTTTGGGTCAGATGGCGGTTCAAGGTGTAACCCAGGGTGATGTTCTTGAGACGCAGGTAGCTGCCGTCCTGGATGTACATGTCGCTGCAAACCCAGTTCTTGGAGTCACCGAGGGTGGGCACGGTGTTGCTGGTGCCCTCACCGGTCCAGCGCTGCAGTACCCAGGTGGGATAGTTGCCCGAGGCAACATCCTGGCGGTAGGTGGCGTCAAACACGTCGGCACCGCTCACGCCCTGGAAGAAGACGCTCAGGTCAAATCCCCTCCAGTCCACATCGAGGGTCAGGCCATAGGTCCAGTCGGGCACACCGTTGCCGATGTTGGTGCGGTCGTCGCTGTTGATTATGTTGTCACCATTGGTATCCACAAAGCGGAAGTCACCTGGATTTGACGACGTGCCGTACATCTTGTTATAGGCGTCGGCCTCGGCCTTGGTTTGCAGGATGCCGTCGGTCTTGTAGCCATAGAAGAAGGGGAAGGGCTGGCCATTCTCGGCGCGAGTGCCGCCGTCGCTGAACTGGTTGATGCCATAGTTCAGGAATCCCGTGTCGTTACCCAGGTTTTTAAGCTTGTTCTTCAAGTAGGAAGCGTTGCCCTTCACAGCAAAGTGTGCGTCCGAGATATTCCAGCGATAGCCGAGCTCAAACTCAACACCACTGTTTTCCATGTCACCCACGTTGGCCAGCGGGCGAGCCTCACCCACATAACTTGCGATGGGCATCTCGATGATCATGCCATTGGTCTTCTTGATAAAGTAATCGACACTGAAGGTCAGCTTGTTGTTCCACAAGCCGAAGTCGAGACCCAGGTCGGTCTGCTCGCTCTCCTCCCACTTGAGGTCTTCGTTGGCCAGGCGGTTGGCCTTGGAGCCATAGGCCATGGCCGCAGTCTGTCCGAAGTAATAGTTGCTGGTGTTGCCCAGGGTAGTCATGGTGGTGTAAGCAAAGTCGCCGATGTTGTCGTTACCGTTCTTACCCCAGCTGAAGCGGAGCTTCAAGTTGTTCAGCCAGTCGCGCTGGTCCTCCATGAATTTCTCGTTCATGATGTTCCATCCTACCGAGAATGAGGGGAAGATACCATACCATACCTGTGGTTGGAACCAAAGCGGCTCGAACCATCGCGGCGCACGGTGGCCTGGAGCATGTAGCGCTCGTCATAGTTGTAGCTCACGCGGGCAAACAGTGACGACAGGCGGTGCTCGGTGTAGGGACCGCCCCATACTCCTACCAGGCTTGTGGCTCCGGTCATCTTGCCGTCGGCATCGGTAGAGATCTCGAGATCGCCACCGGTGGTGTAGTTGATGCTGGGCTTATCGGGGTTGACGAGATACCAGTGAGAACCACCCAGCTCGTCGCCCTTGAACTTCAAGGCACTCTGGCCGAGAACGACACCGATGGTGTGCTTGCCGAATGTCTTGTCATAGGTCACGGTGTTCTCCACCTGCCAGGTGTTGTTGTTACCCTTGAAGGCAACTGCCGAGGTGTGGTCGGCATTGTTGTTGCCCGAGAGGTAATACTCCTGTTTGGTCGCACCGTTATAGCCCCAGAACGAGAGTTCAGCACTGTAGGTGAAGTGGTACTTCAACGCATCCCACAGTTGCAGGTCAATCGAGAACTTGGGCATGAACTTGTGGCTCCAGTTCTGGTTGGGAGTGCCATGCATCATGGCGATGGGGTTGTTCTGCTCCTGATAACTGCCGATGAATCCGGGAATAGTGTAAGGGTTGCCATCGGCATCCTTATAAAGGTCATAAGCACTGTAGCGGTCAATCATCTCTTGGGCGATGTCGCCTCTCAGTACAACGGGCAGGGTGGGGGCCAGATAAAGGGCCGAGCCCAGGGGGGAACCCCAAGTGGAGTTGGCCTCGATGCCAGTGTTGTGCACGCGCATGTAAGAAAGGTTAGCACCCAGGTCCACCTTGTTCAAGAAGTTGCGTTCCTTGGTGGCATCGAGGATGTTGAACTGGTTGTTGGAGCGGATGGTCAAGCGGTCATAGTTAGACTGGCCATAGTTGCCGCCAACGATACCGTCCTGGGTAAAGTAACCCAGCGAGAGGTAATAGTTCACTTTCTCGCTGGCACCGCTCACACTCACGTCATGCTGCATGATGGGAGCATTGTCGTTGAAGAGCAGGTCCTGCCAGTTGGTGCCGAAGCCCACAATTTTGTCACCGTTGGCATCGGTCAGGTTATAGGGATCCTGATAGAGCGGAGCCAGACCGTTCTGAACACGGCGCTCGTTCTGCAGGATGGCATAGTCGGTAGCTCCTGTCATGTCGCGTTTTCTCCAGGGACTCTGCCAGCCATAGGAGAAGTCGTAATTCACACTGGTGCGACCCATCTTGCCCTTCTTGGTGGTCACGAGGATGACACCGTTGGCGGCACGGGCACCGTAGATGGCACCCGATGCAGCATCCTTCAACACCTCCATGCTCTCGATATCATTGGGGTTCACACTCTCCATACCATACTGGTCGGTGGGCATGCCGTCAATGATGTAGAGGGGGTTGGAGTCGTTGATGGTGCCAATACCGCGGATGCGGATCATCGACTGTGATCCGGGCTGACCCGACGAAGAGGTGACGTTGACACCGGCGGCCATACCCTTCAGGGCATCCTCGGCGCGCAGGCGGGTCTTGCCAGCCAGGTCTTCAGAGGAGACCTTGGCGATAGAGGCTGTCACAACGCTCTTCTTCTGCACACCATAACCAATCACGACAACTTCGTTGAGCAACTCGGCGTCTTCGGTAATGACGATGTGCATGTTGTCACCGGCAAGCACGGTTTGCTTACCATAACCCACATAAGTGATTTCCAACTCGGCACCGGCAGGTGCGTTGATGGAGAAATTGCCGTCAAAGTCGGTTACGGTGGTGTTCGACGTGCCCTTTTGCACAATCGTTGCGCCAATCACGGGCTCGCCGTTGGGATCAACGACTGTACCCGTGAAGGTCTGCGTCTGTGCAAATGCTGCTATCGACAGCATAACTGTCAACAACAGTGAAAGTAATCTTTTCTCTTTCATGCTACATTTGTTATTGGTTGATAATACTATTTGGTTATTCACGTTGTTTTTTTCGGTTTGCTTGGGTTATGCTCATGAGATGGCACTCCCAGCGCAAATGTAGTGTAATATACAATGTGTCGGGACGGTGAAAAACAAAAAAGTGGATGTTTTTGACAGATGTTTTTTTATAATTTATTGGCTTCCTGATGTTTGCAAAATTTTGCCATTAGTTAAAAAGTGGTTAAAATACAGTTGCGTTTTTAACGGAAACCGTGAGTTTGCGGTATTATTTTAACCTTTTTGTTGCCCAAATAGGAGATAACCACTACATTTGCACGATGGATTTTCATTAGTGATTCGGGTCCTGTTTCCGGCTGCTTTTTTTCTGGAAATCGGACATTAAGTTTTAGGCTGAATGATTAAGAAGTTTGTGATAGTTGTCGGGTTGCTGTTGTCATTCTTAAATGTGGCAGCCGCTGGTGCTATCGACCTTGAAAAGGAATACCTGGAATTGGATAAGGCGATTGAGCGCAGCGACCTCTTTGTGAAGGAACGAGAGAACCGCATCCATGCCTATAAAGCCGCCCGTGGCAACGTCAATAACGATAGGGCTCAATATGAGCTGAACCGCAGCCTGTATGAGGAATATCGTCCCTACATGACCGACTCGGCCCTTCATTACATCAACCGGTGTATCACGCTGGCCGAGCAGTTGAACGACCACATACGGGCCGACGAGTGCCGCCTGTTGCTGGCCTACCAGTGTATAGAGTCGGGAATGTACCAAGAAGCCATGGACGTCTTGAATTCAGTTGATCGGCAGCGCATTAATGACGCCAATAATCTGCGGCACTATTATAGTACATTTGCCCATCTGTACCAGGAATTGGGCTACTATTGCAAGGTGCCGAGCCTGCAGAGGGGGTATTATGCCAAACAGGATAAGTACTATCACATGATTGACACGGTCCGCGTGTCGATGAATGATGATGAGGCACTGCAGATGAAGGAAATCCAGCGCCTTGCAGCAGGTGATGCCAAAGGTGCGTTACACTTCAGCGACATGCGCCTCAAGCAAGTCAAGAAAGGTTCTCACAAGTTTGCCATAGTGGCCTTCTACCGTTACCTGGATTATTCTCAATTGGGTGACTCGGTGCAAGCGCGCTACTGGGTCACACAGTCGGCACTGAGCGATGTGGAAAACGCAGTGATGGACCAGGGTGCGATGTGGGAGCTGGCCAACATGCTTATGGCCGACGGAGACATGGAGCGTGCCTATCGTTATATCCACTTTGCGTGGCAATGTGCCAGTAAGTTCAATACGGTGAAGCGTAATAGCCAGATTTCACCTGTCCTGACCGCGATCAGCGACAACTATGAGGCGTCGCTCAAGCGCGCTAACCGCTTGTTGGCTGTCCTGGCTGTGGTTTTGAGCCTGCTTGCCGCCTTGTTCCTGGGCATTCTCTTCTACAGCAACCATCAGCGCAAGAAATTGGCCCGTGCCCGTAACGAGCTGGCCGAGAGTAATGTACAGTTGGCGCAGTTGAATGCTCAGTTGTCCGACTTGAACCGCCAGATGCATGAGGCCAACCTCAAGCTTAATGAGTCCAACCGTGTCAAGGATGAGTATGTGGGCCGGTTCATCCATTTGTGCTCATTCTATATCGACCGCCTTGACGAGATGCGCAAGCGTGTCAACAAGATGGTCAAGAGCAAGGACCTGGATGCCTTATACAAGTTTACCGAGGGCAACGAGCTGCGGGACAAGAACCTTTCAGAACTGTACGAGATGTTCGACAGCACGTTCTTGCACTTATTCCCCAACTTTGTGGATGATTTCAACGCACTGCTGCGCCCTGAGTACCGTATCACTCTCGCCGAGGCTGGCGTGTTGAATACCGACATCCGCATCTTTGCCCTCATCCGCCTTGGCATTGAAGACAGTAGCCGCATCGCCGATTTCCTGCATTATTCAGTCAATACCATCTATAATTATCGTGCCAAAATCAAGAATGGCGCTTTGGGTGACCGCAACACCTTTGAGTCACAGGTCAAGTCCATCGGCATGTAATCCCTGGCACATGGTGACCAGGTAATCCGGGTAATCAAGTATTGTGAATCGATAGTCATCGGCATCGTCCAGCATGTGGGCAATGTCGCCGCCATGGTCATTGCCTGTGAGCTTGTACAGGCTTTCCTTCATTGTCCACAGGCGTATGAATTCCTTATCGGGCTGGGCCGAAGCCAGGATGCCCTGCATTTCCTGGTCGCTCATGACCCGCCGGGCCACTTCCTCGCTGTATTGGTCATAATTCTCGATGTCGATGCCCACAGCTCTGGCATCGATGGCCAGGGCTGCCGCGTCGCGGCAGTGGCTCAGGTTGAAGTGAATTGCGGGGTGCGCCTTCAACAACGGCTTGCCCTTGTCGTTATAGATGAATTGCGGTGGCTCCTTGATGCCGTAATCGCGGTAGAGGGCGTCCTGCAGCAGGCGATAGGCCGCGATGCACAGTCGCCGGTCGCGTTCCTGGCAGTAGCGCAGAGCCTTCTCGCGCCGTTCGGGGCTGACCTCGTCAAGCGCTTTTTCCAAGTCAAAATCGTAGATGTCTGGGCACAAGTATATCATGATTGGAGCCTGAACTGAATGTGTTTGGCCTTGTGCATGATAAATATCGCGATGGCTTCGATGATGTAGGCGATGAGGTAGCTGTTCCAGATGTGTTCAGGTCGTATCTTAGCCATGAGCCACAGCACTGGAATCACTGTGAGCGACAAGGCAAACGAGATGAATAGCGCCATGTGGTGGTGGCTATAGAGTTTATAGACAATCATCAGCACATAGATGTAGCAGAAGGGGATGAAACTCAAAGCAAAGATGCGCAAGGCAGGCTTGCTTTGGGCAAGCATCTCGGGCTCGTCACAACCAAACAGTCGTGCTATGCCCTCGGGAAATAGCCACACCAGCAGGCAGGTGATGACCATCGACACGGTGATGAAGCGGAATCCCTTCTTGATGACAGTCGCCAAGCCCTCTTGATTCTTTTTGCCCACCTGGATGGCACCTAACGATTGCAGCGTCTGGCACGTGCCCGACACGAACAGGTTGTAGACCTGCAGCAGGTTCATGCACAGGGCGAACACAAAGATTCCCGTGCGGCCTGTCGTCGACAGCACGATGCTGTTGGCACTGAAGAGCAACAGCGTCAAGCTGATCGAGGCCACGGCCAGCGGTGCTCCTTGCGAGACGATGCGCTTCCACGAGGTCATGAGGCCGTCTATCGAGAAGACGGGTGTCAAACGGCGGTTCTCGGGCTTGCGCCAGTGGCTGAGCAGGATAGCGATACCCACCAGGTGACCCACGACTGTCGCTGCCGACGATCCCGTGATGCCCCATCCAAGCCACTGGATGAACACGATGTCGAGCAGCAGGTTGACCGTGTTGTCGATGATGACGGCTACCGAAACCAGTTTAGGACTGCCGTCAACACCCACCATGGTCGACAGACCCCACATCATGATGAAAGCAGGGTTGCCGATGAGTAGCACTTGCATGTAGTTCTTGGCAAGGGGCAGGATCTGCTCGTTGCTGCATAGCAGGCGGGCCGTCTGGAGGGGGAACAAGAAACCACCCAAAATTGTCAGCAACAGGCCCAGTCCCAGACTCAGCGACAACGCGCGTGTGAAAAAGCGGCGGGCATCGTCAATCTTATTCTGCCCCAGTGCATAGCCCACCAACATTCCTGCACCCGCATTGATGAGCAGGTGCAGGGTGAAGATGAACTGGTTAATGGGTTTTGACAAGTTGATGGCACTTACACCATCCTCGTTGATCAGGTTGCCAACGATGATACCGTCCACCACGTTGCCCAAGCAGCCCGACAGGGCCACCAGGATGTAGGCCCACAAGTAGCCGTAGAATTGAGTGTGAATGTCACCCCCGTTTCTTGCCATGGAATTGCCTTTACCCATCTCTTGTCAATTAGATCTATCTGTTAACTCTTACATATCAAAGAAGCCAAGCGAACCGATGGCCGTCAACATGCGCTCCACATAGTCCCACGACGTGGGCGACCAGGCAAAGCCCAAGCGGTAGAGCACCTGGGTCGTGTAGTCATTGTCGCGCTTCACATCGGTGGTCTTTTGGCCATGGGCCATGTCCTGATAAGCCAGCAGCGATGACATCTGTTTGGCCTTCTGCGGGTCGCCCTTGGCCTCATCCATGGCTTGAGCGAATTCTTCCTGCTCGACAAAGCGCACACCCTCACCCACGCTCACCAGGCCAGTGAGCACGTCGCCCAGGAACTGGCCGTGGATGTTATAGGGGTGGAACACGGTGCACTCCTTGGGGGTGGAGCTCAGCAGTACGATGGCATGAGCCACCTCGTTGATGGGGGAGAACTCAACTTGCTTGTTGCGCATGCTGTGCGGGCAGCATCCCAGCATGTTATAGACCTTGATGCGACCCATGAACGAATTGGTGGCAAAGTTGGCCTGGAACTCGCCGTCGGTCGAACGGGCGGCCAGGTTGCCCACACGCATGATCTTGGCCTTCAGACCCTGCTTGGCCACGGCTTCGAGAATGAGACGCTCGGCCATGAACTTGGAGTAGATGTACTTGTTGCCTAAGAACTGGCCCATGTATAGGCGTTGCTCGGTGTAGACGTCACTCCTGGCATCTCCTGCCCACAGGCCTCGGGTGCTCGCTGTGGAGACATGCACAAGCTTGGCACCCTTCTTGAGGCAGTAGTCCACGCAGCGTTGTGCTCCGCCAATGTTCACATCCTCGATCTCGGTCCCTTCGCTGAAGTGTTTCACTATCGCGGCACAGTTAAACACCGTGTCCACTTCCAGATTCTCGCCAAAGTCGCTCGTCACATCGCCCAACACAATGTGCAGTCGCTTGCCGAACTGCTCTTTGAACGCATCCGAGAAGTAGTAGAACATCAAGGTGCGCAGTCGGCTCTCGGCAGCCTCCTCGCTCTTGCCGCGCACCAGACAATAGATGTTCTCGGCATCCGAGTCGATAAGTTCGCGCAGGATGTGGATGCCCAGGTAGCCTGTGGCTCCTGTCAGCAGCACGTTGCCCAGTCGTCCACGTTCACCGTGACGGAAGCTGTCGAGCGTGTTCTTTTGCAACACATCATTGATGTCGTTGTAGTCAAATGCGGTAACCTCGTCATCACCCTCACTGTCGCTCTCGCCGGTGACAAGGCGTGCGAGCTTGCGCGGGGTGGGGTTGGCAAATACGTCACCATAGGCCACATGCATGCCCGCCTTGTCGGCATCGATAATCACGCGCGTGACTACAAGCGAGGTGCCGCCCAGCTCAAAGAAGTTGTCGGTGGCTCCCACCTTGTCCATCTGCAGGATGCCGGCAAAGATGTCGCAGAAGGTGCGCTCGGTATCATTGGCAGGCTCCACATAGGCCGAGCTGATGGCCAGTTCGGGCTCGGGGAGGGCCTTGACATCGGTCTTGCCGTTAGGTGTCATGGGCATCTCCTTGAGTTGCAGGTAGGCCGTGGGCACCATGTATTGTGTCAGGCTCTTGGAAATCTCGGCCTTGAGGGCATCGGGGGCTATCTCGCGATCGGCGGTGTAATAGGCGCACAGGTGCTCCTTGCCACCCAGCTTGCGGATGAGGATGACCACTTTCTTGAGGCCGTCGACCTTGAGCATCACATTCTCGATCTCGCCCAGCTCGATGCGCAGGCCGCGCAGCTTGATCTGGTGGTCGGTGCGGCCCAGGATGACCACATCGCCATCGGGCAGCCACTTGGCATAGTCGCCCGACTTGTAGATGCGCTCGCCATGGTAATCAATGAATCGCTCGCGAGTCATGTCGTCCAGATTGTTGTAGCCATGTGCCACGCCGCGGCCACCGATGTACAACTCACCGACAACGCCCACGGGCAGCTCGTTGCCGTCCTGGTCCACGATGAATTCCTTGACGTTGAGCTGCGGCTTGCCCACGGTCACAACTTGGGCATGGGTCAACTCCTTGTTGTTGGATGCCACGGTGATTTCGGTGGGACCATAGCAGTTAAAGATGCGGGCCTTAGTGACTTTGCGCAACTGCTCAAGCAACTGTTCCGAGAATTTCTCGCCGCCGGCGCGCACAATGTTGATGCGGCTGATGGCGTCGCAGAAGTCGTCGCTCGTCAGCCACGTCATCCAGCGTGACGGGGTGCCTGACACCATGTTGATGTGCTCTTCGTTGATCAGGCGTGCGAGCTCGAGCGGGTTGTTGGCCTGCTCCTCGGTAGCGACGACGAGTGTCTTGCCGTTGAAGTAGGCCATGCCGATGTCCTGCAGCGCTGCGTCAAACGAGATGGTTGTAACGCTCAAAATGCGGCGCGCATCGGTCAGCACACCGTTGGCAAACACATTGGCGGGGTGCCCGTACAGGTAGTTGCAGATGCCGCGGTGGTGAAGCATCACGCCCTTGGGGCGGCCGGTCGATCCGCTGGTGTAGATCAGGTAGGCCAGGTCCTCGGGGGTGATGTCGGTGACGATTGTGCCATCGTTGTCGTCGCTGATGAGGTCCTCAATGTCAATCGCTTTGTCGGCGGGCACGTTGTCCATGCGGTCATGGGTAGTGATGATGTAACGGGCCTCACTGTCCTCGAGGATGAGTTTCACGCGGTCGGCGGGATACTCGGGGTCGCAGGGGATATAGGCTGCTCCAGACTTGAGCACGCCGAACAGGGCCAGGATTAACCTGCTGGTGCGGGGCAGCAGCAGGGCGACGCGGTCACGCTCATGCACACCGCGCCGCCTCAAGGCAGCGGCGATGCGGTTGGTCACCTCATCCATCTCCTTGTAACTGTATTTGGCGTCGATGGCTACCAGGGCATCATGGTCGGGTTGCTCTTGAGCGAAGTGGCCGATGCACTCATGGAAGAATCGGAAGGGGGCTTCGCCTGTCGCCGTTTGGCGCACGCGGCTCAGCTCCTCCTCCTGGTTAGCGCTCACGATGGAGAGTTGGCGCAACTTGCCCTGCGGCTGCTCCATCATCCTGTTGGCAACCGCAACGATGCTCTGGGCAAGGCCGCGGCCCACACGCTCGCTGTACAGCGAGTCGTCATATTGCACAACCACGCCTCGCGTCTCTATCTTGATGTTGATTTTGAACTTGGGAACATTCAGCTCCAGCAGTTCCTGGCCGATGGCTTGCCCGTTGACAGTGTACTGCGAGAGCACACCCACCTGATAGGCATAGGCTATTGCCGGGCGGAATCCGTAGTCGGTCGCAATGCGGGCAAAGGGGTAGTCCTCGTGGCGCAGCGTTTGGTCAAAGGTGTCGCTGGTGCGCTTCAGGAACTCGCTCACAGTCACATCGTCGATGCTCATGCCCAGGGCCAGCGTGTTGACAAACATGCCCACTGTGTCGGCAATCTTGAGGTTGCTGCGGCCGCTGCTCACGGTGCACAAGTAAACGTCGCGGTTGTTGGTATAGCGCGACACGACGTAGGATGTAGCGGCAAGGAACAGGTGGGCGGGAGTCACCTCCTGCTCGCGGCAGAAAGCAGCTGCGCGCTCCAGGTCGGTGGCGCACACCGCCTCGCCGATGTAGCCCTGCTCGTCGCTCTTGGGCATGTCTCCAGGAATCTCGCTGGCACCCTCACAGGTCTGCAGTTTCTCGGCAAAGAATTGCTGCGAAGCCTTGAAGGTATCGGTGCCCTCGGCTGCTTGCTGGTCGGCGACAAAGTCCAAATAATTGTAAGACTCTTTCTCGATTGTCTTGCCCTCCAGCACAGCATTGATCTGACGGATGAGCAAGTCGGCCGAACCGCCGTCAAATACCAGGTGGTGGACATCGAGCAGCAGATATACGCCTACAGGAGTCTGCACAACCTCGGCGCGGTAGAGTGGCGCCTTCAGCAAGTTGAAGGGGCGCACAAACTCGTTCTTGTATTTCTCCAGCACCTCTTCTTCCATCAGTGTGATGGGAACCTGGACGGGTACTGTGCCGTCGGTTGTCTGGATGATGCTGTCGCCCTCGGTAGTGAAATGGACGCTCAGCTCGGGGTGTGCATCAATGACGCACTTCACGGCATCGGCCAGCCGTTGGGTATCAGTCCCCTGCGGGTAAGAGAGCAGATAAGGAATATTATAGATGGTCGATGCTGGATTCTTCAAGCACTCGAAATAGACTCCTGTCTGGGCATAGGACAACGGAGCACTGGTCCTGGCTTGGCCGGTAGCGGCCGAGCCTTGGGTAGTGGCTTGCCCTGAGAGCATCAGCGTCAGGATGTCGTTTTCGATCGACTGGATGGTTCCGCTCTTCACCAGGCTGCGAGAGTCAAGGGTCACGCCATAGCGCTTATTGACCTGTACGGCAAGCTTGATGGCCGAGATGGAGGTCAGTCCGGCATAACCCAGGACCGTTGTCACGCCAAAGTCGGTGTTGTTGACGATGTCGGCCACCATCTGGTGCAGCTCTTGCTCCAGCACGTTCATGGGCACGTTGACAGCCTCGGCGGGGCTGGCGGCCTTCTTCTCGGGCTTGGGCAGGGCGCGCTTGTTCACCTTCTGGTTCTGGTTCAACGGGATGGCATCGATCTGCATGGTAACGGCAGGCACCATGTAGGGGGGCTTCTCGTCCATGATGAAGTTGTTCAGGGCCTCGATGTCGATGGCCTGGTCGCTCACAATGTAGGCTGCAATGAACTTGCCGCCGCCCTCCTCGTCAAAGGCCTGTACCGTGGCATCCTTGATGCCAGGGAACTCGCGGATGATGCCCTCGACCTCCTTGAGCTCGATGCGGAAGCCGCGGATTTTCACCTGCCCGTCGCGGCGGCCCACAAACTGGATGTCGCCACCGGGCAGGTAACGCACGATGTCGCCCGTGCGATAGACGCGGGCATATTTCTTGTCGCTGGTGAAGGGGTTGCCGATATATACCTCGGCTGTCTTCTCGGGACGGTTCAGGTAGCCGCGGCTCACCTGCGGGCCAGCTACCCACAACTCACCTGCAGCGCCCACGGGCAAGCGGTGACCCTGCGGGTCAACAATGTACAGGCGCATGTTGTCCAATGGCTTGCCGATGGGAATCTCCTTCATCTTCTTGTCCACAAGGCGGGTGGTAGTGAATATGGTGCACTCGGTTGGGCCATACACGTTATGGAACTTGTAGCCCTGCGGGGGCATCAGTGAAGCCAGTTTCTCTCCACCTGTCGACAGGTGCAGCAGCGAGTGGTTCTCGATGCTGGTGGCAAACTGGTAACCCACCTGGGTGGTCATGAAAGAGTGGGTGATGTCGTTTTGCTCAAAGTACTCGTTCAGGGCAATGAGGTCCAGTCGCAACTCCTCGGGAATGATGTGGACAGTGGCACCTATTGTCAATGCGGGATACATATCCATCATGCTGGCATCAAAGCCATAGCTGGCATAGGCAGCCACATTGTGTTTGGACTCCAGGCTGTAGTAGCGATGATACCAGTTGCAGAAGGCGACCAGATTGCCGTGAATCAGCTGGCAACCCTTGGGAACGCCTGTCGAACCCGATGTGTAAAGCATGATGAACAGCTGGTCGGGCTTGATGCCGATGGCAGGAGCCGATGCTGGGGGCAGTGCCATGATGTCCTTGGTCAACATCACATCGCCTTTGTACTCGTCAACGATGGGGAGCAGCTCCGCGTCGGCGATGAGCAGCTTGGCACTGGCGTCCTGCATCATGAAGTTGAGACGCTCCTTGGGATAGGTCGGATCGAGAGGCTGGTAGGCGCAACCGGCTTTCAAGACACCCATCGATGCGATGACCATCCACTCGCAGCGCGGGATGAGCACCGACACTATGTCCTCACAGCCAAGGCCCATGCCTGCAAGATGGGCGGCGATGCGGTCGCTGATCTCATCCACCTGGGCATAGGTGAATCGTTTGTCCTGATACACGACGGCAATGGCATCGGGGGTCGCCTGGGCCTGACGGCGGAACAGCGAGACGATGTTCTGGCTGTCGTCATAGTCCACGTCATTGTGGTTGAAGCTGTCCAGTGTCGCTATCTGTTCTGTAGTGGTGATGTCGATGTCACGCAAGAACTCCTGCTCGAGGAAACCGGCCAAGATGGCCTCATAGCTTTCCAGAATCTGACTGATGAACTCGCGTGAATACTCGTTGGCGTTGTATTCGGCCTTGGCTTGGAACTTGCCGTCCTTGATGAACATCTTCAGGTAGAAGGATGCATCCAGGGTGCTATTGCCAATGCGCACGGTCTGCATGGGCATGCTGCCCATCGTCTCGTTGTCAAACAGCTGGCCGTGCCATGCAAACATCGTGTTGCTTTGCAGATTGAGGTCGGCAACCACGTCGCTGTAGCTATAGATGTCATGTTCGCGGCAGCCGCTCATCTGCTGCTGGCCTTGTTGCAGCAGTTCCAGCACGGAGGTGTCGGCCGTGAATTTGGCATACACGGGCAGTGTCTTGACCGTCATGCCCACCGAGCGGGCAAAGCGCTTGTCGTGACGACCGTTAAACACGGTGGTGAACAATGTTTCCTGCTCATTGTTGAACTTGGCCAGCAGGAAGGAAAATGCAGTGGTGAACAAGGTGCTCTTGAACACACCGTGCTGCTTGCAGTAGTCTTCCACTCGTTTCAAGTCAATAGACAGGGTGCGCAGCAGGTTGTCCTCGCTGTGCTCGGCAATCTCCAGGTCGGGCATGAACTGGGTGAAGGTGTCGCTGCAGTCAAAGTTCTGGGCATACCACTGCTTGGCCTCCTCGAATGCGGCGGTCTCGCGCTTGGCAGCCTCGTCGCGGGCAACGTCCATGAGGGTCAACTCCTCGGGATGGATGGCCTCGCCGCGGTAGGCCTTGTCGATGTCTTGCAACATGATTTGCATCGACGTGCCGTCAACGATGATGTGGTGATAGTCCAGAAACAGGTAATAGTGCTGCCGGTCATGCAGCAGGTTGACGTGGAACAGTCGTCCGCCATAGATGTCAAACGGCTGCACGAGCCGAGCTCTTTCTTGCTCGATATCTTGTATGTCCTCGATGTCAAGTGACCAGGATTCGTTGTCCATGTCAATGCTCTGCTGGGGTTCACCGCTCTCGTCCAGCGAGATGCGGGTGAACAGGGTGGGATGGGCCTTGAAGGCCGTCTCGATGGCAGTGAGCAGCCGTGGGGCATCGAGCGAGCCATCCAGCACGTAGATGTAGGGGAGGTTATAACAAGGCTCGCCTGTGTGGCTGGCACTTTCTACATAGATTCCATATTGGGATTTGGATAAAGGTGCTGTCAGTTTCATATTCATATACTTGTAGTTATAAGGATTAGTTACACAAAATAATTACGGGACTTTTACCATTTAGTGGTGAATATTCGAGGGTTGACGCTCAGTGAGAGCCATCCCCAGCGTAGACGGTTATTCTGGCTGGAGCGTTTCAAGAGTTCCATGGTCTCTCCGCCTTTCATTATCGCGAAGCCGGCCGAGACCTTCACATCGCGGGATATGGAGCAGGATGCCTGCAATTCAACCTCATGACCAAGGAACATGTCCATCTCTTGAAGCTTGGTTGCTGTGGCAAGATAGTGGTAGCTGGCATCTATCTTCAGATTTTTCATGGGTGCGTAAAAACCGCCAACGAAGGCATTCTGCAGACCCGGAGTGAAGCCGTTGTAGTAAGTGCTCACATAGAAAAAATCCATCGCGCCATAGAACTTGTGGTGTGAGCCATACACGGTGTTGAAACCCTTCAGCACCTTGTGCTGTACCATGCCCAAGCCACCATGGCGTGGCACGGCAAAATATTCATCGCCGCTCAGGTAGTCATAGCCTGCAATAAAACCATAATTCCCGGCTGGTGAGAATGTGGCCTTGGTACTCACCATCCATGCGTCAATCTTCATGTTTGTCTCGCTCTTGCCGAACTGATGGTAGTAGGCGGCCTCGACAGTCCAGCGCTTGGGGTGGAAAAGCAGGTAGGATCCCAACAACTGCTGGTACCAGGTCCTGTCCGGGTCTTTCTCCAGTTCGCTCTGCATGCCGATGTTCATGAACAGCAGTGACGCGCCCAGCGGAATCCTTGGCAGGTCATAATGATACCACACGTCCTGCATGGTCTTGTAGGGCTGCGCTCCGCCCGAATAGTAATTGCCGCCGTCGGTCATCACGTTGGCGTTTTGGTTATAGGCGAGAATCACGTGCGCTTTGTGCCCGTGTCCCTCGTAGCCCAGCCGCAATACATCATGTGACTGTGAGGCCATTGCCCAGTTATCCGAGCCGATGATGCGCTCATCGTCATAGTTGAGCGCTACTCGTCCCACTTGAGCGAACATGCCGAATCTGGTAGCCAGTTTCACCCATGTTTCGTACAAATTAAAGGCACCTTTACCGGCTTGTCCCCACACGCCTGAATGCTGTGGAGTGACGCGAGCCTCGAGCCAGTCGCGCTTGTAGTTGATGGCAAGGCGTGTGCGCCCTTGCACAAAACTGGATCTGGCAACCTTGGGCACTTCATCTTCCTCGCTGTCGGAATTGGCTGCCTGCAGGCCGCCATAGCGCGACTCGCCGCGTGCCAAGAACTGCAAGTCAACGCTCAGCTGGTTGGCTGGAGCGGCAATGCTGTCACTGGCGGACTGACTCATGGCCAGCAGCGCAGGCACAGCTAATGATGCCAGCAAGCACCATTGCCTGATGATTTGCATGGAATGCATGGGGCGGTTACTCAAACTCAAACAGGTTGATGAATCCTGTTATCTTGAACACGTTGAGGATGTCTTCATTCAAGTTGCGCAAGGTCACGGTCTTGCCTTTGGCCTTGGTCTTCTTGAGCACGTCAAGCAGGATGCGCAGGCCACTGGATGCAATATATTCCAGTTGCTCGCACTCAAAGACGATGTCTTTTCCATCGCCCTCGGTAATAGACTTCAGATTTTCCTCGGCTTCGATAGCGGCGGCAGTGTCAAGCGAACCGATCAAAGTGACAATTGTTTTTTCTTCAAGTTGTTCAATGTTAGTTTCCATAAATGCGGCTATATTTATTTTGTTTGGTTATTAATTCTTTTTATCTGATGTTTGCTGAATACTTTTTCTTTAAAGTCAGCACATTTTTCCCGTCGATGCGCTCATAGTTGATGCTGTCCATGAGCTGCTGCACCAGCAGGATGCCCAGTCCACCGATGGGGCGGTCCTCGGCACTGAGCGTCGTGTCGGCCTCGTGGGCCTGGGTCGGGTCAAAGGCTTTCCCCTCATCGGTGATGATGAACTTAACGCTCTTTTCTGTACCCTGGGCCGCTACATTGATTTGGCCCTTGGTGCCGATGGGATAGGCATAGTTCATGACATTGACAACGGCCTCCTCGACGGCCAGCATCAGTTGAGATGCCAATGTACCGTTAAGGTTTAACCGGCCGGACACCGATTTGACAAATTGATTGAGCTCAGGCACTTGATGCACGTCATTACTCAGGGTGAGTTGCTCGTCGAGCACATACACCTCATCGGGGCGATGGTAATGAACCGCAAGCATGGTCAGGTCATCGCTCTGTAGGGTGCCGTTGGCAAACTGTCTGGCCTCATCAAGCAGCTTTGCCATCAACAACTTGGGGGCTGTAGCACCATGTTCCAGGCACATCTGGGTTGTGTCTATGATGCGTTGCAGGCCAAACAAGCTGTGCGTGTCGTTGGCTGTCTCGGTCAAGCCATCGGTATAGAGTAGCAGGGTGGATTCTTGTGGCAGATGGATTTCCTGCAGGCCATACTTGAAGTCGCTGAACACGCCCAGCGGCAAATTAGCATTTACCGGCATGAGCCTCACTCCACTGGCTATGATCAGGGGGGCATCGTGGCCGGCATTGCAGTAGCGCAACCGGCCGGTGGGCAGGTCGAGCACTCCGATGAACATGGTGACAAACATGTTGGTCTCGTTGCCTTCACACGCGTTCTCGTTGATGGCCTGCATGATGCGCGAGGGATTACTCTCGCGCTGCGACACGCTGCGGAACATGGAGTGGACCACTGCCATCACCAGCGATGAGGGCACACCCTTGCCGCTCACATCCCCGATGCAGAAGAACAGCTTCTCGTCGCGGATGAAGTAGTCATACAGGTCGCCACCCACCTCCAGTGCAGTGTACTGTTTGCCGCTCACGTCAACGTCGGGACGAGAGATTTCGTTTCCGGGGAGCATCTCACTTTGAATCCTCTGAGCCACGTTTAACTCGCTGTCGGTGCGCTCCTTGCTCAATCTGGAGGCATGGAGCCGTTTAGCATTCTGGTTGGCACGGTAGAGGATGAAACCTAATAGCGAGAATGCCCCTGACATGAGCAGCAGGAAGTTGCGGCGCATGTCCTTGAGCTTGCTGTAAACCTCATCATCATAGCACACCATGACCACCTGCCAGTGGGGTTTGCCCCGCATGAAGGCATAATAGGCATAACCCTTGCGGTTCTCCTTGTCGTGGAAGGTGATGATCTTGCTGTGGCCCGAACTGCTCAGCTTGCGCTCACAAGTAGAGTCATTAATCATTCTCACCACCGTGGCTACATCACTCTGGTTGGTGTGACTCGAGTCGGGTTGTGAAATGAGATGACCATCCTCGGTGAGCAGCAGGAAAAAGGTGGAAGGAAAATTGTGCCTGGTGTTCAACGTGTCGATAATGCCTTGAGCGGACAGGTCGATGCCAAATGCGGCGACGGTCTCGCCAGTGTCATCGGTCATCGGCATGGCATAGGTGGTGACAAACTTGCCGCTGGCATCGGCATCAGAATAGGGGTCGCTCCACTCGGGGTCGTTGCTCTCGACGGCTTGCCGGTAAAACTCGCGTTGAGTGTAGTCGTGATTCTCACTGGCAATCTGAGTGGTGAAGATGCTGTCGCCTCGACGGATGGCAACCGGCTCAAACAGGCGCTCACGGTTGGGGTAGAGCCCGGGCTTGAATGCCACAAAACAAGTCATCACGTCATCGTTGGTGGAAACGACTCGGCGGATGACCTCAGGGATTCTCTCGGGATGGGGAATTTGGCGCTGAACTGGCCACAGGTAGTTTTTTACCATTTTCTCGCTCGACTTGAGCAATCCCTTGACGCGGGCCGACTTCAAGGTCAGTTCGCTTTCCACACGATAGTCAAGTTCCTCCTCAACCAGGCCGCGTGCATAGTTGTACTGCACTACCGACATCAACTCGATGAGCAGACCCGCAAGCAGCATGATGGCTATGGCCGACAATGCCTGCCTGCGCTTGCTTCCCTTGAATTTATCGATTATGTGACTAACCATTGGGCTCTGTTTTATAAAAGGCACTGGCTCAAATAGCAAGTAATGGTTTAATATTATTGCAAAGATACAGCATTTTGTTAAATAAATAATGTATTTAGCAAAAAATATTCAACCAGCCCCAAACCGAGCCGGTTGAATAATGTGTGATGGTGCGGAATGAGTGTTGACTCGTTCAGTCCTCGTCTTGGCCGTTCTGCTTGGCGATGCGCTTGCGCTCCAGCTCGTCAAGGATGATCTTGCGCATGCGGATGTGGTTAGGCGTAATCTCGACATACTCATCGGCCTTGATATATTCAAGAGCCTCCTCAAGACTGAACACGATGGGAGGGACAATCTTCACCTTGTCGTCGGCACCGCTGGCGCGCATGTTGGTAAGCTTCTTGGACTTGGTCACGTTGATGACCAGGTCTTTCTCCTTGGTATGCTCGCCCACGACCTGTCCGCCATACACTTCTTCCTGCGGGAAGATGAAGAACCGGCCGCGGTCCTGCAGCTTATCGATGGCATAGGCATAGGCTGTGCCACCTTCCATGGCCACCAGCGAGCCGTTGGTACGGCGGGCGATTTCACCCTTCCAGGGCTCGTAGTCCAGGAAGCGGTGCGACATGATGGCCTCGCCGGCGCTGGCGGTGAGCACGTTGGTGCGCAGGCCGATGATGCCGCGTGAGGGTATCTTGAATTGCAGGTGGATGCGGTCGTTCTGGGTTTCCATCATGACCATCTCGCCCTTGCGTCGGGTAACCATGTCAATCATCTTGCTGGAATACTCCTCGGGCACGTTGATGCTCAGTTCCTCGATGGGTTCGCACTTCACGCCATCAATCTGCTTGATGATGACTTGGGGCTGACCCACTTGCAGCTCATAACCCTCGCGGCGCATCTCCTCGATGAGCACCGACAGGTGCAGCACGCCACGGCCAAACACGTTCCAGGCATCCTCGTTCTCGGTGCGCTCGACACGCAGGGCAAGGTTCTTGTCTAACTCGCGTTGTAGGCGGTCCCAGATGTGGCGCGAGGTCACATACTTGCCATCCTTGCCAAAGAAGGGCGAGTCGTTGATGCAGAAGCGCATCGACATCGTGGGCTCATCAATCGCAATGCGGGGCAATGCCTCGGGGTTGGCTGGCAGGGTGACGGTGTCGCCAATCTCAAAGCCCTCCAGACCGATGATGGCGCAGATGTCGCCGCTGCTCACGCTCTCGACATGTTTTTGACCCATGCCCTCAAAGGTGCGCAACTCTTTGATCTTTTGTTTCACCACTTCGCCGTCGCGCTTGCACAGGGTGACTTCCATGCCGTCCTTCAATGTGCCGCGATGTACACGGCCCACGGCGATACGGCCCACGTAACTGCTGTAGTCCAGCGAGGTGATGAGCATCTGGGCATCACCCTCAAGCATCTCGGGTTCAGGAATGTATTTGATGATCGCGTCAAGCACGGCGGTGATATTGTCGGTGGGCTGTTGCCAGTCGTCGCTCATCCAGCCTTCCTTGGCCGAGCCAAAGATGGTGGGGAAATCGAGCTGGTCCTCGGTCGCGTCGAGGTTGCACATCAGGTCAAACACCATCTCCTGCACCTCGTCGGGGCGGCAGTTGGGCTTGTCCACTTTATTGATGACAACGATGGGCTTGAGGCCAAGCTGCAGGGCCTTTTGCAGGACAAAGCGCGTTTGAGGCATGGGACCCTCAAAAGCATCTACCAGCAACAGACAACCGTCGGCCATGTTGAGCACTCGCTCCACCTCGCCTCCAAAGTCGCTGTGACCCGGGGTGTCGATGATGTTGATCTTGTAACCATTGTAGCTGATGGACACGTTCTTGGACAAGATGGTAATGCCGCGCTCGCGCTCCAGGTCATTGCTGTCCAGGATTTGAGTGCCCATGTTTTGGTTGTCGCGGAATAGGTTGCCTGCCGCTAACATCTTGTCTACCAGAGTTGTCTTGCCATGATCGACGTGTGCGATGATGGCCACGTTGCGGATATTTTGCATATTGCCTTCTTTAAATTTGGGTGCAAAGGTAGTGAAAAACGGGCAATAATGAAAACAACTTGTTGTTTTTTATGACATGGCAGAACGACGAGTCTGTGTCATTAGCGTAAATCTATGTCGTTTAGGGGATAGGTATTGGTTCAGCATGACTGATGTAAGCGCGTTGCTCGGCGCTTAATCCTTCAGGTGAATGTGGGTCTCCCCATTGGACATTGATCATTCACTTGTGCCTGGGTCAGGGTCGCTCCATTGTGAGTTTAGCCAATCAATTTTGGCGTGGATATAGCGCTTGAACTCTTTTTTCTGGTTTTCGATGCCATGGCCGGGCCAGCGCACGAGGTCGGCTGTGTAGGCGGGAGTGATGCGGTCAACAAAGTCGTCGATGAATCGGTCCAGTTCCAACCCGTTGAAACCGGAATTGCAGAACTCGTTCCAGCACTGTCTCACTGCCCGTTGGAAGCGAGGAAACTTGGCCATTTCCTCAATCCAGTGTGAGTGGATGAATGAGGGCTGCTCATAGATGAAGTGGCCAACCGAGTCGGGGCCATAATGGGCCTCACGGGTGAAAGCGTTGCCAAAGTCCCACACGGGACCAAAGATCAGTTTGGTGGAATCTCCGCGATGCTTGTGCATGTAGCAACTGCCGGCAAAGTGCTCAATGTCATCCATGATTTCGCCCACAATGTAGAATCTCACAAGCGAGTCCAGGTCGATATACTTTTCCCACTCGGTGCTGTCGAGGTCATCGGTCTGTATGGCGATATTGGCATTGGTCAGGAAGTTCCTCATGTAGTTCCTCTGTGCGGGAGACAACACCTCGGGGCTCAGCGAGAGGAAGACAAGCATGTCGTCCCAGTCATATCCGTTCATGTAGTGCTCCTGGACATAGAACACTTCCCCGTCAAAATCATTGAGTTCCAGCAGCCAGCCCCCCGTGATCAGTGACGGGTTGGTCTCCAGGTCGTTTTGTTCCTCAATATTGACGCGGTTATTACCGGCGCGTACCTTCTCGGTAAGGAAATACAAACCGATGTACTGGCCGTTGAGCACCACCTCGACGGGTTCCTGGGCCGGCGTATAGGCCAGACCGATGCGGCGGCTCATCTCAAACCCGATAGTGTTCTTGAGCTTGGCCAGATGGTCGTCGGCATGGGCCAGCAGACAAAAGTGGCGGTTGGATTTCATTCCCATCAGTTTATGCTTGGTGTCGAGTTTGATGCGGAACGATTTCTTGTCAAAGTTGTTCCAGGTATAGTTGCCACGGCCCTTGATAACCATCCCTAATGGTTCCTGCGCTGAACCTATTGACTCATACCCCTCGATGCCCATGTCATTAAGCCACCAGTCGGCATGCAGGTAGCTCTCCTTGTCCTTGCCGTCGATATTGTGGTGCCCCTCGGTATTAATATATAGCACGGGCAGCGTTCCCGAGAAGGAGGGCATGGGCGGCAACTCGTCTCCCAACAGGCTGCTGATGAGCATATTCAGGTCGGCGATGGTGATTTCCTTGTCGCTGTTCACGTCGGTGGCATAACTGTAAAGTCCATGATACTTTGCCCCGTTCAAGACCGAGTCGATGAGTGAATTCACATCGGCCATACTCACCTCCCAATCGCAATTCACGTCGCCACGGGGTCGCAGACCGCTTTGCCCGACCATGGCGATGCAGGATAGGAGGATGGCCATTAGGCTTGTTGTCAGACGTATTCTCATGATTGTGGCTCTTTCAAGGTGAATGGATACTCAAGAGATATAATAATAACGTGGTGCAAGCGTGTTTATTGCTCTGATGAACCACATCTTGGAGGCTGATGATCAGGCTTTTCTTGCTTGGCGCGATACACCGCAATCATCTTGCAGGCGCAGGCGACATTGGTCAATTCCTGTCCTTGCTTGACGCAGGCCTCGTGCATATTGCCATAGTTGTTGATGACATCAATCAAGTCGTGCTCGTCCCAGTCGTCTCTCACAACTCCCAAGCCATGGGTCTTGATAAATGAGGCTGTCGAGGGCTTGGTGTTGGTGACGACAGGGGTGCCGCTGGTGATGGCTTCGGCAATGGTGACCATATTCAAATCGCTGCTCGTGTCCACCAGCAGCGCCAATGACCGTCTTAGTGGCCCAGCCAGTTGCCGATGGCTCAGGAAACCATGAAACGTAACGTTGTTTTCAATGCCCAGTGAGGTGCTCAACTGTTCCAGCTCATGCCGCTGCTCACCATCACCAATGATGTCTAATCGGTAGTTGCGGTAGGCATCCTGGCTCACAAGGCGGGCAAACTTGCTGATGATGCTGTCCACCCGCTTGCGCTTGACCAGTTGCGAGACGACGATGAAGGCCATGTCGCACTCGTCGCATGGGTAGAGTACCTTGCCGTCGGTGCCGTGGTCCACTACGGTGCTGCTCACGTGACTGCTGTAGCGGGATATGAACTGCTTGGCGGGCTCGCTGCGTGGAACGATTGTCACATCGCCCATGAACAGTCTAACCACGATATTGTGCCACAGCTTAGAGGGCAGCTTGAACAGCAAGCGCTGATGGCGGTCCATCTCTTGCCAGATGAGGAGACGGTCGGGACAGATGCCGCAGGCGATGAGTGTCGCTATCTGGAACGACTCGCTGGCAATGACGAGGTCAAAGCTCGATGCATGGCTCCTGAGCCACGAGCGCATGCCTCGGGGCCAAGGCAGCAGACTTGGCCTGAACACTTGTGGCAGCCGTGAAGGGAAATAGATTACCTCAAACGGCAGACCCTTGTCATCACCGGTGGGCTTAAATTCCTCCGATGCCAGCAGGGTTGCGCTGTGCCCTAACTCAATGAAACCGCGCACAAAGTTACTGACCATGCAATCGCCGATGCTTTCCTTGCGCTTGATGATCCCATTCTCGGCTGTCGAGAGAATGCAGTTGATGACCAGTATCTTCATGCTTGATGGCTGTTGAATTGGCACAAAGGTAGTGCAAGCTGGGCGCAATGACAAGAAAAATCCATGTTTTTTGCCATCGCATGCGGTAAAGTCTTCTCCCTTGGTGTCGGCGTGTTCGCCAATGTCAGAAGTGAAAAAAAAGGATGGACGAGGTGCCCGATTTGATTATTAATTGTAACTTTGTGCTCAATCAACATGTTATTAATTGTAATCGACTATGCGGGACAAGTTCTTTAGATTGCGTGGCTATTCGGCATTGCCGGTGGTGGTGCTGATGTGGTTTATCTCGAATGGGGAGCAGAAACGGCTGATTGATGCCGACCGTCGCCAGTGGTACCGTTGGCAGCACATCAGGGGAGGTTGGACTGGCTTTGCCTATCTGGTGGCCAATTATCCTGAATACCGCTCGGTGCTGTATCGTCGCATGGGACCCAAACGCATCCTGTTCAGCTGGTGGCTCAGACCCTTGCGTGACCTGTACATCAATACTCGGTCGATAGGTGGCGGATTGATCATTCAGCATGGTTTCAGCACCATCATCTCGGCCCAAAAGATAGGCGAGAACTGCAAGATTTACCATCATGTGACGCTTGGCTACAACCATGAGCTGCAAGCCCCGGTATTGGGTAATAACGTGGAGGTGTGCTGTGGAGCCAAGGTGCTGGGCGGAGTCACCGTGGGCGACAACGTGCTCATCGGTGCCGGTGCCCTTGTGGTCAAGGATGTCCCGGCCAACACGGTCGTTGGCGGTGTCCCGGCACGCGTGATCAAGACGCTTGACCATCAGCGCGACCTCACCTTGTGACAATCGATGTGACCCTGATCATTTGATGACGTTGGCTCCCAAGTTCTTCTTCCTGGTGTCGGGGAGATACTTGAACATCTCCTGTTCGTTCTTCACACCGGAGAAGACGTTGTTTTTGATCTCGATTCTGTCAAGTTTTGTCTTCCCTGAAGAAGAGCTTTGACTCCTGCTGTTGAAGAGCTTGCCGTTACCACCATTAATCTTCACCTCGTTGTTGTTGAACACGACACTGCCCGATGGAGCGAAGCCATTGAACAGGAAGTCTTGGCTGTTGCTCGCCAGTGTGTTGCGGGTAAAGTTGATGTTCAGCCTGCTGATGCGGTTGCTGTAGATCTGGGTGTTGCCGGCAAAGTAGTTATTGGAGGCCTCAAGCGTGCAGTTGTTGATGCCCTTGCTCGCGTCAAGATAGGCTATGTTGTGAATGCCCTTGAACACGTTGTTGCTCATGTGCACTTCACAGTCGTTGCCCCCGATCCATATCAGCCTCACGCCAGTGTTCTTGCCGCTGCGTGGAAACGTTGTTGCAGCATCTACCACCTGGTTGCCCGTGAGAGACACATTGCCACGGTACACATGCAGGAAGGTATAGCCGTTGGTGCCGTCTTCCTTGATCACCAGATTACTGTTCTTGACCTGATTGCCGGTGACGTTGATGGCAGTGGTGCTTGCGCTTTGGTCATGTACCACAATGTCGTCGTGGTAGTATTCCCACTCGCGGCCAATGTCGCTGTTGATGATTTGGTTGTTCTCGACGTTGATGTCGTTGTGGACGTCGTTGGGCGAGAACCCGATGAAGATGCATCGCTTGGTGGCATCATTGATAAAGAACTTGTTGTTGCGCAGGTGGAATCCACTGGTAGTGCACTTGGGGCTGTTGTCAAGGTCATTGGTGAGAAGGCTGAATACCATTCCGCACACTGCGGCAGGATCCTTGTCTTTTCCCGTGTAGCCGCCATAGTGGAACTCATTGTCCTCGACAACAATGTTGGTGCGGCTTGCCACTCCGCGCATGTGCCCGCTGGAGTTATCAACCACGTTGTCAAAGATGCCCAGGGTCTCGTCCTTGCCATACTTGTAGAACTTGTTGCCGCTCACGTTGACATTGTGCATCTCGCCCCTGAGCCAGATGCAGCCACCGGTCTCGCAATTGTTGTAATTGGTGATGGTGTTGTTGGTGAACGAGACATTGGAGCACACGTGCAGGTCAAAGTTGGTAATGTAGGCATTGGCCAGATAGCTGTTCACGTCATGAACGTCAACACGGTTGGCGTGATAGATCTTCACGGCATAGCGCTCGCCTTCTTTCCACAGGATTCCCTCATGGTCCATGATGCCGAATGCGATGTCGCTGATCGACACGCCGATGGTGTGGTCGGGCGTGCCGTGAAGCTTGAAGAAGGCGTCGGATGTGTAGGCTTTCTTGCCGTTGCGGTTGTGCCCGTGATTGAACACGATGGTGGACTTCTCGCGTCCAGCACCCTTGATGACGACGTTGCACTTGCACTGGATGGTGCCGTCGATGACATATCGCCCTGCTGCAAAAAAAAGGTTCACCGTGTCATCGTATTGGGCCAGCTCGCATCGCTCACGCAGTGCCATGACCAGGTCACCCTTGATGTCCTTGACATTGATGTTATAGGTCTTGGCTTGGGCAATACCTGTCGAGGCAATGACCAACATCACAAGCCAGCAATATTTCAATAGCTGTTTCATAGACGCTGTAATTTATCGGTTAGACTTGGTGACAAAGGTAATGTTTATTTTGCTTTTCAGCAAATCTTGGCAATGATGTCTTGCAGAGCGGCACGCAGGGCCTGGGGCTTGTATTGGCTGCAATACAAATCACGGGTGCCGGCGGGCGACTGAAGCGAGTGTGAAATGGCCGCGGCAAGGGAATCACTGTCGCCCGATGTGAAAAATGTGATGCCTGGACAATCTTTACAAGTCTGTTTGAAAAACGGCAGGTCGCTCAGCACCATTGGCTTGTCAAAGTAACTGGCAATAGAGGTCACACCACTCTGGGTTGCCGAGATATAGGGGTAAACCACCACCGCGGCGTGGTTGAACAAGTCTTTAATCTCGTTGTCACCGATATAGCGGTTGATGAACGTGATTTGTCCCTGCTCGTCGCCACAGCGAGGGAAGTAGATGTAGCCCGATCCCGCGATGACAAGCGGCAGTGCTTGTAGTTCGGGATGTGACAGAAAAGCGTCATAGAGCAGATGCACGCCCTTGTATAACTGCAGGTTCCCGAAGAACAGGATATAATCGCTGCCGATGCCACTCAATTCGGGAACCGTAGCGTGGCCATGGATAATGTCTTCGGTGACCAACGTTGGGAACGGGGCATAATAAACCTGATGGTAGGGATAGCGTTCCTTGACCAGCTTTAATTGTTCCTGGCTATTGGTGACTTGGTATTTGGTGCGCCTGATTAAGCGTTGTTGCGGGCCATGGATTAAAATCTTGTGCTTCAGCCAAGTGCCCATGTTGTCGTATTTGGAATCGTGGCCCACGGCATCATGAATCGTGTAGAGCAAGGGGGCAACGCGTTGCACCCGTTTGATGCTGTTCGACAGGATCAGCTCTCCCGTCAGGCAATAGATGAGCTGCAACTCGTGCTCGGTCACCAGTCGCTCAATGTGGTGGAGCAACAGTGAGGGCTTGGACCTGAATGCAAGTTTCCGGACCTTGGAGGTGGGATAGTCTATCCATGTAACACAACCTCTGGGCAGGTCGTCAAAATCATGCTTGACGCTATCATCCTTAGCCACAACCAGCACATGGTCTCCAGCCTGCCACATGGTGTGGATGATGGCGTTGGCATAGGGCCGCATGCCCGCGGCATACTCGGTAGCGACAAAGAGTATGTGCTGTGACGCTTTTCTCATGCCGGTGACGTGACTATGGCGGTTTCCTCTGTGGCCGGCTCTTCTTGGAACTGGCTGTTTCGCTGCCGCCGTTGTGATGCCTCGACGGTTTCAAATTCGGGATGAATCTCGGCTGCGTAGTGGTGGTTGAGGGATAACGCGACAAACATCAGCGACACATTGAGAATCTGCGGCGTGAGCGGAGCCCAGTCGCTGTTGCCCTGGATGAGCCAGCAGAACACTATGCCCAGCCCGGTGATGTTGACGATGTTGTAATAGCGGTTCTGGGACAAGCGCGTCCGTCGCTTGAAAGTCGCTATATACCAGATGACAAATGCCAGAACGGGCAGAAAACCGATAAATCCTAATTCGTCGATCAAGATAATCCAGATGTTGTGGATGGGGTTGGAGAACATGAACTCCTCGGGCTGATAAATGTCGGCGGCGTCAAAGATTTGTTCAAACATCATTGCCGATCCATTGTCAACCAGATAAACGAGATGTGCATTCAGCCCCACGCCCACCAACGGGTGGTCCTGGAAAATCTCGTATCCGCAGTAGTAGTGCATCAGGCGTGAGGTCGTCATCTCGTCAAGGTTGTCCAAGTCACTGAACAGGAAACTCAAGGGACCGTATAACAGCAGGGCAATGAGAACGCCCAGCGGAATAATGCCCTTGAGGATGCTCTGTAAACTCAGCAGCTTATAGCGGCGGTAGATGTAAAAGACCACGATGGCCAGCAATGCTATCACGCTTGCCAACAGGGCACTGCGACTGGCACTGAGCACAATCACGAGAAACGCCATACCGGCGAAGATGCCGCTCGGACGGCGCTTGTAGGCCGTGACAAAGCAGGCTGCAAAGAACGTGAAATAATAGGATGCGTAGGTCCCTAACGGGTTGGGGTGCCCCATGGTGCCGACAGCTCCCACTCGCTCATCGTTGCGTGTCGCGGCCTCGCTGTCAAACAACTTGATGGCCGGCTCAATGTCAAGAACCGGAAAACAGATGGCAAGGAACAGGTGTAACGACACTGTGACCGCCAGTCCCATGTAGATGCCGTTGATGACATTCTTGACCGTGAAACTGTTGGCAAACAGGTACATGAACACTGCAAATGACAACAAGTAGATGGTGGCGATGAACGTCTGCGGCCGTGACGGGTTGTAGGGGTTGACAAGCGTGTAGCCTGCATAACCCGCAAAGATGAAAAAGAGCCAGATGTTGGGTCGCCTGATGCGCCATTGCTTGTCATGGGCGATAATCCACATGAGCAGCAGCGACATGGCATAAAAGGGCCAAATGGAGAGGCTGGCGCCAAAGGTGCCTTCGGTCTCGGTCCCCACCTTGAAGATGGGGACATACAAGCGTGTGAAACAGCACGAGAAGGTGTAGATGGCTATGATGATTTCATACAGGCGCTCGCGTGTCAAGCCTTTGCCCTCGCGTGCAATGAAGAACATCAGCGCGAGGCCCAACGTGACGAATATGAGTGCTCTATCCATCTACAGGGTGCCGTTTGGGTTAATCGTCGTCCTTGGAGTTGCCGATTCCGTAGCCGTAGGTGTTGTCGTTGCTGGGCTTGGTGTCGTTCAGGACAACGCACATGTTCTTGAGCTGCTTGTTGGCTGCAATGCGGTTCATGAACTTGATGAGGCTGCGCTTGGTGTAGTTGGCGCGGGTAACATAAACCGTGGCATTGCTGTACTTGTCCAGAGCGAAACTGTCGCTCACCTGGGCAACCGGAGCCGAGTCGACGATGATGACGTCATACTGTTGGCGCAGGTCGTTGAAGAAGTCCTTCACGCGGTCGCCAAGCAGCAACTCCGATGGGTTGGGTGGAATGGCTCCGCCCACAAACACGTCCAAGCCATTGACCTCGGTGCAAGGCTGGGCAATCGTGTCGAGTGTGACATCGCTCCGTGACAAGTAGGAGGTCACACCGGGCATCTCGTTGAGGTTGAGCATCTGGGCCAACTTGGGATTGCGGATGTCCATACCGACCAATGCGACGCGCTTGCCCAGCAAGGCAAACGATGAGGCGATGTTGGTGCTGATGAACGACTTGCCCTCGCCGCTCACGCTACTGGTAACCAGGATGACCTTATCGTCCTCCTTGTTGAGCAGGAACTGCAGGTTGTTGCGCACATAGCGGAACAACTCGACAATCGATGAAGCCTTGCCGTCCTTGACGACGAGCTGTGTATTGTGGCGGTTGTGATGGATGTGACCGATAAAGGGTACCTGAGAAATCTCCTCAAGCTCTTCTTGGTTGGAGAACTTGGTGGTGAACAGATCCTTCAGGTAGATGAGGAGCAATGGCAGCATCAGGGCCGACATCAGTGCCATGGCAAGAGCGAGCATGCGGTTGGGGCTGATGGGTGAGTTTTGTGCATAGGCATGATCCACAATCTTGCCCTTGGGCGTGGTGGCGGCGAGCACCAGTGAATTTTCCTCTCGTTTCTGCAACAGGAACGTGTACAGGGTGTTTTGTATTCCCTGCTGACGGTAGAGTTCACGGGCCTCGCGCTCCTCGGTGGGCACTTTGCCCAAATCACCAGTGCTCTGCTGGGCTTGTTGGCGCACCCTGGAAAGTTGCACATCGAGTCCGCGCATCGAGCTGTTGATGCCTTGCAGCACGTTGGAGTGCATGCTTTCAATCTGTTGGTCGATCTGCTTCAAGGCCATGTTGTCATCCTTGGCCGACTGTGCCAGCTCCTGGCGCTTGACCAAAAGGTTGTTATAGGCCTTGATGGAACTTGATGCGGCACTGGAGTCCACGTCAAAGGGGATGTAGGAGTGCTTGTTGGCAGGATTGTTCATGAAGTCCTTGACCATTCCCAGCAGTTGCTTGTTGGTCTCAAGCTTGATGATGGCGTTGTCGGCCATCTCTTGCTTGGCGACATTTGACTTGACCTGGATTTCGGGGTCGACAATCTTGTGGGCGCGCTTGTAGGCCTCAATGTCGGCTTCGCTGCTTGTCAAGCCCTTGTAGATAAGAGCCAGTCTCTCATCGATAAACTTGGCGGTGTTGATGGCCTCGATATCCTTCTCTTGCTGTCCTCGCTCATTATAGAGCTCCATGAGTTTGTTGAGGATATCGATGCCGCGTGACTTGTTGGTCTCGGCAATCGACAGGTTGATGCCGTTGGACTTCTTGGTGGCCAGCTTGATCTTGACTTGGCGGTTAAGCCTCTCACCGCGCACATGGTTACCCAGCAAGCTGGCGGTGATGCGGTACGCTTTCCCGCGCTTGTATTTGTTGGTGGTCTGGATGGCAAACACGCCATAGGCCGTCTTGACGGTCGCCGGCAGTGTGGTCCCCTTGATGTTGGCCAGCTTGTGCTTGCCGCTGTTGACCTTGATGTCGGCGAGCCCTTGCTTGTTGACGTCGATCTTGAACTTGACCGATGACAAGGTGTCGAACATCTCCTCGGGGGCAATGACCTCGACAGGTGAGGTGTTGTAGTGGTCCTTTTTGGGCTTGAACCATCCCTTGTCCTCGGTATAGCTGCGGTTGAGCTTGAGCTGCTTGACCACTTGGGTGCACAGTTCCTGGGACGAGAACACGATCATCTCGTCATCGACCTTGCTGCCCTGGCCCATGAGCTTCATGCTCTTGAGCAGGTTGGCGCCAGCACCGGCGCTGTTGTCTTCTTGAGCGACCAGCACGACCGACTTGACGTTATAGACGCGTGTGGCATACTTGAGATATACAAACGCCAGTGTGAAGCACACAATTAACGACAACAGGAACAGCCACCAGTACCGCTTGTACTTGCGGACAAAGGCACTGAAGTCGATAATCTGTTCCTCTTGCTGGGCGGTGGGAGGTGTATTGAATGTTGCCATGATGAGATATTGCTGTGTTGATGGAAATGTTTATCGGGCCAGAGCGATGATGAGTGATGCGATGACCGATACACTGCTCACAACGGTTGAAATCACCGAGAGCTTGAACGCGTTGTTCTGGTTATACTTGGAGTTGTCGATGCGGATCTTGTTGGGCTCCACATACACGACGTCGTTCTGGCGCATGTAAAAGTAGGGCGAGTTGAACACTTCGCTCGACGTGAGGTCCATGCGGTGATAGCTGCGCTGGCCATCCTCGGTGCGGATGACGTAAATGCGGTCACGCTGACCAAACTCGGTGAGGTCGCCGCATGCGGCCAGAGCGTCAAGAACGGTGAAATACTGTTGACCGGTCACTACCCGGTGAGGGTTGCGCACCTCACCCAGCACGTCGATGCCAAAGTTGACAATGTCTACACGCACATAGGGGTCTTTCACATTCTCAGATACCATTGCCGAGACCATGCTTGTGATTTCAGGTATAGTCTTGCCGCCCACGTGAAGCCTTCCCAACACGGGCATCATGATGTCGCCTTGTTCGTCGACGATATAGGTCTGGGTGCGGGGCTGGGTGGTCGTGAGGATGCCGCTGCGTGTAGCAGGGTTGTCCATGGGCACATTGTAGGCAGCGGTTGCCTGAGGTACCGATGACGTGACCGATATCACGAGCTCATCATCGGGCTGGATGCGAATGGGGTAGTTCCCCTGTACGTTGGGCAGCGAACCACTGGTTGTGGTCGCTAAATCTTTAAAGTAGGCAAGACCATTATCTTTGGTCGGTGTACATGAAAACAGCGTGGCCGCTGCAATCAGCATTATAAGTAATCTTGATTTCATAGCGGTTGAAAAAACAATTGCGTTATTTTCTATAAAACGCAAATAGGGGCTGATTATTTTGTCGCAGAGTGTGATTTGGTGAATTTTGACATCAACAGCTCACGCAGATCCTTGCTGCATGTCGAGGCGATGCACACCAGCGCAATGACCATAAAAGCGATGTCGAGCAGATAATTATGGCTATAATAAAAGGGAATTGCACTCGCGAACATCACGAGAATAGGGATTGAGGTGGCGCGGTGAATTTTCAAGACAAAATAGCGGCGCATGTCATGCCAGCGGTAAGCCACGAGAACAAGGTAGGTTACAAGCAGCGTCACGATGACGCCATACACTCCAAGTGGCTTGATCAACAAGAAATTGAGCACTAAATTGACGATGGCTGCCAGGACGACGGCGGGCAACGTGCGCTTCGTGTCCTTGGCGCACTGGTAACCCATGTCAAAGAAGGCCGCAACAGCAAAGATCACTGCCGATAGGCCAAGCGGGTAAATGAAGTTGAGGCTCTCTTGATACTCACTTGCAACGAGCCAGCCATAGTTGACCTTGAGCAGGAACACATAGCCCACCAGGATGCCCCCCAGCAAGAAGATATAGCTGTTGAACATCTTGGAGAAGAAGCTGTCACGGTCGGGACTGTTGTATTGCAGGATGGCGGTTTCCTGCCACGCCTGGTAGAAAATGATGCCCAGGGTGTTGATGATGCCGGTGAAGCGAATGGCAACGGCATAAACGCCGTTGACGTCAAGACCCAGGTAATGAGAGATGAACAGGCGGTCGCTGCTGCCAGTTAGCCACCAGCACAATGAACCGGGCAGCAGGGGCAGGGTATAGCGGAAAATGTCGCGGGCTACATCGTGTGCATTGATGCCCCAGCGCGTGTGCCGAGTGATCAGGCGCACGCGGGCCTCAACGAGGACCAGAGCAAGCACGCGTGCGACAATGTTGGCCAGGAATATGCCCTTGATGCCCCAGCCCAGTCCGGCGACAAACAGGATGCTGAATGCGCCGATGCCCAAGGCCGACAATATGCCAACGGCAACAAAGGCCTTGTTATTGCCCAAACCGCGAAAGACTTGGGAATAGACTTCCTGCAATGACATGGCAATTAAGAGACCCACGGCATACCCAAGATAACGGATGTTGGTGAACAATGCCATAGCCAGGGCTATGAGCAGCGACAATGCCATCGTTGCGATGAGGGTGCGGGACACAAAGGTGACAATGCGGTGGCGCAGGGTGTCATCGTCGCAGTCGAGCAGGAAGCGGAAGGCTCCGTCGCGCAATTGCACTGTGACAAACGGGACGAGTAGCAAGCACACCGTCAGGCACAGGTCATAATAACCAAAGTCGGATGTGTCGTGGACATAGTAGGTGTACATCGGTACCATCAAGAACGTAATGAGTTTTGACCCGATGTTCCCAATGGCATAGACGCCGATGTCCTTCATGAATTTGGACCCTCGGCTTTTCACCTTCTTGTTATTGTCGCTGTTTCTGGTCATTGGCTTTTTTGCGGCGGCAAAATTACAAAAATTGTACAACCGAGAGCAAAGAATGAACACTTAATTTGTGTCGACAGCGACAAATTAATCCAAATTATTTGTGTTTTTGGGCGTTCATTCGACAATTGTTTGTAATTTCGCATCATCATTTAAAATTCAATGGTAATTTAAATAGTTGATTGAGGTGATTAAAACTGTCAACTCATGGCGCGGACTCATGGCGGTTGCGGTTGTGCTGTTCCATTGTGGAGTGGGGTGGATCTACAACGTGGCGGTGTCGGGTGTGACCTTTTTTTTCATATCCAGCACATTCCTGATGGCTCGCCACAATACATTTGACAGCATTGACGGCAAGGTTTACTGGCGTTTTGTGCTTGGTCATGCCTTGCGGCTGTACCCTTTGCACTGGTTGGGATTAGCCCTGTTGACAGCCATCACCATCATATTCCACACCCAAGCCATTGATTGGGTGGCAACAGCTTTGAATGCATTGTTGATTCACTCGTGGTCTCCGGTTCACGATGTGCACTATGGTCTCAATCCGGTGGCGTGGTACATGTGTGCTTTGCTCTTCTGCTATTTCATATATCCATGGATGGCCCATCTGCTCAGCCCGTGGAGGTTCCGCCATAAGCTTTTGCTGGCCATTGTGTTGGCTGTCGTGTTGGGGGCAATTTTGTTGCCGCTGAACATTCCCCAGCGCGAGGCCGTGTTTGTCAATCCGGTTTCCCATGTGCTTGACGTTACGGTTGGACTGACGCTTTTTCACCTGTGTAATGTGTTGAAGAACAGATGGCCCGCAGTAAGTAGACGAGCCGCGACACTCATCGAGTGCGGTGCCTTGCTGGTGCTGGCCGCGGTCATCGCCGTGAATGTGGCAACGACATGGATACGGCCCTGGGAGGACGATATCATCTGGCTTGTTCCTCAGGGGCTTGTGCTGGTGGCCATGGTATGGCTCGCCGGGCATGAAGGTGCCATCGGGCGGCTGCTACAGTGCAAGCCGTTACAGTGGCTGGGAGGCATCAGTTTTGAGATGTTTGTCTTGCAGTTCGTCGCATTCCATCTATTTAATTATGTCGTGTCGCCTGTTTTTGGACATTACGGATGGGGTGTCTATCACTTGTTGCCCTGGTTCGCGCTACCCGTGCTCATGCTGATATCGTGGGTAGTGAACCGTTGTTTCACGCGCCCTGTCGGGAATTATGTTAAACGCAGGTTATCTGCTGACTCTCTATCAAAAAATACTGACAACTGAATATGATTAAGACGATAAACGGCTGGCGCGCTGTGTTTGCGCTGATGATTGTTCTCTTCCATGTGGGGGTAAAAGGGCTGGAGGAAATGACTTGGGCTGGCGTGTCGTTTTTCCTGATGGCAAGCGGATTCCTGCTCGCGCTCAAGCACCCCATGGCACAGGCCAATGGGGCTGAAACCCGGCGGTTCATGTGGTGCCATGCCCTTAAACTTTACCCGCTGCACTGGCTCACGCTGGCCCTGTGGATCGGGGTTATGGCTGTGCTGGGGGCACTCACTGTCAAGCCGTTGACGTTATCGCTCAACGCAGCGTTGCTGCATCCCTGGTCACTCATCCACGCCATTTATTATTCCTACAATAATTTCTCGTGGTTCTTGGGTGCATTGCTCTTTTGTTACCTGTGCTATCCCTTGCTGGCACGTTGGTACATGCCCATGCGCCCGCTTGTCAAGTGCTTGATTGTGGGAGGTCTCATTGTGGCAGACATTGTGCTGCTCGCCGTGAATGGCAGCAACGACTATTACCGCACGGCCCTATATGTCTTCCCACCGGTCAGGCTCATCGACTTCATTATCGGCATGACACTGGCCAGCGCATGTCCCATAATCAAAACCTTGCCCATTGTGGCCAAGAGCAAAAGCGGCATTGATGCAGAGCTTGTGACCCTCGCTCTGCTGTCGCTCACAGTGATGACCTATCGTTCCTACCCCTTCCTGTTGCCATGGGGTGACAGCCTGCTGTGGTGGCTACCTGTCGCCCTTCTACTGGCGGTTTGCCTGTGTTATGACAAGCGAGAGGGGTTTATCGGTAAGACATTGTCTTCCAGATTGTTTCAATGGCTCGGTAATATCAGTTTTGAAATCTTCATGCTGCAGGGTATTGCCGCCCTCGTGTTCAACTATCTTGTGGCGCCCTTGTTGGGACACATCGGTTTTGGCCACCCATCTCCCTTTGACACGGCGACCCAGCGCGACCTGTTCAGCATCGATCCTTATTCACTTATCGCCTGGTTCATCTTGCCTATCGACATCCTGCTGGCATGGATCGTCAACCGCCTCTTTACACGCCCCCTGCGCCGTTTTTTTGCAATTTGAGCAATATTGGGGAAAAAATTGCGTTATTTGGTTAAATGGACCTGACTAAGCTGGGACATATTGCAATCTGGATAATGCTGTCTGTACTGGGGTGCGCTGTTGCGCAGGCCCAGGATAATGACATGATTCTGAATCGTCCGTATGCCGATACCAAGTTCGCTCATTATGGTTTCTCGGTTGGCATGAATTTCCAGAATCTTGCCATTACCAACAACGGCCTTGTCACCGATGACGGCGAGGAGTGGTATGCCGACGTGTCTGCTCATTCGCCGGGATTCAGTGTGAACGTGCTCGCCGACTTGCGCTTGTCGGAGCATTTCAACCTGCGCTTGTCGCCCGGATTGTACTTTGGCAACAAGGTGGTGCGCTTCCTGAACCACCGCGGCAATCCCGAGTGGTTGGAGCAGTCCCATTACAAGCAAAGCCAGAATATCAAGTCAACCTACATCGTTGTGCCCATCGACTTGAAGATGAGTGCCAAGCGTTACCACAACATGCGACCTTACTTCACGGGTGGCGCCATGTACATCCATGACCTGGCCAAGGACCGCAGCGAGCAATTGAAGCTCAAGGATGGTGATGTGATGCTCACGGTGGGCATGGGCTGTGACTTCTACATGCCGTTTTTTAAACTGTGTCCCGAGATTAAGTTCTGCTTCGGCTTGAAGAACATCTTGGAACGCAACCGGCCCGACCTTGAGGATAATCCCGAGTTGAGGCGTTTTACCGAGGGGGTGAATAAAATCAAGAACAACATGGTGGTGGTCACCTTCTACTTTGAATAAGAGTTGTGATGACTTTAAAGTTACATGACATACGACGCCTGTTTGCCACGATGACCATGCTGGTCGTTGTGGCTATTGGCGCAATGGCCCAGGTCGATGCTGCCTTCTCCCACTTTTGGCTGGGACCGGGTTACTACAATCCGGCGGCGGCAGGTGAGCATAATGCCATTCACATGAATCTGGGTAGCCGCATGCAGTGGGTCGATTTCAAGCATGCCCCCATGACTTTTTATCTCACGGTTGATATGCCCTATAAGCTGCTGGGGCAGCGACTTGGTGCTGGTGTCAAAGCCGAGTTTGAACGCATTGGCCTTTATACCAACACCCGCATTGGCGCCCAGCTGGCCTACAAGCGCAAATTGGGCAAAAACAAGACGCTCAGCGTCGGCGTCCAGCCAGGCGTGTTCTCGCAGACCTTCCGCGGCAAGGAGGTAATCATGCCCGAGGACGAGGCCCATCAGGGCAACGACGAGGCCATCCCCAAGCAGGACGTGTCGGGAACCGCGTTCGATGCCAATGTAGGCGTGTTCTTTTCACACCCCAGGTATTGGGCAGGTGTTGCAGTGACCCACGTCACGGCGCCTGGCATTGAGTTGAAGGTGTCCCGTGAGGCGATTGACTACTATGAATTTAAGGTTAGCCGCGGTTATTATTTTATGGGCGGCGGCAATATTCCTATCAATAACACGTTATTTGAAATACAGCCATCTGCCATGTTTGCGATGACACAAAACGTGTGGACGGCACAGATCGCGACGATGTTGCGGTACAACCGCATGCTCAACATCGGTGTGGGTTACAGGCACAAGGATGCAGTGACTGCCATGATTGGTGTTAACCTCAAGGATGCCTATATCGGATATGCCTACGACTATCCGATTTCGGCCATCAGCAAGGCAACATTTGGTAGCCATGAGGTGTTTGTCACCTATAACGTGAAGTTGGACAATCGCGAGAAAAACAAGAACAAACAAAAAAGCGTACGCTTAATGTAAGTGATATGAAGAAACTGATTTTAATACTGATGGTCGCCTTGATGACCATTTCCTGCAGTTCCATCCGCAAGGGTGGCAGCGCCGGTGGCGAAGTGACCGGCGTTGGCGCCAGTGTGTTTAATGAGACCACCCCCTATGGCATGGTACTCGTTGAAGTGGGATCCATGCGCGAGGGACCTGGTGATCGTGACTCTATTTGGGGCATTGATTCAACAGCCCACGGAATCTCGGTCGACGCTTTCTGGATGGATGAGATGGAAGTTAGCAACTCCAAGTACAAGCAGTTCGTCTACTGGGTGCGCGACTCGATTATTCGTGAGCGCCTTGCCGACCCTGCCTATGGCGGCAACGAGGAGTTCAAGATTGAGGAGGACAAGGATGGTAACCCCGTGACCCCGCATCTGGACTGGAGCAAGTCCATCCCCTGGAAGAACCCGAGCGAAGACGAGGAGCGTGCCATCAACAGCGTTTACCGTATCAACCCCATCACCGGTGTGAAGGAACTTGACGCTGCACAGATGAACTACCGCTACGAGGTCTACAACCTGACTGAGGCCGCCAAGCGCAAGCATCGTTTTGATGCCACGCGCCGTGATTACAATACCGATCATGAGGTGGACTTGACAGTACCGACCATCAGCAAGGACACCGCTTTTATCGACGACGATGGTCGTATCGTGCGTCAAACCGTAACCCGCGCCCTGCAGAGCGACTTTGACTTCTTGAACACATACATCGTTAATATCTACCCCGACACCACTTGCTGGGTTAACGATTTTGAGAACGCTTATCAGGAACCCTATGTGCGCATGTATTTCGCCAATGGCAACTACAACAACTATCCTGTAGTGGGCGTGAGCTGGGAGCAGGCTAATGCATTCTGCCACTGGCGCACCGAGTTCCTCAAGAAGTCCCTGGGTGGACAAGGAATCTATGTCGAGCCTTTCCGCTTGCCTACCGAGGCCGAGTGGGAGTTTGCCGCTCGCGCTGGCAATAACAAGAACAAGTATCCATGGGATGGCGACCTGCCGCTGACCATCGATGAGGGTTGCTTCTACGCCAACTTCAAGCCTGATGAGGGCAACTATGTCAAGGACGGATACATCATTTGCTCGCCTGTGGGAACCTATGAACCCAACGACTACGGCCTGTATGACATGGCTGGTAACGTGAGCGAGTGGACTTCCACTGCCTACACCGAGAGCATTGACCGCATGACCGATGACATCAATCCCGAGTATCGATACTATGTGGCACAGGAGGATCCGTACAAGATGTCACGCAAAATCGTTCGTGGCGGCTCATGGAAAGATGTGATCCACAATCTGCGCTCCGACCTGCGCATGTGGGAATATCAAAACGAGCAGAGGAGCTACATCGGTTTCCGTTGCGTGCGCTCCAAGGTGGGCCTCGTAAAGGGACGCCGCAAGAATTGCTGCAAAGACTGACATACATTATTTATAATAGAAACAACAAATCGTCACACTCAATTTTTCAAGCTAAGTAGAAATGGGTAAGATTAAGAGATACAAAAAGAAAGCCGGCCGTTTCCTCAAGAGCGACAGTGGCCAGCGGTTTTTCAATTTCGCCTATAGTATTGGTGCTGCTATCGTTATCTTGGGTGCTTTGTTCAAAATCCTGCACATGCCTCTGGGTAACTTGCTGCTCAGTGTCGGTATGGGAACCGAGGTGCTCATGTTCGTCCTCACGGCATTTGATAGACCCGAGAAAGAATATCATTGGGAAGAAGTCTTTCCTGTGCTCGCCAGCCAGGATCCCGAGGATCGTCCCGACTTCAACACGGGAGGCGGCATTTTCATCGGTGGTGCCGGTGGGGGCGTCGGCGAGGGTGAAAACATTACCGTCAGCGCAACCGAGGCCAAGAGTGCCGTCGGCCTGCCCCAGGGTGTGAACTTGAGCGAGGAAGACACCATGTCGCTCAGCGAGAGCATCGCCAAGATGGCTGCAGCAAGCGATCAGCTTTCTCGCATGGCCGAGTTGACTGACGCAACCCAGCAGTATCTGAGCCAGATGGCGGGCATCAGTGAGCAGATGCAGAAACTGCAGGCCACCACGACAGCATTGAACGAGGTCAGCCAGACCCTGCTCAGCAGCTATCGTGCCATTACCGAGAACAGCCAGACCATCAGCGACAGCTCGACGGGCTATGTTGACCAGATGCAGGCCTTGAACCAGAACATCAGCGGCCTTAACACCATCTACGAGATCCAGCTCAAGAGCATCTCCTCACAGCTTGATAACATCGATCGCGTGAACCGCGGACTGAAGGACATCCGTGACATGTACGAGAAGAGTGCAGCCGAGAGTGCCCACTACTGCGATGAGACCGAGAAGATGGCCCGCTATATGAAGCAGCTCAACAGCGTCTACGAGAAGATGGTCAAGGCCATGACCGTCAACATGTATCGCCCCATGCCCGGAATGCCTGGCATCGAGCCCGACAACAATGACGCTTGACGGGCGTCACAATAGTGATTAAACTTAACGACATCAATCCTATTCTAACCGATAGAGAGAAAACAATAGATGGCAACCTCAAAAAATAAGAGCGTCAACCGCATGTCGCCGCGAGAGAAGATGATTAACCTCATGTACATCGTCTTGACGGCCATGCTTGCCCTGAATGTCTCGAGCGACGTGCTCAACGGATTCAGTCAGGTGCAGGACGGCTTGACACGCTCCAATCGAACCATCACCGCGCGCAACCAGGCCCTCTATGCCCAACTCCAGGCCTTCAATGAGAAGAACCCCGAGAAGGGTAAAGTGTGGCTCGACAAGGCAACGCAGGTGGTAGGGGAGACCGACAAGCTCTATGATTATATCGACTCGCTGAAGTATCAAATCGTCAAATTCACCGATGGCGAGGACGCTGATGTGAACAACATCCGCAACCGCGATAATTTGGATGCGGCCAGCGTCGTGATGCTGTCGGCACAGGGTGGTAAAGGTAAGGCCCTGAGGACACGCATCGACCAGTATCGCCAGTTCGTGACCTCGTTCCTCGAGGATCCCGAGAAACGCAAGAACCTCGAGGCGGCGCTCTCGACAGTCCCACCCAAGGCCGCCGGCGTTCAGCTTGATCAAAAAAAGACGTGGGAAGAGACCATGTTTGACAATATGCCCTGTATCGCTGCCGTCACACTGCTCACCAAGTTGCAGAACGATGTGAGGTATGCCGAGGGTGAGGTGCTTAACCAGATGTTGACCAATGTCGACTTGGGTGACCTGCGCGTCAACCTGGTGAATGCGTTTGTTGTGCCTGATTCCCGCATCGTTATGCGCGGTACCAAGTACAGTGCTCAGATCGTGCTTGCAGCCATCGACACCACACAACGTCCTGTTGTCTACATCAACGGAAACCGTCTGTCTAACAATACTGGACTGTATGAAGTGGGAACCAGCAAGGCCGGAACCTATGATTACTCGGGTTGGATCGAGGTGCTTGGCCGTGATGGCAGCGTCACGCGTCGCGACTTCAAGTCGAGCTACACGGTCATTGATCCTCTGGCCACCATCAGCGCCACGATGATGAATGTGCTGTATGCCGGTATCAATAACCCCATCAGCATCGCTGTGCCGGGTGTGCCCCAGGGCAGCATCAGCGCTACTATGACCAACGGCTCGCTCACCAAGAGCGGCGATGGGTGGATTGCTCACCCCACCAAGGTGGGCGCCGAGTGTGTCATCTCGGTGACAGCCGAGATGGACGGCCAGCGCACCAATGTGGGCAGCACCACCTTCAAGGTGCGCAAATTGCCCGACCCGACACCGTTCATCACCTATAAGGATGCCAATGGACAGTCCAACCGCTACAAGGGTGGCAAGCCTGGTATATCCAAGGCGCTGCTTATGGCAGCAGGAGGCTTGGATGCGGCCATCGACGACGAGATCTTGAATATCGACTACAAGGTCGTGTCGTTTGACTGTAACTTTGTTGATGCCATGGGTGACTATCATCCCGAGGTCAGCGCTGGTTCGCAGTTTTCCGAGAGGCAGAAGGAGCGTATGCGTCGACTGCAGCATGGCAAGCAGTTCTTCATCACCAACGTCAAGGCAACGGGCCCTGATGGAATCACACGCACCATCTCGCCCATCCAGGTGATCATCAATTAATAGAAAACAACAATACAACATCAACATCGATTATATGAAAAGTCTTAGATTGATTATCGCACTGCTGCTTGTAGGGCTCGCCCTGGGCAGTAACGCCCAAGTCACCAAGCGCGCGGGCGGCGATACCCGCAAGAAGGACAAGAAGGATGGCGCGGCTGCCATTACCGACCGCCAACAGTCATTCTACGAGGTCAAGGAACCCAGCGATGCCGACCTCCAGTGGATGAAGGTTATCTACCGCGAGGTGGACTTGACCAAGGGTAAGAATGCGGCTCTGCTCTATCCCGAGATGCCCAACGAGGACGGCCAGAACCTGTATTTCATCATCATGCGACTGCTGGCTAAAAACCAAATCTCGGCCTATGATTATCAGGACGAGATCTTCAATGATGATCACAAGGTTGACGTGGGAGAGCTGTTCGACCGTTACGGCATCTATTACACCGAGGCCAAGGGCAGTACCGATAAGAACCCGCTCTACGATTTTGATGACGCCGACATACGAGCCAACCAGGTGCTCAGTTACTACATCATCGAGAAGTGGGAGTTTGACACGCGCAGCAACCGCATGAAGGCACATGTACAGTATCTGTGCCCGGTGCTTCACCAGATTGATGACTGGAGCGGCGAGAATGCACGCTATCCCATGTTCTGGGTTAAGCTTAATGATATCCGTCCTTATATGGCCCAGCAGTATGTCTTCACCGACGATGACAACAACTTGGCGCGTTATAGCATCGACGACTTCTTCAAGTTGAATATGTACACCGGCGACATCATCAAGACCAAGAACCTGCGCAACCTGGCACTCAAGCAGATGTTCACCACCGAGGAAGCCTACAAGCATGCGCAGGACAGCATCGAGCAGCGACTGCGCAGCTTCAATAAGGACCTGTGGGTTCCGCCTCTCAACGAACTGCAAGCCCGCGCCGAGGCCGAGGAGAAGGCCCTGGCCGAAGCCGAGGGTGAACTCGCCGAGGGTGAGGAAGGTGCTGAGCAGGTAGAAGGAGGTCAAGCCTCCGAAGGCGATTCTGAGGAGAAAGTCTCCACCCGCACGACCAAGCGTGGTAGCAAGACTGCTGCCAAGAAGGAAACCAAGGCTAAGTCCAAAGCCAAAGATAAAAAGACAAAAATCAAGGAGCGCAAGCCCAAAACAAGCACCCAAACCGTGAACACGGGTGTGCGTTCGGTGCGCAACCGTAAGAGAAACTAAGGAGGAAAATTTGGATTACTATTGAGGCGTTGCATGGATTGGGAAATCCGTGCAACGTTTTTTTTGCTCTTGCATGCCGCCATACTTCAGCCCAATTCGATTGCAGATTCAAAATCTCAAAACCTCAGAACTTCCAAAATTCACCGCGGGCAAAAAAACGTCAAAAAAACTTGGTCATTGTGTGAGAAATATGTAACTTTGCCCCGCAAAAAAATGAAAGGAGGTCGGTTAATCGGCTGTAAGACATTGATTATCAATACATATTGACCCAATTTGGCATCGCTTGGCTCGTGGCTCGCTGGCGATGTGACATCTATATCGAGCTGCAATCCCTGATTGAGAAGAAATTCCAAAATCAATTAACAAACAAATAAAATTTAAACCAAAACAAACTCATTATGATTATTGTTCCCGTTAAGGAAGGCGACAACATCGAGCGCGCCCTCAAGAAATTCAAGCGTAAAACTGAAAAGACCGGTGTCATCAAGGAACTCCGCAGCCGTCAGGCTTTTGAGAAACCCTCCATCACCAACCGCAAGAAGATGATGAAGGCCGAGTACGTGCAGCAGCTCCGCAACCGCGAGGAGTAATACCGCAGTCTTGTCATTACGATAAAATGGCGGAAACCGAGATATTTTCACGGTTTCCGTCTTTTTTTTGGCACAAAATTTGCTTTTCACAAAAATAGTAGCTAACTTTAGCACCTCAAAGACAATCTTGCCTCCATCAAGGGGGCGCAAACTGATTGCCACAATGATTGAAGTAAGCCTATGGACGCTGCCGTTGAACGTTTCCTGCAATATCTGCGCTTTGAGCGCAATCTGTCTCTAAGGACGGTGGACCTTTACCGCCGTGACATTGAGCGCTGGAGCAAGTTCATGACCTCGGGCTCTGGAAATCTGGATTTGGCCTCGGTTACTGCCAACGATATCCGTGCCTGGCTCGTCGAGCGGGCCCGGCATGGCGATAGCCCGGCAACCTTGAGGCTGGCGCTGCAGTCATTGCGTGCCTTTTACCGCTACCTGTTGCGGCAAGGAGAAGTGGCTGCCAACCCCGCTGCCGCTGTAGAGCTGGCAAAGCTTGCTAAGCCTTTGCCAACCTTTGTGCGCGAGAAGACTGTCGATGCAGTCCTTGATGCAGCAATCGACGACAGCGACTTCACGCAGGTGCGTGACCGCCTCATCGTGATGTTGCTCTACGAGACCGGCATCCGCCTGAGCGAACTTATCGGCTTGCAAGACGCTGCGGTGGACGCCGCTAAACTGGAGCTCAAGGTGCATGGCAAGCGTGACAAGGACCGCATTGTCCCCTTTGGCGATGAGCTGGCCCGGGCTATTGAGCAATACCGGCCATTGCGGCGTGAAGTAGGTCCCGAGTGCGGCAACCTGTTGATCACATCTCGCGGCAAGCCGCTCTATCCATCGCTGGTCTATCACGTGGTCCACGAGTCGCTCGCCTCGGCCGGGGCGACAGGTAAACTCAGTCCCCACGTGCTGCGCCATACCTTTGCCAGCGTGATGCTCAACCACGGAGCCGAGCTCAACAGCGTCAAGGATCTGCTTGGTCATGAGAGCCTGGCAGCGACTCAGGTCTACACTCATGTGACACTCAGTGAGTTACAACACAATTATGAACTTGCCCACCCACGGGCACTTAAAAAAGGAGGTTAATATGGAAGTTAAAATCAATGCCATCCATTTTGATGCAACCGAGAAGCTCAACGACTTCATCAACAAGAAAGTCGAGAAGTTAGGAAAGTACAATGAGGAAATCGCCAATGCCGAGGTCAACCTCAAGGTCGTTAAGCCAGAGACTGCCATGAACAAGGAGGCTTCGGTGCGCCTCAACGTACCCCGCAGCGAGGATCTGTTTGCAAGCAAGGTGGCCGATACCTTTGAGGAGGCCATCGACAACTGTGTTGACGCCCTCAAGCGTCAACTCGAGAAAGGCCGTCGCGACAAGTAATCGGCATCGTGACCCGACATATTGAAAGCCTATCCAGCCCCCTGCAGCCCATCAACAAAGCCGGCAGGGGGCTCTCTTTAGTTCAACGGGCATGTCATGCATCTGTAGTGAAAGTCCACACGGGGCGTAGTCACCGACGAACCCTATAGCGACTCACAAGCCTCAATCGGCTCCAGGGGCCTTACCCGTCGGTCGCGGAAGGTGATCAGCTCGGTGGTCATCATGCCGTGGCTCTGGTTCTCGGCAAGATAGACGTTCTCGTAGTCCTCGATGGGCTTGAACAAGTCATCTTCCACAACACCACGCAAAGCCTCCAAATCCTCCTTACTGTCAATGGCCGTTGTGACACCACTGGCCTTTATCCCAACACGATTTGGGATGTTGCGCAAGTGTTCGGATTTCTCTTCCTTGCTTGCATTTGCATCCCAATCGATGTGTTGTTCATTGTAGCCTTCACTACGATTTTCCTCTGATGCCGAGAAACGGTTGCCATCTATAATCTTATCGCCTTTCAGCCGCTTGCCGCTGAGGATGTCGCCTGCTGCGGTGCGGATGATGTCGTCGAAGCTCATGTCGCCGACAGCCATGTTGGGCATGCGCTTGCGGAAGCCCAATGCCTCGCCGATGCGGTGCCACAACTGGGTCAGCCAGTGCTTGACGCGGGCTGTGTGCGTCCAGTCCTTCTCGTTGTACATGCCCTGGCCCTTCTTGCCGATGGCATCCGCAAGCACTTCATCGGCCAGCTGGTCATCGGTCATGCCGTGATACACGCTGCCCTTGTCCTCGGCCTGCTTCTTGAGTGCCTTGAAGGCATTGCTCTGCTTGGCAAGTTCAATGCCCCGCTGCCACAACTCGTAGTGGTTCTTCTTGGCCCATGCATTCCACAAGTGGCCGTACTCGTGGATAGGAGTCTCGAAGTTCAGGTGTCCTGCCCTAAGGTGGATGTTGCCCTCGCCATCGGTGTAGCCATAGACGGTGCCGTTGAGTTCTCGCAATGGTATGCCGGAGTTGGCAAACACACCCTTGGCGAACTCTTGCTCGTTGTCAATTGTGACACTGTTGGCAAGCCACCATCAAGCACCCCGGCCCGTTGGCTGCACGATACCCCCCCCCGTTGGCCGCTTGGATTGTATATATTATAATGAGTGGAGTGTGGGGAACCCCAAAAAGTTGAATTTTGTTATGGTGGACAAATGCAGTGATTGTCAGTGCGTTGGATGCGGGTTTGAAAATGTGGCAAAAAGTTTTTTTAAAAAAAAGTGAGAAAAAATTTGTCAGTTTAAAAAATGGCAGTACCTTTGCATCCGCAAACGAGAACGCCCCGTATCTCTTTGCACAACGATAGATGCCTCTTTAGCTCAGTTGGCCAGAGCACGTGATTTGTAATCTCGGGGTCGTTGGTTCGAATCCGACAAGAGGCTCAAAGAACATAACACAATGGGTAGATTCCAGAGTGGCCAAATGGGGCAGACTGTAAATCTGCTGCGTCATCGCTTCGGTGGTTCGAATCCATCTCTACCCACTTGTTTTGCGGAAGTAGCTCAGTTGATAGAGCATCAGCCTTCCAAGCTGAGGGCCGCGGGTTTGAGCCCCGTCTTCCGCTCACAGAACAAAATGAATATTGCCTATGTAGCTCAGGGGTAGAGCACTTCCTTGGTAAGGAAGAGGTCGCGGGTTCAAATCCCGCCATCGGCTCAACGATGTAAAATGCTTCGCCTCTCACTGATTGCAGGTTACAGTTATCACAAGAGGTGGAGCGTATTACGCAATTAAGCAGAGTAATATTATCATTCAATTTCAATAACAACAAACAAGTTATGGCAAAAGAGCATTTTGAAAGAACAAAACCGCATGTTAACATCGGTACGATTGGTCACGTTGACCACGGTAAAACTACCTTGACCGCAGCTATCACCACCGTGCTTGCTAAGGACGGTGACATCTCCGGCGACAACGTTCGTTCGTTCGACTCGATCGACAACGCCCCCGAGGAGAAGGAGCGCGGTATTACTATCAACACCGCTCACGTTGAGTATGAGACCAAGAATCGTCACTATGCTCACGTTGACTGCCCGGGCCACGCTGACTATGTGAAGAACATGGTAACTGGTGCCGCACAGATGGACGGTGCTATCGTTGTTGTTGCTGCTACCGACGGTGTGATGCCGCAGACCCGCGAGCACATCCTGCTCGCCCGTCAGGTGAACGTTCCCCGTTTGGTTATCTTCTTGAACAAGTGTGACTCTCCCGATGTTGACGAAGAGATGATCGAGCTCGTAGAGATGGACGTTCGCGACCTGCTCTCAGAGTATGAGTTCGACGGTGAGAACACCCCCATCATCCGCGGTTCTGCACTGGGTGCCCTCCAGGGTGAGCCCAAGTGGGAAGACACCGTTCGCGAGCTGATGAACGCCGTTGACGAGTGGATCCCCCTGCCCCCGCGTGATCGTGACAAACCCTTCCTGATGCCTATCGAGGACGTCTTCTCAATCACTGGCCGTGGCACCGTTGCTACCGGTCGTATCGAGACTGGTGTCGTTAAGGTCAGCGATGAGGTTCAGATCATGGGTCTGGGTGCTGAGATGAAGTCGGTCGTAACCGGTGTCGAGATGTTCCGCAAGATCCTCGACGAGGGTGAGGCTGGTGATAACGTAGGTCTGCTGCTCCGCGGTATCGACTACAAGACCATCAAGCGCGGTATGGTAATCTGCCACCCGGGCGTTATCAAACCCCACGACCACTTCAAGGCTTCGATCTACGTCCTCAAGAAAGAGGAAGGTGGCCGTCACACTCCGTTCCACAACCACTATCGTCCCCAGTTCTACATCCGCACTCTGGATGTTACCGGTGAGATTATGCTCCCCGCTGGTGTCGAGATGGTAATGCCTGGTGACAACGTCGAGATCGACGTCAAGCTGATCACCCCGGTTGCTTGCAGCGAAGGTCTGCGTTTCGCTATCCGCGAGGGTGGCCGCACCGTAGGTTCGGGTCAGATCACTGGCATCATCGAGGACTAATCTTCAGATAGCCTCGAATCAACTGCCGGATAGAGTGCCGGCAAAAAAACAGAAAAGGTCTGGCTGCGAGCCGGTCAGACCTTTTTAAATACGGGAATAGCTCAGTTGGTAGAGCGACGGTCTCCAAAACCGTAGGTCGTGAGTTCGAGCCTTACTTCCCGTGCTAAAAGAAAGACAAATAAACAAATGAAGAAGTTTTTTAATAACAGGCTTACGGATATCAAGGAATCTTATAACGAGCTCGTTCATAAGGTTTCTTGGCCTACTAAGAGTGAATTGGCCAACAGTACCATTGTCGTGATGGTTGCTTCCATCATCGCGGCCCTGGTGATTTGGGTCATCGATTTGTGTATCAACGAAGTTATGCATCTCGTTTACGGTGTGGCTTCTTGATTTAGAGA